>WNFZ01001407.1_pt1 | contig 23092 bp, 19 predicted proteins | sample 5400081 | NCBI WGS metagenome assembly WNFZ01 (sample SAMN13153365, study PRJNA577476) | soil metagenome | isolation source: 80 cm soil or saprolite under grassland replicate 1 | place: USA:California | collected 2016-06-15
TAACCGAAATCGCGGGTAATCGGTTTCTCGAAGAAAAATTAGCCGAAGTTCGCCGCGCAGTCATTGATGGAGCAACACTTTCCGCTGCGCTGGCAGAACAAAAAGTGTTTCCCGATTTGTTTACCGATATGATGGCAGTCGGCGAGCAGACCGGGCACTTCGGGGAAACCGTCCAAACCATCGCAGATGTTTACGAACGCGAACTTGACCGGACGAGCTCGATCCTTTCCCAATTGATTCCGCCAATAATCATCGCGGTGATTGCACTTGTAATCGGACTGGTCGTTTACAGTGTACTTTCGGCAGTCTTCGAGATGACACGTAGCCTGCAATTTCGACCACATTAAGAGCTTGCAGATTTAGCCCCGCCAAAATAATCTGGCCGACCAAATGGTTCGCATAATTCTTTTGGCGTTATTATTTGGGACTGTTACCCGCGTTTATGCGCAGGAGGCTTTTAGCGACGCGTTACATGCCTCGATTGAAACAACACCGGATCAGGCGCCGGCGGAAAGCGCGTGGCTCGATCTCCGGCAAAACGCGCCTCAGAATTCGAGAACGCAGGAGGCGCCGTCCTGGGTCGAAGCAGTCACGCTGTCGGCCACCCAACCGGCAGGTGACACGTCCTCGAAGAGCGTCTTCCGCATTCGCGTCGCGCCTCCGGGTCCAGATTATCAAGTCCTCTTTTGCCGCTTGTTTTTCGATGACAAACCGGGTCAGCAACCGGAATTGATTGCGTGGGATGAGTCCGGCACGCACGTTGTGCGCTCTGGCGCGCTCGGTTTGGGAATTGATCTGCCCAGTTCTGATTCGGTATTGATTCCCATGACTGGTGCTTCGTCGATTGATATCGAAGTTCCAGGAGATGGGAAAAGCATGCGGGCTGCATACCTCGATTGGATGGCAAGCAGTGCGCTGGTTCATCCTCTCAATGCCGATCGCCGCGAAGTAATTCCGGAACCATTCTCATCGATGCCGCCGTTGCACTCACCCTCTGAAGACGTAGAGCATTTTGGAACTGTCACTGCAACGCTTGCAAAAGAACCAATCCAAATTGGCACGGACATTCAAGAAAGCGCGGCTTTTCAATTTGGGATCGAGGCCCAGCCGCTGGCAACGCTGCTCACTTTCGAGGTCGCCAATCCGCGTGTCGATGCTCCACCGGAGATTTATCTCAATGGTCAAGACATTGGGCCAGCTTCCCTGGTGTTGCCGGAACTGGCAGACCCAGGTTATCGCGGCCAGATGGAGTCGCTCCTCAAACAAATGTATTTTCGATATACGGGTTGGCTGCGCGCACAAAAGATTGTAACAATAACAAGTCTGAAAGTTGGAACGAATGATTTGATCGTCGTGAACGGAACCGGCAGCGGTAATTCTGCGATCCGCGGCACCCAGATCCAGCTAAAATATCTCTGGGACAAATCGGATTATCTTCTCAAGACCGGCCAGTAGAAAATTTCTGCTGGAAAATTGTTACGCCAGTGAGAATTTAGGGGCCTCTCTTTGGGAACCTGGGAATGACAATACGAAGCAAGCCACAGGGATTCACGCTCCTCGAGATCATGATCGTGGTCGGCATCATCGTCATTCTTTTGGGATTGGCGATCTCGAAAATTGGCAATCCGACCGGATTCGCCAAGCAGACAGCCGTTCGAGCCGACGTTCAAGCGATCGGGACCCAGCTGCAGCTTTATGAAAGCATGAATGGCTTTTACCCGACGACTGAGCAAGGTTTGCAAGCGCTGGTCACGCAACCCAGCACCGATCCGCAACCCACCCGCTGGTACCAATTGTTCAAGCAGGTGCCAAAGGACCCGTGGGGCAGCGAGTACATTTACCGTTGTCCCGGCCAGAAACATCCCGACAGTTACGACCTGTATTCCGCAGGACCTGATCGGAGACAGGACACCGGAGACGACGATTGGGGCGAGTAAGTCAGCTCTATTCGCGCCGATCAGTAAGACTGTGGCGGAGCAGTGCTGAGATTTGGCTTCATTGACCGACCAGCACTCGGCTTCCGCGGAATCACTCCTCGCGCATGAGGACGGGTTATTTCCCCTCGCCCTGGAAGCGACAGCGAGGGGGGGGTAGGTAGGGCGGAGGGTACGCCCGGCCCGGCTGGCACCGTCCGTGGCATGGGTTGCATCCCCGCCGCGAGCGGCGAATTCGGATTCGGCTGCGTTTGAGGCGGCCTGTTGGAGGCCCGCTGCGACAGAAGCGCCTCGTTGAAGGTAAGAGTCGCAAAATTTCCATCCTTGCTAATTGTCACTTTCGTCGCACCTACGCGTTCCGACCATTCGATATTGGCGATGCCATAGCCATCCACTGGTTCTTTCGTGGTGAGATATTTTTTGAAATTTTGGTCAGAAGTGGAAGCGATCGTAACCAGATCGCCTTCCGGCGAATGTGCGGCGTTGGCCACATACAGGTCTTTCGCAAAATCGGGTGTCGCCTCGGGCAAGCCACCTGCTGTAGCGATTGCAAAGGGCGACTTATCCACCATCGCAGAATAGCGATCGAAATTAAATCGCGGCGGAAGAACATCGCCGGCCTGGCTGTGGATGGCACCGAGCAGCGCTAGGATCGAGATGAGTGTGAGGGAATACTTCATGATTACTACCTTATTTTGCCTTTTGTGCCGGCGCAAACCAGCGGGCGATTTTAAACTTACCGCGCATCATCGTCGGATCACTGCCATCGATCGCGAGGTTCACATTTTCGAATACTAGGAAAGCATCCGGCTGTTGCACATCATAAAGAAAATGCACCAGGGGCGGCCACGCGCTTTTGGTTTCGATTGAAGCGAATACCGCCTGATGATAAGGGGTTGTTTCACCAGAGCCAATCGCGGGATTCTCGATCAAGACATTATGCTTGCCGGCCACTTCCTTTAACTGGTCAAGCAGGGCGGAAGCTTCCGCGGGATTCTTGAGCGTTGGTTGATGTTGCCGGATCCACTCGTCGCGTTTAATCCAGAGCTCGCGTTCTTTCATGTAAAGGGCTTGCTCGGCCAACGTCGCTTTGCGGGTGGCCAGCTCGCTGCGTGCGCGACCCAACGCGCCAAAGATCCAGCTCAGAACCAAAAGATTCACAACCACGAAAAGCGAGCTGGCAACAATCCATGAAAGCACACGCTCACGTGGGTTCATTCGCTCATACCAGGCCAGCATCATTGTGGTCTCCCCTCCAATCGAAACTGCGCATGGTCGTTTGGCAAAATGCGAGGCGAGGCCATGTTGAATTGAAAGATTTGCAGCCCCGAATTCTTCTTTACGCTCTCGATGAACTTATAAGCAAGGTCGGCCGAATTCGCTTCGCCTTCGACGGAAATCTGTCGAGCTGACTGGTTGTATGTAGTGATACGCACATCGGTGGATGGCAGACTCTCGAAAAGGTGCTGCAAAATTTCGACCGGGTAATAGCGCGAATCGATAGCAGGCGCCAACGCCTTCCAATTCTCCTCCGTGGCGCGAATAAACTCCGTCTTCGGCGCGTCACTCACTATGCGCCCCTCCAGGCGTCCAATCGCGAAGCGCATGAAGCCGAGGTATGCCAACAAAAGAAAGAGGAGCGCGGCGTAAGCGCCGCCTGCCCAAACGAGCCGCTTTCGCCATTCCGCTTGCTTGGTTAGTTGGGCGCGCCGGCGTCGCCAGCTTTCTGGTAGCAGATTTAGTTTAATCGGAGCAGGTGGGAGTTCGATACCGACTATCTCGGCCGGGCTCGCCAGAATTCCCTGGACCGCGTCGCGCAGTTGATAGCAACTCTCGTCTAGCAATACACTCGGATCCGACACGTTTATGCCTTGTAGCTCAGCGCTCAATCGCAACTGTGGCAGTTCCATTTCCAGTTGTTCGCCGTTCCCGTTTTCAAATGCTCGGGCAAGACTCAGTTTTCCATTCTCTGTCATGGCGTAAACGAGAGCCTTGCCCTCCGGATAAATAAGAACAGCGTTCCCCTTGGGAGCGTAAGTACTGGCGCGTTGTGCGGCATATACAGTGACTTGTCGCGGGATATAGCCGTGTTTCAACAACGGCGCAGCGATCTCGGCAAGCTGTTCGTTTCTAATCGCGACAGTTGAAACCACGCTTTCGTTCTCGTTTTGCTCGATCAATTCGAAGTCAGTGGTCACTTCATCGGCTGAAAATGGCAACGCCTTCTCGATCTGGATCCGGATCATCTCGGGAAACTCTGCCGAATCGATCGTGGGTAAACGAAATCGCTGAGCAAGCACGCTCGTGACGGGAAGTCCAAGGACGAAGTCGTCGGTTGCAGTAAGTAACGGCACCGCTTCATCGAGCGTCTGCAGCTTGCGTACATCCCACGATCCGTTTTGCTCGGATGAACGCAGAAAGCTCCAGCCGTGCGCGGTGGGAATGATAAAAATAGATGTCGCTGCGGTATCTATATCAAAGCTCCTTCCAGCTGATCACTTGAGGAATACTACCTCCTTTTCGAACTATCATCAGGAAAGAGCGTGTAAGGTCGCCTGATTTTCCCATACTCAAAATGCGAAAGATTTGGTCTTTGAATCCGACCAAGCTCGCGATCTGCTGAAATTGTTCCGGTGTCAGACCCAGCGCGGATTGGACATCAGCCAAACTATTGAACTGCGTGTCATCGGCTGTTCCATCGATTCCGTCCAGACCACGTCTCAACTCTAAGAAGCGGTCAACCAAATCGTCTCCCATGCCTGGCAAAGAGCGCAAAACATCGCGCGAAGCCCAAACGAGGTCGATTGGGCCGGAACTGTTGATGGTAAAATCCCCATCCCAACCAGGCGTGGAAGTGAACTTCGCCCACCCAAAGATTTTCTTAAGTTCGTCCACAGAGGCCAGCGGCGCGTGCGTGGGATGATAATCGTCAGTCTCCGGTGGAGCGTTCAAGTGATGAAGCCCAATGTTTGGCGACACCCAATCAAGCAGGGAATCGATCATCGTGTCGCGATCATTCAGCTCAACGCCTTTGAGCTCAAGATAGCGGCGCAAAATTCCCACACGCGTCGGGTCCTCGCCCGCAGTGAGCCAGTTCAAGTTCAAGCGTCCCCCTTCTCCAGTCACGCCGACCTCATAGCTGTCGCTGTCGCCTATTTGTCGATGCAAGTTTGGCGAACCCGGCGCGATGCTCGGATGCAACGCAACTTCGGCACCTGATGCTGCCATTGCTTCCGCCGCCAGAACCCGGTTCGCATTACCCGAAAGCACAAGGCGAGAATCAATGTCCAGCGCCCATGAAATAACCATCGCGCTGAGCAAAAATAGCGCCCAAAGCGCTAACATGAGGGCAGCTCCGGAGATTGACTTTGAAATTAAAGAACGCTTCTTCACAAGATCGACATGCTTTAATACGGTGTTCGGCTTAGTGGAATAATTGCTTCCCATGGCGTCGTTGCGTCGGCGCGTTCCACAATGAGCTTTATGAGCCGTGGCAGCCGGCCCCCGTCACTCCACCGATCAATCCAGGTGTTCAAGCGGGGATCAAAATAAAGGATTTCGAGAGTGTCCACATCTTTGATCAATGGCACCCAGCTCTCATGCTCCTCTCCGATGTCGGAATCCTCCAGTGGTTCTCGCAAAAAACCGAGATCAAACCGATCACTCTTACTGTTTTCAGGTTGTAACCGGAGTGAGACTGTGAAGTCGCCCGCCGCGTAGCGCGTAAGGAGCCCGGGCCCTGCGCCACAATTCCATTTTATTTCATCGCGTTGACGGTCATTCAATTTGAAGGGCTCTCCTTTCATCGCTGCCTGTCTCGGTGTCAAACTTTGCCATTCCGCTGTCAGGAGATCGCGCAATCCCTCATATTGCGCCTCTGCTGCGTTGACATCGGCAGACACGCGCAGGGCCGTCAGATTCGATTGCACAAAGCGAAAAATGGCGAGAGACATCATCCCGAGAATCGCAACCGCCAGCGTAATCTCCAGCAGAGTGAAACCGTGGCGCTTCGTGATGTGCGAGCGATCGCAGGGTCCTGCCGCGAGGCACGGTGGGCCCGGCGAACAGTTTGCTCGTTTGTTCATATCATATAGATAATCTTCAGTATCCAGCATCGCTTTCCCTTACCCGGGTCGATAAACATAGAACTGAATTTGCCTCGATTGAGGAACGCCGTGGCGCTGCCACTGAGCAGTCAGGCTCACAAGATTGATCCCGTTCAGAACTGTCTTATTCGGTTCAGTCAACTCGGCCGGCTTGCTTTTTTGAATCAGCTTTACCACCCCGTAACCGCTGTCGATCTTGAATTCCTTGGCTTGATCAGGCAAACCTCGCGAAGCTTGAATTTCTGCCATGCGATTAGATAACATCTGCTCGACGGCATTTTCTTCAGCATTGAGCGTGCTTGCATTGAGACAATTCTCTACTGCGCGTCCGAGTGCAAGGACCCCGAAAGCGAAAATCGTCACCCCCAGCAGCACCTCGTAAAGAGCAAAGCCGCCACAAAAACGTCGAATCTTGCTTCTGCTATCTCGGCGCATAATCAGTAACCTGAGCCCGTGCCGTCAGCGGCGCGTAATTTGCCGCCCACGAACCGGATCGGCCCCTGAACCGGACGATCGCCGGCTCGCATGTTCCTGATGGCCAGAAAATCCATTCCGCGGGGTGCTTGTTCGTCCATGCCGCCGGCAGCGAAAGCTCCAAAAGTTCCCCGCGACCCAGCGCAAACTCTGCCGTTGCTTTAACTTTCTCGTCTTCCGCGAGTGCTTCGGGCCGCGCCACCACCTTATTCTTGCTCCAAACGATCAGGTAAGCCCTGCGCTCCACTACGCTGCGCTCCTGTGCATGCCGCACAAGATTGTTGAATCCATCCAGGGAGCGCTTCAGTTGTCTATCCGCAAGTACACCGGTCAAGCTCGGTACCGCCAACCCAAGCAGCAACATGAGTATGAATACGGCGAGGACAATCTCGACCAGCGTAAAACCCCGCAACCGTTGCACCGGCGAACTTACTCGATTGACGCCAAATCACAACACGTAGGAAACCGGTCAATAAATGACGAAAATCCAAATAACGATTGCGGGAGCCGGTCTTCTAATCGGGCGGGGCTCAAGCGCGCGGCGGCTTTCTGGTTGGTTCCGAGCGCAATCACGCGTCTTCGCCAAGGCTACGTCGTCGCTGGCCCGCCGTGTCGCCAACCCATGTCTTATCGACCGAACATTGATGCGGGGACCGCCGCCTCTTGCTCATCTCTTCCGGGAGGGCCCCCGAATGGTATTTTGAACCCAGCGATCACAAACACCTCCACGTCGGGCGAATCCGAGGTCGTGCCAAGGAGCGGTGCGAGAGTGATAAAACTCCAAGGTGTAGGATGAACATTGACGCTTGGCCCGATCAGCAGCTCGTATTCTGGATCGTTCCGCGATCCCTTTTCGGTTTTGCGTTCCCACAGCGTTTCGACGCCGACATTTAGCGTTGGATCGATCACCGCGCAGGTGAGCGCGCCGCTCAACGCGATTTCGGTTTCGCACCCGCCACCGGTCTCCTGCTCAAAGGTGAAATTCGCGGCCCAATTCCAGCGATTGCCAAAGGTGTCGCCCAGAAGCAGCTTCAGCTCCCATACGTCGGGCTCGTTATGATTGAAATTCCATTCGCCGTAAAGCGTAGGATTCAGCGGGATTTTATCCCACTTAGCGAGCGCATACCGCAATTCCACACTGGACCCCTTGTAAGAAGATTTGCCATCTCTAATTCTCCAGTTTTGATACAGATCGAGCTGGAATCGATACGGCAGACCAATTTCGATTTCGTGCCGGAAGGCATGTTCGTCCTCTCCGTCCTTAAGTTCCGGCGTCCAGAAATTAGAGTTCGCAATCGTGCCTGGCGGCCGCACGTAAACGCGGCTCGTGCCAAATGTTCGTGTGGTTGTCCATTCAGGCTGTTGGTTTGGTCCCACCAACGTCTGCTGGCTGAGCCTCTCATCGGGGGTGGCCCCTGTAACTCTTACTACTTCTGCTGTTGCCTCACCTTCAAACGGTGTCGCGCCAGCATACTGGGCAACCGACTTGGCTAGCGAACAGAAGAATGCGATTGCGACCAATGCGCAGAAGCGAAGAATGCATGTTTTCACTGGCGCCAACCGTAGCAAGCTGCGAAGCGCTCTGCTGCCGCTTGAATGCTATTTTTTGACGGTCAATTGCGCGGCAACAAATTCGCTCCAGTATTAGAACACCATGAATTACGCCGACTTGTGGCACCGAGAACCAGGCGGCCCATCTCTGGAACGTTTGCAATCCGTCGTAAACATGGCCGCAAGCTGCCGCTAAAAAAAAGCAACTCACCGCCAGCAACTGCGGCGTGCATATGATAAGTTCCAAGACGAATGAAGGCCGCTTTGCGCATCGGCGTCGTTGCAGCCGCCCTTTTGGTGGTTGCGATGCTGGTCTGGCAGGGAGTCGCCGCGCATGGCGCGCCCGATCCGATGCGGCCCAACACGAGCCCGGCGGTCGCATTCCTCGACATCGGCATTCTCGTCTTCCGTGAAGGTCTCGAATGCATTCTGGTGCTGGCCGCCGTCACCGCGAGCATGACCGGCGCCAAACGCGGCCATCGTCGGCCAGTTGCGCTGGGCGCGGGCCTGGCGTTTATCGCCAGCTTGATCACGTGGCTCATCGCCGTGCGTATCGTCGGTTCGCTCAGCAACAACATGTCTGCACTCGATTTGCAAGCCGCGACCGGCCTGCTGGCAGTCATCGTATTACTTGTGATCATGAACTGGTTCTTCCACAAAATTTATTGGGGCGGCTGGATTCGCGCCCACAATCGCCGCCGCAAAGCGTTACTCGAAAATGCGCGGGCCGCCGAAATCTCACGGCGGCGTCTCTGGTGTGGATTGGTCCTGCTCGGATTCACCTCCTTATACCGGGAAGGATTTGAAGTGGTACTTTTCTTACAAAGTTACCATCTGAGGCTGGGTGGAGGCGTGGTGCTGAAAGGCGCATTGCTAGGTATTGTTCTTACGGCAATGGTGGCCGTGCTTACGTTTGTTCTCCAACAGCGCCTGCCATATCGCAAAATGTTAATCACTACCGGCATTCTTCTCGGAGTCGTGTTGCTCGTAATGGTAGGCGAGCAGGCGCAGGAAATGCAGCTCGCACATTGGATTTCCACTACTGAAATCAGTTCTCTAAAAAACTACATGCCACCGTGGATTGGACTCTGGTTTGCGGTGTTCCCGACAGTCGAAACGCTTGTTGCGCAATTTATCGCAGCGGTGTTGGTGATTGGCTCGTATTACGCCGCGCGGCATTTAGGCGGCGCGCCTCCTCAAAGCGGCGAACAACCACTCGAGCAAGGACAAGCGGAAGCCAAGGCTGCAATCGTGGAAAGTTTGCAACCGGCCGCGTGAAGGGCACGCTGTGCGTGCACAATAGGAATTCTGGGGAGCGCGGGCAGCTTGCCTGCAGTCGTCGGCAGCTTGCCGACGACACTCTTTTCGGCAAGCTGCCGAAAGCATAAGCTGGCACTCGCAGGTAGCGCCTGCTTCCGAGAAACATGAATTTGGCTGGCTCCGTTGAAAAAACCCGCATGGTGATCCAGATAGATGAGCGTCGTTAGGCGCGTCATATTTGTACAAAGTCAATTCCCGAAGACCGCCAAGCTCCGTCAGGAGCGGCACAAAAAAAGCTATAAATCAGTTCTTCCCACGTCCTCCTCCGGAGCCTGGACTGTCTAAAATCTGGTTTCTATACAAATTTTGCGCCTAGCAGCCTTTTTCAACAGAGTGAAATTGATCTCAAGCGTTCATACATTCCAGTTGAACCAAGGCGTAAGCTTTTCACTTTAGGCGGATGATTGCGCCGAGTTACCGTTCTGTTTGGATGTTTCAAATCATTTTCGCCGTCTGGGTATTCCTCTTCCCATCTTCTGTTCGATCCGCTCCATCCTTTACTCCAACGCCGCCCACAGCCATCAACGAAAAATTGTTCAATGGAATGCAATGGAGACAGATCGGCCCTTTCCGTGGCGGACGCGCATTGACGATCGAGGGCGTGCCAGGCGAGCCAGACACATATTACTTTGGCGCAGTCGCGGGTGGAGTCTGGAAAACGATCGATGGCGGCGCAAACTGGACGCCGCTTTTCGACAAACAACCCATCTCATCGATTGGCGCAATCGCAGTGGCGCCATCTGATCACCACGTGATCTACGCCGGCACCGGCGAAGCGGCCATCCGTGGCAATACGACCTACGGCATCGGAGTTTTCAAATCCGTCGATGGCGGCAAGACGTGGGAGAACATTGGGCTAAAAGACAGCCGGCAAATCGGGGCGCTGATCGTCGATCCGAGAAATGAGAACGTCGTCCTCGTGGCGGCGCTCGGCCACGCGTTTGGTCCAAATCAAGAACGCGGAATTTTCCGCACAGCCGACGGCGGAAAAACGTGGACGAAAGTTCTGTCCAAAGACGAGAACACGGGTGGGATCGACGTTGTCTTCGATCCGCACAACCCGAACATCGTCTTCGCGTCCCTTTGGCAGGCGCGTCGGCAGCCGTGGTTCTTCTCCAGTGGCGGCCCCGGCAGCGGACTTTATCGATCGGAAGATAACGGCGTCACGTGGAAACATCTCGAGGGTAACGGCCTGTCCGAAGGAATCCTTGGTAAGATCGGCATCGCTGTTTCTGGTGCGGATTCCAATCGCGTTTACGCAATCATCGAGGCGAAGGAAGGCGGACTTTACCGCTCCGATGACGCCGGCCAGCATTGGACGCGTGTAAACGACGATGGCCGGTTTCGACAGCGCGCGTGGTACTTCAGTAAAGTCTATGCTGACCCAAAATCAGCAGACACAGTTTACCTTTTAAACACTGGACTGTTCCGCTCGGTTGATGGCGGAAAAACTTTTAATCTGCTGCCCGCACGCAATGGCGATCATCACGGGCTCTGGATCGATCCGCAAAATCCGAATCGGATCGCGAACGCTAATGATGGCGGCGCGAGCATCTCGCTCGATGGCGGAAAAACTTGGACTACCCAAAATAACCAGCCAACCGCACAGTTTTATCACGTCGCGGTGGACAATGCGTACCCTTACCACATCTATGGTGCGCAACAGGACAACTCAAATGTCGGCATCGCCAGCCGCACGGACTGGGGAGCAATCGGCCCGGGCGACTGGTTTGTAGCTGGCGGCGGCGAGTGCGGCTTCGTTGTCCCTGATCCGCGCGACTGGCACATCATTTATTCAAACGAAGAAGATCGCATCCATCGCTACGACAAAAATAAAGGCGAAACGCAAGACGTTAGCGTCTGGCCTCTGGACAGCGCAGGACACGGAGCTGCCGATCTTGTTCATCGGTTTCAATGGGTGTCACCGCTGATGCTTTCGCCTCACAATCCGGACGTGCTGTACACGGCGGCCGAGTCTGTTTTCAAATCGACCGATCACGGCCAGAGCTGGACGCAGATCAGCGGTGATCTGACGCGTAACGACAAATCCAAACAACAGCCAAGCGGCGGGCCGCTGACCAACGACATCACTTCGGTTGAATATTACGACACGGTCTTTGCACTCGCTGAGTCACCCGTAAAAAAAGGAACGCTCTGGGCTGGCACAGATGACGGTCTAATCCACGTCACGACTGATGACGGCCAGCATTGGTCGAACGTCACGCCGAAAATGCCCGAGTGGAGCACTGTCGATCTCATCGATCCGTCTCCACACGACGGCAACACTGCGTACGTCGCGGTGGATCGCCATAAACTGGACGACTTCAAACCGTATATTTTCAAAACGACTGATCTCGGCAAAACGTGGAGCGCAATTGCAACTGGCATTCCTGATGGCGGGTATGTCCACGCTGTGCGCGAAGATCCGAAAAAACGCGGCCTGCTTTACGCAGGCACAGAGCTCGGCGTTTTCGTTTCGCTCGATGACGGAGCGCATTGGCAACCGCTCCAGTTGAACCTTCCGGTCTCGCCCATTCACGACCTCGTGGTAAAAGATGATGATCTGGTCGTGGCAACGCATGGCCGTTCGTTCTGGCTGCTGGACGACATTACTCCGCTGCACCAGCTCAGCACACAATCGGCCCAAGCAGATGTGATTCTTTATCGACCCCAAACTGCATTGCGTTTGCATTATCCGGAGGAATTCGACAAGCGCCAGCCAGTCGGCGACAACCCGCCTCCCGGAGCCATCATTAATTATTATTTTAAGACCGCGCCGAAGGACGAGGTGTCACTCGATATCCTCGACAGTTCAGGCAAAATCGTCAGGCATCTTTCCAGCAAGGAGAAAAAAGAAGGCGAACAACCCCCTGAGTGGCCGGATCGCGTCGAGCGCCCCAAAACAATTCCTGCCAATGAAGGAATGAACCGATTTGCATGGGACCTGCGTTACGATGATCCCATACAGATACCCGGCGCGTTTTACTCCGGCGTCGGCCCCAGAGGACCGCTTGCCTTATCCGGCGATTATCAGGTCAAACTCACTGTGGGCGGCAAGTCACAGATTGCGCCGCTGCATCTGGCGATCGACCCGCGGACCAAGGGCGCAGAGGCTGCCGTGCAAAAGCAATTTACTTTGGCAATGCAGGTGAAGGATTGCGTGTCGCGATTGCATCAGGCCGTCAATGAAATCCGCGATCTTAGATCGCAGATTCAAACCTTGCACAAGCGCTTCGGTGACGATCAACGGTTGAAAGCAGCCTTCGCGGCAGCGGACGATCTTGATCACAAAATGTCTGAGATCGAACAGAAACTCATTCAAGTGAACATGAAAGGCTCCGAAGGAAACCTCGCTTTCCCAAATATGCTGAACGAACGGTTTGAAACATTCAGCCACACAATCGAAGCCGGCGACACGGAGCCAACCAATCCACAGCTCGACGTCTTCCAAACATTGAACACGCAGTTGGAAGAGCAGTTAAAAAAATGGGCGCAGCTAAAGAATGAAGAAGTTCCAAAAGTAGGCGAATTAATTAAACAAGCCAATTTGCCGGCGCTCATCATTGCGGAGAAGAAAAGTGAATAGTGAGTGGCGGGCTCCGTTTCCGGGGAGCATAGGCTGCCAACCTGTAGTTGGCGGCAGCTTGCCGCGAACCGGTTGGACCGCTCGTTCCGTTCACGCAAATGTATTCGGCGAAGCGGCCGATTACTACAGGCTGGCAGCCTGTGTTCCCCCAGCGCTTATCGACGGCGTCGCGAGACGATGCTAAGCAAACGCTGATGACTAAGATCGATAAAGCCGTCGTGCTTGCGGCAGGGCGCGGCACGCGGATGCGTGAGCTGACTAACGAGCTTCCCAAACCAATGATCGAAGTGCGCGGCAAACCGGTTTTGCAACACATCGTTGAGGGATTGCGCGACGCTTGCGTACGCGACTTCCTCATCATTGTCGGTTACCACGCCGACGCCGTGCAGAATTTTTTTGGAGACGGGTCCCGTTACAACATTGAGATCCAATATGCTACACAAGTTGTGCAGGATGGGACCGGGCGCGTAGTCGATCTCGCGCGTAATTTCGCCGCCGATTCGCCATTCGTTTTGAGCTACGGCGACATTTTGGTCAGCCCGGAAAACTACAAAACACTTCTTAATCTTCCGGACGATGTCGAAGCAATCATCACTGTGAGGCGCGGCGAGGATGTACGCAAAGGAGGCGCCGCTTTCCTGAACGATCAAATGGAACTGGTCGATCTTCGCGAAAAATCAAAACCAGGGGAACCAACCAGCGCCTGGTACAACGCCGGCATTTATACATTTCGGCCGAGCATTTTCGAGTTTACCGCAAAATTGAAACCTTCGCCGCGCGGCGAATACGAATTAACCGACGCAATTCGCTCACTCGCGCAGTCAGGCAAAAAAGTAAAAGCGTTAGAGCTTACGGGCGAATGGGCAGACGTGCGCGATCCGGAAATTCTTGCGCGGTTGAATTGCTGAACCATAGCGGCGCGCTGTGAATGCCTTTTTGATCTGGCCCGGTCACGGACCGCCACTACGGCCGAGTATTTTAATGTGACCTGGCTGCACTCGTCGTCGGCAACCTGATCACCAGTTACTGATCACCGATCAACTCCTTCCTCCGGTGGCTCTTCGCCGATCTCTTCTTCGATTTCGCGGCGCCATTCGCGTGATAGCCACGGCCGGAGAAATCCGTAGAGCAGGTACGCCAGGAAAAGGACCGCCGGCATCCATTCGTAATTCATGACGGTGAAGACGAGGATGAGACTGATGACAAGGAAACGCGGAATCGATTTTTTCGTCTTCCAATTCAGCGCTTTGAAGCTCGGATACTGGAACTGGCTGAACATCATGAAGGAAAGAAAAAGCAACAACGGCGGCAGAACGAATTTCCAGTTGCCGAGGCGATGTTCGCCCTCGGCCAGCCAGAGCAGAAAAAGTGTGATCGATGCAATGAGACCAGCAGCTGCTGGAATGGGAAAGCCGGTGAAATTCTTTTTACTATCAATACCCGCCCTTTCGTGGTTCGCAGAGGCGGTGTTAAACCGCGCCAGACGCAGCGCGCCACAGGCCAAATAAACAAACGCGATAATCCAGCCGCTGGGGAACTCCTGCAACACGACGCGGTAAACCATCAACGCGGGGGCCAGTCCGAATGAAACAATATCCGCGAGCGAATCGAACTCGCGACCGAACGGACTCTCGTGCCCACCTAGGCGTGCAAGGCGTCCATCCAGAAAATCAAAAACGAACGCGCCGAGGACAAACCAGATGGCTGTGTGAAAAAGATCACCAGCCGCATCGGGATTCGATGCTTGGAGCAGTGCCCCCTCCAGAATTTTGAGCGTGGCCGTGAACCCGCAAAACAGATTGCCCGCCGTCATTAAATTCGGCAGCAGATAAATCTTCGGAGAATGCTCACTCATTGATTGTGGGGCAAGTTTCCAACTTGCCCTTCCATTAAATCGCAAGTTGGAAACTTGCGCCACATTAACTGGGCAACCGCGCGATGATTGTCGATCCACCGAGGACGTGATCGCCTGCCTTCACGAGGAGTTCAGCGTTAAGCGGCAAATATACTTCCGTTCGCGAACCGAAGCGAATCATTCCAAAACGCTCGCCTTTTTTCAATTCGTCGCCAACCTCTGCCCACGCCACGATGCGCCTCGCAATCGCGCCCGTGAGCTGCCGCACCGCAATCGTCGCGCGCGGATTCTCAAAAGCCCACGTCATCGATTCATTCTTCTTCGAACAATCGGCACGGCGCGCATCAAGACAAAGCCCCTCTCGATGCTGGCGGAAAATAATCCGGCCGTCGATTGGCGCGCGATTCGTGTGCACATCGAAAATCGACAAAAAGATTCCGACCCGGCGCGTTGTCGCTTTGAGAACTTCGTTCTCATCGATCTCCACTATTTCGGTGACCGTCCCATCAGCTGCGGCCACGATCAGGCTTGGATCTGTCGGCGATGCACGGTCTGGATCTCGGAAAAAGGCGAGAGTGCAAAGAATCAGCATTAAAAAAAATACCGATAACCATGGCAAGACGAACCAGACCGCAGCCGCGGCGAGCGCCAAGGACGCAAAAATCCAGCGTGCTTCTGAGAGGGTTTGGAGGCGCATCAGGCAAGTCTATTTTCCAAGCCGAAACGAGCCTGGTCAAGGCAGCGAAAATCAGCCGAAGCCGCCGACGGGATGAACCACAACATCATGGGCTAATTGGTCATGTCGCCTTCAACCCGTAGCGGAAATAACCCACTCGGAGCCACGAGATTATTAGTTGTTTGCAGGCCATTTCCAAGTATGCTTGTTGCCGCGGGTTCCGTGGCCCGCTTTTATGGCGCAAATTCAAGAACAAATTCCGGTCGAAAAAACGCGTGGTGGTAGCTCGACTGGAATCGAGGCAACGCAAAAATATGACGCGGCTCAAATCGATAAACTGGAGGGTCTTGAGGCGGTCCGAAAACGGCCTGGAATGTTCATCGGAGACCCAGATGAGCGAGGCCTGCACCACCTCGTGTTTGAGGTAGTCGATAATTCCATCGACGAACATCTCGCCGGATTTTGCACAAAAATTGATGTGGTAGTCCACATAGATGGATCAATTTCGGTGCGGGACAATGGCCGCGGCATTCCTGTGGATATTCACCCAAAATGGAAGATGCCGGCAATTGAGCTTGTGCTGACAAATTTGCATGCCGGCGGGAAATTCGGGCAAGGCGCTTACAAATATTCCGGTGGATTGCACGGCGTGGGGGCGAAATGCACAAACGCGCTTTCGGAATGGTTCAAAGTAGAAGTCTCGCGCGATGGCAAGGTTTATCACATGGCGTTCGCCAAAGGCAAGACAACCGACAAACTCACGGTTATCGGCGAAGTCAAAAACAAAAAGACTACCGGAACGCTCATCACATTTTTGCCCGACCCGACGATCTTCACGATCACGACTGAGTTTAAGTTTGAGCGGTTGGCCACCCGTTTGCGCGAGCTGGCGTTTCTTAATCCCGGCCTTGAAATCACGCTGACGGACGAGCGCGCCGATCCGGCGAAGAAGGAAACATTTTTTTACAAATACGGCATCGAAGAATTCGTAAAGCAGCTCGGCGAGAACAAACAGGTTCTGCATCCCAAACCGATTGTCATTTCGCGGCAGCGCGATGAAGTCTTTGTCGATGTTGTGCTGCAATATAACGACAGCTACAACGATCAAATTTTGCCGTTCGCCAATTCCATCCCAAACCCGGATGGCGGCACGCACCTGACCGGCTTCCGCACGGCGCTTACAAAAGCTGTAAATCAGTACGCGAAATCGAGTAACCTCCTCAAAGAAAAGGATCCTTCGGTTTCAGGCGACGATGTGCGCGAAGGTTTGATTTGTGTTCTCAGCATCAAATTGCCCAACCCGCGATTTGAATCTCAGACCAAGGTGAAGCTCGTGAATACGGAGATCGACGGGATTGTAAACTCGGCCGTTTACGAGGGGTTGATGACTTACTTCGACAAAAATCCGCCGATCGCGCGCCGGATTTTCGACAAGGTGCTAACCGCGGCGCGCGCACGAGAAGCGGCTCGAAAAGCGCGGGAAACGATTCGCAAAGGGGCGCTGACCGGTGGTGGATTGCCTGGAAAATTAGCGGATTGCTCGGAGCGCGACCCAGAATTGACGGAGCTTTACATCGTCGAGGGTGATTCAGCCGGTGGCTCCGCCAAACAGGGACGCGATCGGCGCTATCAGGCGATCCTGCCGATTCGGGGCAAGCTCATCAACGTCGAGAAAGCACGCGAGGATCAGTTTCTCAAGAACAATGAAATTCAATCGATGATCACGGCGATTGGCGCCGGGATCGGCAAACCGAAGGAAGATGGCAATGGCAAAGACGAAGGTCGTTTCGATATCACCAAACTGCGTTACGGCCGGATCATTATCATGACGGATGCAGACGTGGATGGCTCGCATATTCGCACCCTGCTGCTCACCTTCTTCTTTCGGCAAATGACCGAACTGGTGCGCGCTGGCAAGATTTACATCGCGCAGCCGCCGCTTTATCAAATCAAGCGGAAAAAGCGCGAGGAATACGTCGATGACGATATTCAGCTAAACAAAATCCTCATTTCGCTGGGTGCGGAGGACGTGCGCTTGAAAAACCTGGCTGATGACAAAGAGATTACGCCGGCACAATTGAAGGACATTCTCGAATCGCTCGAGAAACTTGCGAAACTGAGCGAAGCAGTTCGTCGCCACGGTGGCGATTTTGAAACTTATCTCGGGGAACGCAATTCCAAGTCGGGCAAGCTCCCGACGTATCTGGTGAAGGTGAGAGAGGGAAACGAGGAAACCGTCCATTATTTTCACGATGAGAAGGAGGTTCGCCAATTTCATCATGAGAATCTCGATCTTAATTTGTTCGATGCCGAGCTTGGGCAGGAATTGCTGCCGCTGGGGGAATCACCGACGCGCGGAAATGGCAGCCGCAGACGCGGAAAACTCGTTGAGCTACACGAGTCCGCGGCGATCCAGAAACTGATTGCCGAGCTCGCCCGGAAGGGCCTCAGGGTTGGTCACTACGCTGCCAGCGACCGGCCGATCTTCGAGCTCGTCGAAGGCGAAGGCGAAAAAGCCGTTTCGCATCCACTCTTTTCGATTCCCGAAATTCTTCAGAAGATTTTAGAGATTGGCCGTCGCGGGGTCCAGATCAAGCGCTTCAAGGGCCTCGGCGAGATGAACGCCAAAGAGCTGTTCGAGACCACAATGAATCCCGATAAACGCAAGCTCCTCAAAGTAGATCTGAACGACGATAACGCTGTCGATGCCGATAAAATGTTTACGATTCTGATGGGAGACGTCGTCGAACCCCGCCGGCAATTCATCGAGGACAACGCGCTGAACGTGCGAAATCTCGATGTGTAAGTCCCCGCCGACTAATGCCCAAGTATTACCATTGGCTGATGTTGATCGTTACGGTGTTGGCGGCAGTTGCAGCCGTAGCCGCCCTATTGATTCAAATTCGTGCCCGGCGGCCGGAGTTAACGGCGCAAATAATTTCAGCCGAAGAGCTGACCGGGAAACACGTTTCCGGATTAGTAGTTAACTCCTCGTACAAAGGGAAGTCGGTCGATCGCCTTTGGAAGATAGCGCTCGCCGTAACCAATACCGGAGAAAAGACGTTAATCGGGACGGGGTCTCAAACTAATTTGGTGCACGATCGGATCACGTTCTGTTTTCCGGATTGGGCTTCAATTCTCAGCGCTGACCCTGTTCGTCGTGACTTCGATGCGCAAATTTCCTACGACGGGAATAAGCTGAGTCTTCAGTTCGACCAGTGGCGAAGCAAGGAACAACTGCTGCTATCGCTCGATGTCGCGGCTCCAGAAGACAAATCAGAAACGCCGCAGCTCGCGCCGGAATCGCGCGCAATTGCGGACGGCGATATTATTATTAGGGGAATCGTGATGGGCGCGGCAAAGCAGAAACAGCTGCTTATCGATTGGCTTCGACCCGCCGTCGGAATTCCAACAAAAATCCTAGGCATCGGATCCAATGTGGTATTGGCCGGCATGATGTTGATCATCGCAGTCAAAATGGGTTCCGATTTTGTTCACCTTGTTTTGTGGCGCAGGAAATTTGGCGCCGCTTACCGCGGCTTCATCGTTAAGGAATTCGCGGACAATGAAGTGTCCCGGAATCTGTATTTGGGAAAGCCAGGAATGCTACCAAAAGACAAATGGAAAAACTTCAGCGGCACCCCATTCAGTACACAGACTCTAACCGAGACGCCGAAAGCAATGTTTAATGCGTTCGTGATTTGTTTCCTTATCGGATTGGTAATTCTCTTCTTCAGCATTTCAATGGCAATCAAGGTGTAGTTTCTCCAAGATTTAACTCGCACATTCTCTATGTATCACGTGAAGAAAAAAATCGAGCTGAAGAAAGTGGCGGGGAAGGTGTCGCGCTTGTCCTCCGATTACTCAACGCCGGTGATCAATCTGGGCATGTGCAACTCGGATCCGTGAGGTTTGCGATGGGGGGCCTGTTTCACAAACTGCGTCATCCGCGCCGCTGCTATGTCGTCTGCGCAATTCCACGTTGCGGGAGCAATTTGCTCACGGACGGCTTACACGCCACTCGCCGGGCAGGTGTGCCGAAGCAGTTCTTCCTCGCAAAGTTCGAATCCCGTTACGGGGCCGATCACGGACTCGATCCGGCCAGCGATTACGCGGCGTACGTGCGCGGCATCGTCAACGCGAAAACGACCTCAAACGAAGTCTTCGGGTTTAAATTAATGAGCTGGTATCTTGACGATTTTCTTATCCGGCTGCGCGGAGCGCGTGTTTTCGGCGACGCCCGAACGGGTGATCTCGATCTTCTGCAAAATGCTTTTCCGCGTCTCCGCTTTGTGCACGTAATCCGGTGTCACAAACTCCGGCAGGCCTTGTCCACCGCGCGCGCCCTTCAGACCGGACTTTGGAAAGTACAAAAGGGAAAGACTCCTTTGCGGGAACCGCAATTCGACACCGAATTGATCGAGCAATGTCTTACAGAGGCCGGGCGACAAGAAGAGCTGTGGCAAAGTTTTTTTCAGCGGATCGGGGTCGATCCGTTCCAGGTCGAATACGAAAAACTATGCGAAGATTATGAGGCGACCGTCCGTGCGGTTCTGGATTTTTTACAAATCTCGCTGCCGCGCAATTCTCGCATCGGTCCTGCCCGAACGGTCAGGCAAGCCGATGAAATCTCGCGCATCTGGGAAGAGCGTTTTCTCGCGGAACGACCCGAGCTTGCAGGGACTCACTGAGACGTACAAAAATGACTAGCCGTTTTTCTAATTTCATTAACAGCCGGCTTCACCCGGGTGGCATTAGGAGTCATGTATAACCCGAACGAAAAAATAGAGCCGATAAATGTGGCTGATGAGGTGTCGAGATCGTTCCTCGATTACTCGATGTCGGTCATTATCTCGCGCGCGTTGCCGGATGCGCGCGACGGGCTCAAACCATCGCAGAGAAGAATCCTCTACGCGATGCACGATTTGTCGTTATTTCCAAATCGACAGCATCGTAAATGCGCGAAAATCTGCGGCGACACCAGCGGTAATTATCATCCGCACGGCGAAGCAGTGATTTACCCCACGCTTGTCCACATGGCACAACCGTGGGCCATGCGCGAGCGGCTGGTCGATGGGCAGGGCAATTTTGGATCGGTGGAAGGCGATCCGCCGGCTGCAATGCGTTACACCGAAGCGCGGATGACCCATCTCGGCGCTGCGCTCATGACCGACATGGAAAAGGACACGGTCGACTTTGTTCCCAATTACGACGAGACGCGCACCGAACCGACTGTTTTCCCGGCCGCATTTCCGAACCTGCTCGTCAACGGCGGCACCGGCATCGCAGTAGGCATGGCGACCAATATTCCGCCGCACAATCTCAGCGAAGTAATCGACGGGATCTGCGCCCAAATCGACAATCCGGACATCACGCTCGACGAGCTGATGAAGCATGTGAAGGGGCCGGATTTTCCTACCGGATGTATCATCTGCGGTCTGAGCGGCATTCGCCAGTATTTCGAAGGCGGCCGCGGCAGTTTCAAGGTGCGTGGCAAAGCTGGAGTCGAAGAGCTCAAAGGCGCACGTGAGCAGATCGTCATTACTGAAATTCCCTACGGCGTAAACCGTGCAACGCTGGTCGAGCGGATCGCACAGTTGGTGAACGAAAAAGTTCTCACCGATATCAGCTACGTCGGCGATCAATCGGATGAAAATACGCGCATCGTCATCGAACTCAAGCGCGGCGCCAATCCGAAAGTCATCATCAATAATCTGTATAAACACACTGCGTTAGAGAGCTCCTTCGCGGTGATAATGCTCGCAATTGATCACGGGCGGCCCAAATTGCTTTCGCTCAGGGAAGCAAATGCCTGCTACATCGAGCATCGCCGCGAAGTAGTGCTGCGCCGGACCCGCTTTGAATTGCGCAAAGCTGAGGAACGCGCGGAAACGCTCGAAGGTTATCTCATCGCACTCGCTAATCTCGACGAATTCATTCGAATCATCCGCGGCTCGGCCAGCCGCGATGAAGCGCGGGTGAAATTGCTGGCCTTCGAATTCACAAAAAGACAGGTCGAGCAAATCGGCATTCAAATTCGCCATGAAGCGCGCCTGGTCGACGGCCGTTACGCCTTCAGCGAACCGCAGACTGATGAAATCCTTAATCTGCGCCTGTATCAACTCACTGGACTCGAGCGCGAAAAGATCGACAAGGAATACAGGGAACTGCTCGGGTCGATCAAAGATCTGCGCGATATTCTGGCTAAAGAGCAACGCGTCTTCACGATCATTAAAAAAGAGCTCCGCGAAATTCGCGATAAATACGGATCGCCGCGCCTGACGGACATTGCGCCGGCCGAGGCCGAGATCAACATGGAAGACCTCATCGCCAACGAAGGGTGCATCATTAGCATCACACACGGCGGCTTCATCAAGCGCACGGCTGTGAGCGCGTTTCGTGCCCAGCGCCGCGGCGGCAAGGGCGTGATCGGCATGTCAACGCATGAAGGCGCGACGGAGGAAGAGGAAGGCGATTTCGTCGAACACCTTTTCACCGCGACGACGCACGACTACCTGATGTTTTTTACCCAATCCGGTCGTGCCTACGTCGAAAAAGTTTACGAGATTCCCGAAATGGGGCGTGCCTCCAAGGGACGCTCCATCGCCAATATCCTGGAGCTACGCCCCGACGAGAAAATCGCGGCCACCATCCGGGTTCAATCCAAAAGATCGGGAACTGGCCCGAGCGCTGTCGATCAAACATGGGACGAAAACCTCCACATCGTTTTCGCGACGCGCTCCGGGATCGTCAAAAAATCCAATCTGTCCGATTACGCTAACGTGCGTCGGGGCGGCATCATCGCCATCCAGATCGAGGAAGGAGATCGCCTGATCGCCGCAAAACTCACCAACGGCAACAACGAGCTGGTGCTGATCACCAGAAAAGGCATGAGCCTGCGCTTTCACGAGGAGCAGTTGCGCGATCAGGGACGCAACACGGTCGGCGTGTGGGGCATTCGGCCAAGTAAGAACGACCACGTCGTTGCCCTCGCCATTGTCGATTCAGACGCAATGCTGCTTGTGGCAGGCGAAAACGGCATTGGCAAGCGAACGCCATTTGACGATTACCGCCGCCAGTCGCGCGGAGGGAAAGGCATCATCACCATGAAAACCGGTGAAAAGACAGGCGATGTCGTCGGCGCGCTAACAATCACCGATAAGGACGAGCTGATGCTTATCACAACTAAAGGCCAGATGGTGCGGACTCGCGTGAAGGAAATCCGCGTCGTCGGCCGAAACACGATGGGTGTAAAGCTGATGGATCTGCGCTACGGAGAAAAGCTTCAGGCCATCGCACCCGTTGTCAGCCAGGCGGAAGAGGAAGAGCAGATCGCTGAAGCACCCGTCGCGACGGCGTAAGCAAGGCTTTCATCCTGCCGGGAGCAGGTGCGGCGCGGTTGACGTTACCAAAGAAGAAAGGAACACCGGCCGACGGTGTTCCCTTCGGTTGTTGCTGCGCCCAGCTTAGTAACCACCGGTACGGTGCGTAGTAGTAGTAGTAGTCGCTCCCGTCGTGGGCTGAACCACGGCAGTTTCATGTGTTGTCGTCGTCGTCGTCTCGGCTTCCTTCGTTGCGCACGAGGTCAAG
>WNFZ01002087.1_pt1 | contig 23088 bp, 18 predicted proteins | sample 5400081 | NCBI WGS metagenome assembly WNFZ01 (sample SAMN13153365, study PRJNA577476) | soil metagenome | isolation source: 80 cm soil or saprolite under grassland replicate 1 | place: USA:California | collected 2016-06-15
GTTACGTCTCGCCACACTGCGTCGCGATGGTTTACGTCGGACTTGGAGAGAAGGACCTGGCGTTCGAATGGCTGGAGAAAGCCTATGAAGCGCGCAGTGAACATCTGGGTTGGTTGAAGGTGGATGCGAGAATGGATCCCCTGCGGAGCGATCCGAGATTTGCAGAGCTGATGCGGCGAATCGGGCTGGCGCCGAAGGCACCGTAGAGTGATCCGCCGAGTTACTAGATTTGTCAGAGCCTGGTTATCAAAAGAATGAACGCCAGTAAGCGGAATAAAGCTACGACCGCGATGAGGATTAGGGTACTCGATCTTGACTTCTTTATCTCGACGCTGGTGGTTCCCATGGCAGTTTCGAACGTGCTGTTGATCTTGTAGTCACCAACTTTTTCGTCCAGGAGGTTTGCGTTGCTGATGAGATTTCGCATCTCATCCTGGGCGCGGTCGCTGCAGTATTCAGCCTTTCGCTTCTCGACCGCGATTCGCACCAGCTCATCCGCAGCTTTCTTTGTTACTTCCCTCGCCTGATGCTCATCCAAACTTTGTAAGGCGTTGTCGACGATGTCGTCAGCAGATACAGGAAAGAGTGATTGTTTTTGTGGAATGAGATTAGCAGATCGCGCTTTGACAGTGATTGAAGAGGGTTTCTTGACGGCGTGAACGGCGCAACGAGGGGCGCACAACGGAGTGGCGCCCCTACAGTTTCCGTCAGTTTGTGCGTTGAATGTTAGGTCTACTTGATTGAAATAGGCACGTGCCATGTCTTGTGACCCAGATGAAATCCACTCGCTATTGCGTTGGCGGGATGACGTGTTCACTTGGGATTCACCAGGCAGCACCACTTATCCGCCTAAATTACGTCGTTCAGCCCCCAGGTCGTGGTACTCGGAGATCATTTCCACGCACAGGCGCTCTGCGCGTTCGCGGTCGGGTTCGGGTGGTAATGAAGAACGCACGTAGGCTTCCTGGGCCAGTACAAAGAGGCGTTCGGCATCGGATTTAACCTGGTCCAATGACCAGGCGCCACGTTTGATATCGAGTAGTTCGGTAGCGTCGGCGCGCTCGACGTGCAACGCGCCTTCAGTGAGAAACTCGATGCCCATGCGCAGCAGGCGGATTAGATGGGCGGCGTTCTTGGCGTCGTAGCCAAAGCGCCGGACCAGTTCTCGTCGTTTCTTTCCCATGTAGCCGCCACTGTAATAGCGGCGCCGCTCGCCGCGGAATCTCTTTACGACCTCCATCATTTCAGTGGTAGCGCCTACAAAAGGCTGGCCGTCCAGACGCCGCAGAGAATGACCGTCGTCCGACGAATCGGGATCGATTCCGAAGGAAGTCAGTTGTTCCTCGAGCTGCGCCATCAGACCCTGAGCTTCCTGGTTGAAGGAGATCATTTTCTTGAACTGATCGTGCGCGTAGCCTGAGAAGGAGTGATAAGCCTTCTTCGTAACGAAGAGGTCGCGATTCTCGCGCAGACGCTTGCCGAGCGAATTCTCGTAAATGATGCCGTTCGGCTTCAGCCAAAGTAAGCTGAGGACATTCGGATTGCAGTTGAGCAAGAGACCGATGAATTTTCTCAGTTCGTAGAACACACAGTCCCACTCGCCTTCCCACTTTTCATAAACATCCTTCCGGCCAAAGCCGAGATAGTGTTCAAGGGGTCCGACGTAGACGCCCATCACATCTTTGTCGTCGATGGAATCGGGATGCGACTTCGGAACGTACATGCCGTGAGCGACGCTACCACGCCAGCAGAGTGAGATCAGGCCTTCGGGCAAGAGGTTTGAGATCTGATCCGGAGTGAGGCCTTTGAGTTTTATGTCTGCGATTGCCATTTAATCTATACTTAGCTTACCGTTCTGTTCCCCGATGGTACAATCCATCGCGTCGAGCTTCACTGGTATGAAGCACACGGGATTGGTGGAAGAAGCTAAAGATCAAAAACTATTTAGACTAGTTTGATGCCTGAAGACGAATCAGAGCGTTACGTTTTGTGTATTGACGACGGCGGGTACCCCGAGTCGCTGGAGGTCCGCAAGGTCTATGTTGCGCTAGGGGATGAGCAGGCAGCCCAGCGACAACACGTTCGCGTCATCGATGAAACAGGCGAAGACTACCTCTATCCCGCACAGCTTTTCGTTCCCATTCAAGTGCCACCTGAAGCCGCAAGAGTGTTGCCTACCGGTCCTCGCAATTCCAGAACGCGATAAGATCCGGGAGGCTAGCGCGTCTTTCTAGCACAGCGGCGTCAACCGCGGACACTAGAGCAAGACAGAAGCCCCGGTGCCCCGCGTTAAGAGAGAATCCGCAGATTTACGCAGATTACGCTGAGATGATCACACATCTGCGATCTGTTGAGATATTTTCAATGACGAATAAAACGGGCATGAAACACATGAATCGCAGAATAATTCTGTGCCTGGTGATGCTCATCGGGCTCATCGCGCTTACAGCGAGTGCGCGTCCTGTTGCGGGGCAATCGAGCGACGAGAGAGAATTTGTTGGCACGATCAATAGCACGCTCAGAGTGCGCATCAAGCTGTCGCAGTCCGACAAAACCCTTAGCGGCTCGTACGCTTATGAAAGGATTGGCAAGAGTCTCCGGCTGAATGGTGCGATGACCTCCGAGACTGAATTCTACTTGAATGAATTTGATGAACGTGGCGGGCAGACGGGAAAGTTCGAGGGAAAGTTTGTCTCGAAAGATTGGCTCGAAGGCACCTGGGTCTCAACCAGCACGAAAAAGGAGATGCCCTTTAGCGCGTGGGCAATAAACGGCAATCAAATTCCCGCCGCAAACTCACATGACGGAGTCAGCGGGCAGTACAGGCGGGTGGATAAAAGAGGCAGGTTTGATCGAGATTCGGCTGTGCTGAATGTCTGGTTGTTAAAGGACGGTCAGGTAAGAGTAGCGGGTGATTCTACCTGGGTGGGAAACGAAAGAACCGGGAACGTCAACGTGGGGAATGTTGACGGGATTTTTGCGCTGCAAGGCAGTAAGTTGTTGTTTAAAGACGGTGATGGAGATGATGATTGCCGCTTTACGATAACGTTTGGCGTGGATTCTCTGCTAGTTACAGAAGACAATCTGCGTTGCGGGGGATTGAATGTTTCATTTGACGGAAAATATCGGAAGGTCGGACCAGCTAAGTCCGAGTAATCTGCCACGCGTCGAGAGAATCCGCGGATTACGCTGATTACGCCGAGATGATCACCCAAACGAGGGCTCGGTTTTTACCCCGTTAGGACTAAAACAGTTTCACGCAAAGACGCAAGATAGCAGACCACTTTATCGTGAGTCATCCGATCTACGAAATTGCACGGAGCCTAACGAAACCACACGAAAAAGGACGCCTTGATTCGTGCTATTTCGCTTATTTCGTTTTGCTTCGTGGATCGTATGGATTTTTTTGATCGACGCTGGCTCGTTTTTCAGCAGCCTGCCAGGTTATTAGGCTTGCGCCCTGAAGGTCGATGTTCCCCGAACAAAGCACACATTAAACGGCATGGCTAAATGCCAGACTGCCTTTCGCTTCGTCATCCAGGACCGCTACCGCGCGCGTATAGATGGCTTGGGCTTCATCATGTGAGTTGCCCACGGCCGTTAGTCCAACCCGGCCGCATTCACCAAGGGCGCTCATCATATGGAACACTACACCAGTCTGCCGTGTTTGATCGAAGTGCAGGTGGTGTCGCACAACAATATCGAAAAGATCATCAGGCGTGAAGACACGATAAAGTGGTGACTCAACATGATCGCTGGCAACAAAGCACTTTGCCTGCCCACTGGGAGCGGTGAAGACTCCCGTCTCGGGATCGTAGGTTCCGTCAGTAAGAAATTGCAGCGTCAAAAAGGGATGCGTGGTTCCCCCCTTGCGTAGGTTGATTTCAATCGCGTAAGGGTCCCATTCATCGGATGGTGAGCGGACAACGACAAAGTCTATTGCAAAGCGTCCGATCACTCCTTCGGCGGCCAGACGCCTGCCCACCTTGGCTGCCTCCTTAGAAATAGAAGCGGCGTAACGGCGATTGGCTGGAAACTTACAGCCTAAAAAACTTAGCCCGCCTGGACCACCTAATAGTTGATCATGAGTGGAAAGTAATTCCACCTCGCCCAAGGGGGACACGCGCATTTGCACGCTTGGACTTCTAACCTCCTCCCCCAGAATGCGCTCCTCCACCACCCCCTTTCTGTCTGCCAGCTTTCCGAGATAGGCTTCGTAATTGGCGTCCTTTAACTCAAAGCTCATTGCCTGAAAACGCTCCGCGATTGCAGCCTGTTCGCCCGCCACGCCGGGTGCGGGTAGACCCTCAAGATCGACAATAGCGTTTCCCTCGCCAGATACACCCTCGTTAAGCTTTACCAGAACTTGACGAATCGTCGGCTTTTGCTTCCGCATCCTGGCAATCGCCTCAACCACATCCGCTTTGTTTGCAAGGCCTTCAAATCCCAGCGGATATGGCACTCCCTCCGCGCTAAAGATCTTGCGGCAGCCACTCTTTGTGCCCAGGTGGAAGTACTTTGGGTCCGCGCCATACATCGGAATGCCGAGCCTCAACGTTAATTCCTTCTCGGAATCCGTCGTGTTGTATGGGACCAGATGGGCCCGATCGGCATCGGGAATCAATGAACGGATGTGCTCAATCAAGCGCGGCCGCGCAAGCAATTTCTCTGTCAACGAAGTTAACGACGCATCAAGTGGCGAAATCAGAAAGAGGCGTTGACGCGCATGACTGGTAATAACACCCGGTAGAAGATCAAGATAGTAGTCAATGATGCTCGGCAGGATCGCCTGAGAAGTCACATAGATGAGTCGAGCGCGCGGCTGGCGCAGGAGCAGCAGCAAGAACAGAAAGCGTTCTTCATAGGCCTGAATCTCCGAACCGGTTGCCACCATGTCAATCGACATAGACGGAACTACGAGGATTGTTTGCTCATCCTGATTGAAAGACTGGATCGACCGCCAGAGCGGTACCAACTTTTTCTGTAACTGATCGAATTGATTCATTGTTTTGGCTTCTTTACTTCTGAACTTAACAAAAAGGTGGGTTTTCTACTAGTTGGGAAAGTTATTGCCGCAGGACCCTCGGTTCACGCAACTTGAATCCGCCTGAGACGGATAAGAAGCCTTCAATCGGACCAGTGAAGGCGTTGCGCGTTACGGCGGGCCTGGTTTGGACGGCCGTACGGGTGCTGCGGGCTTGACTTTTGTTCGCGTCCGCATAAAGTCAGCAGTACAAACTCGCATCCCTGTAAGCCGACACAGGACTTCTTAAGGTGCTAGAGAGCGGAAGGAGCGTCCGCGGCGAAGGCGCCTCCAAGTCGACTGTGCTACCGAGCCTAACGGGCACTACCGAGCTGAAGGTGCTGCCGAACTAAAGCTCCTTCGAGCTCAAGAGCGCTACCGAGCCAGAGGCTCCCGAGCCAGGAAGCTTCCGAGCCAAGAAACACACGTCCTTGAATAAAGATCCTCAACAACAGAACCTCTTTCTCCAAAGCCTGCTCGAGGCGAGCATTGATGGCATTCTCGCTTTCGATCGCGAGTGCCGCTATACCGCCTGGAATCGGGCAATGGAGTGCATCTCTGGGCTGACGCGAGAGCAAGTCGTGGGAAAGAGTGCGTTTGAGATCTTTCCCTTTTTGAAAGAGATGGGAGAGGACAACTATTTCTACGCCGCTCTCGCCGGTAAGAGCGTCATATCCGAGAAGCGTCCTTATGCAATTCCTCAAACCGGCCGAAAGGGTTTCTTTGAAGGCTACTACTCACCGCTGCGCGACCCGGATGGTGAAGTAATTGGCGGTGTCGGCATCATTCGTGACATCACCGAACGCAGGCACGCCGAAGAGCTCGCACGTGAGGCCCACCAAAGGTTGACCTTGCATGTCGAGAACACACCCCTCGCGGTTATCGAATGGGATAAAGACTTCAAAGTTTCGCGCTGGTCGCCATCGGCCGAGAGATTGTTCGGATGGAAAGCTGAGGAGGTGCTCGGGAAAAACGTCAATGACTGGAATTTTGTCTATGACGAAGATGTCGAAGTTGTCTATGAAGTCGGGTACAGGCAACGGCAGGGCAAGGAAAGTCATGGCGTTTCCCACAATCGCAACTACAGAAAGGATCGTTCGGTACTCGATTGCGATTGGTATAACTCCGTCCTCTATGACGATGGCGGGAAATTAGTGTCGGTCCTTTCTCTCGTCCTGGATTGCACCGCGCGCAAGCAAATTGAACACGCGCTCCGTGAATCGGAAGAACAGTACCGTCTACTCTTCGAATCGAACCCGCACGCAATGTGGGTCTACGATTTAGAGACGCTCAAGTTCCTCGCGGTTAACGATGCCGCTGTGCATCACTATGGCTATTCGCGCGAGGAGTTCCTCTCGATGACCCTGAAGGAAATCGGGCCCCCGGGAGAGGTGCAAAAACTTTCTGAATATCTAAGCGCGGCGGGTCGCGAGTTCGATGTTGCCGGTGACTGGCGGCACTGCAAGAAGGACGGCACCCTTATCGAAGTCGAGATCACTGCCCACCGGCTCGAGTTCGCTGGAAGACCCGCCGAGCTTGTACTGGCCATCGACATCACTGAGCGTAAGCGTGCCGAGAATGCTCTACGCCTGAGCGAGGACCGTTATCGAGACCTTGTTGACAACAGTCACGAGCTGATGTGCACGCACGATCTGGAGGGCCGAATCCTCTCGGTGAATCCATGGGCGGTGAAAGCCTTAGGTTACGACAAGGACGCTTTGATAGGTCTGAACGTCCGTGACGGTCTGCTTCCTGAATACCGAAACCAATTCGACGACTACATTCGAGCGATCAAGACCCACGGGTTCGCCCAGGGCGTGATGCAAGTAAAGACAGGTAGTGGCGAGTTGAAACTCTGGGAGTATTACAACACGCTTCGCACAGAAGGAGTCGAGACTCCGATTGTGCGGGGAATGGCCCACGACGTAACTGAGCGCAGAAAAGCCCTGGCCCGAGAGAAGGAGGCGCGGATAGAAGCCGAGGCCGCTAACAGGCTCAAAGATGAGTTTCTTTCGACGCTTTCTCACGAGTTGCGTACGCCGTTAACGGCGATCATCGGCTGGTCCAGCCTGCTGCTTCAGGGTGCGGTCGACGCCGCAAAACAGCCGCAGGCGCTCAGAACGATTGCGCGCAATGCGAGATCGCAAAATCAACTTATCGATGATCTGCTCGAGGTCTCGCGCATTATCACCGGCAAGCTTCATCTTGAATTCAATCCTTGCCAGCTTCAACCCGTTATCGAAGCTGCGCTCGAGAGCGTACGCCCCACAGCAGAGGCTAAGGGCGTTCGGTTCAAGGCGCTGTTTGAGCCGCGTGCTGGTCTCGTTTCCGGCGATCCCGATCGCTTGCAACAGGTGGTATGGAATCTGCTGTCGAACGCGGTTAAGTTCACACCCACTGGCGGGATCGTACAAATAAGTTTCCAGCGCATCGATTCGCATGTGGAGATCATCGTCAGCGATTCGGGTGAAGGCATAAGGCTTGAGTTCCTGCCGCACGTCTTCGAGCGTTTTCGTCAGGCCGATGGATCAACCACGCGGGCGCACGGTGGCCTTGGACTGGGACTGGCGATCGTTCGACACCTGGTGGAACTGCACGGCGGAATGGTGCGGGCGGAAAGCGAAGGCGAAGGAAAAGGAGCGACCTTTGTTGTCAGGTTGCCGCTGCTGGTTACTCATGATCGACAAACGGCGCCAGTGGAGGAGGAGCCTGTGCAGCCGGTGCTCGCGAAAGTTGAGTCTGTGGAAAGTTCGACGCTGCTCGATGGCTTGCGAGTACTGATAGTGGATGACGAGCCCGACGCGCGCGAACTCTTTACGCTGATGCTGAAACGTTCTGGTGCTGAAGTGACCGCTGCCGCTTCGGCCAGCGAGGCGCTAGAGTATCTCGAGAGCTGGAAGCCAGGCGTGCTGGTTGCTGATATCGGCATGGAAGGCGAGGACGGATATGTCCTGATCAGCAAGGTGCGCGCCCTGCCACAAGAAAGAGGAGGGCGCATTCCGGCCTTGGCACTGACGGCCTACGCAAGATCTGAAGATCGGTCGCGTGCCCTTTCGGCGGGATACCAGGTACATCTGGCGAAACCGGTGGACCGGGCGCAATTAGCAGCAGCCGTTGAGAGTTTGGTAGAAGGAAAAGCGTAAAGGTCAGTAAGGGATCGACATCACAGTTACTTCGGCCCCTCGGTAGAGTTCCGGCTACTGCTTGTCGCATACCGCAATGCTCGTGAACTTCTTGCCCTGCGGATCAGTTCCACTCGCAATTTATGTTCGGCGGTCAGGGAAATACTGTTGACAGTAAATACTGGCAGAAGTACTATTCGGCTCCATGAGGCATCCGGCGGAGAAGGAGAAAGGACGCAAATACGTCGGGTTGCCTGAATTTGCGCAAACTGCGGAGAGAATACTCTCGGAACTGCAACTGGAGCAGGAGCGCGGCACGGTTACCAACGTTCCTGATGAACGTACGATTCGCTACTACCTGGCCGAGGGGTTGATTCAGCCGCCAGAGGAAAAACAGGGGACCGCTTCGGTGTTTGGCTACATGAACCTGTTGCAACTCTTGACGGTCAAGAAGTTGCAAGTTGAGCATCTTCCAATTCGCAAGATCCGGGACTTGGTGGCGGGAAAAAGTGAGCAGGAACTCGAAACTCTCCTGGGTATCGGCGGTCCTTCCGGAAAGAAGAGTAGAGAGAGCGAAGCTAAACGGTATCTCGAGTCGTTGCTGGCCCCATCGATGTTCCAGACTTTGGGGTCAGTTGCGGCAACCGGAACCCCGAGACCAAACCAAATGTCCATTCCCAGGGCCGCCGCTCCGCCGGCTCAAGAAGCCAATCAGGCCCAGTCGTGGCAGAGACTGGAAATTGAACCAGGGTTGGAGTTGCACATTCGCTCCGACTACACACCGCCAACGACGAGTGCGAGAACCAGAAGTTTGGGGGAGAGAGTAATCCACAGATTACGCAGATTACGCAGCGCGGCTCCGGCCGCAACCAAACCTGAGTCAAAACATGATCCACGAAATCACACGAAGTGAAATCACACAAAATAACCCTAACAACATTTCGTGTCAGTTCGTGTCTTTGGTTCGTGTGGTGCGCGTGGATCGATTGTTTACTCAAAAAACTTGCTCATGAAAACAAGACGTTGACGGTTTGCGACGAATGACGCGGAGTACGGATGACGGGGAAGTGGAGCAAGCACTGTAAGAAGAAACAAGCAACGTTAAGGGCAGGACCACAAATACGGCCAGAAACTAGAAGGAGATATAGACCATGACGCAGCAACACCCCAAGGTAGAGTTTTTTACGACGCGCGAGAAGTTGGAAGCAGGGCGAGAGCAGACTGTAGATGTGCTGATTCGCGTTACGCCCCCAGCACAGAACCTTAACAATTCAAGTCGCCCTGATCTGAATCTCAGTCTGGTCCTGGATCGTTCCGGCTCGATGGAAGGCGAGAAGATGGTCCGCGCACGTGAAGCGGCGATGTTTTGCGTCGACCAGATGCTGGCGACAGATCGTCTTAGCGTTGTCACGTTTGACGACCGTATCGAGGTGCTGTTTCCGAGTGAACAGGTCACGAATAAGCAGTCAATGAAAGATCTGATTTCGCGCGTTGCTGCTCGGGGTTCAACTGCACTACACGAAGCATGGGTGCGCGGCGGTTTGACTGTTAGCGAACACATGCTCGATAAGGGCATCAATCGTGTTGTCCTCATAACTGACGGCCTTGCAAATGTTGGTATCACCAGTACGGATGAGATTGTCACGCAGGCCATGGGTTTGTTCCAACGAGGAGTGAGTACGTCGACGATTGGTATCGGCGCTGACTTCAACGAAGACTTGCTGATGCCGATGGCCCAATCTGGCGGTGGCAATGCCTGGCATGTGGTTGAGCCTGAAGACATGCAACACATTTTTCAGATCGAACTCGAAGGTCTGATTGCACAGTTTGCCCACACAGTTTCGCTGTCGTTGATTCCGGCAGACGGAGTGCGCGTTGTTGATGTGCTAAATGACTTCGAGCTGACGGAAACGGGACGTTATCGACTGCCAAACATGCAGGCTGGCTCACCGCTCGAGATAGTTGTGCAATTAAAGATTGGGGCACAGGAAGTTGGCACGCAGATGCGTTTGCTCGATTTGCGTCTTGGCTTCACGCCGCAGGAGGCGCGGAACGCAGAAGTGTTGAAGCAAGCGCATACGATTGAGTTTGCCTCTCGCTCGCAGGTGGAAAGCATGCCCGAGAATCATGAAGTGGTTAAGGCAGTCCAGTTTTTGATGAACGCGCGGGCGCGAAACGAGGCCATGAATCGTATGGACCAGGGAGACTACTCCGGGGCTGAGCTTATTTTGGGCAGTGCCATGGGTGCGACTCGTGTAGCGTGTGCGAGTTTTGCCTCCATGCCATCAGTTATGCAGGAGTATGCCTCGTTGGAAGAAACTGCAAAGTCACTAAAGGATCGGCTCAAAGACAAAATGAGCCGCAAGAAGTTGGCATACGCAGCCTACAGCCGCAGAAGCGGGAAGTAGTCGCTCATAATAAGAGACACCGATGAAATCAATTTTAACTATCGTGGGTTTAATCGTCCTCTTCTCGCTGTGCAATCTAAGCGAGAAACTGAAGCCGGCTGCTAGCAGCAACACAGGGCAGAACACGGGGACAGAAAAGCAACCACCCGCAACAGATCGTGAAGCCGTGATCTCCGAGTTGATGCGGCTCGAAAATGAAATCACTACGGCCGGCTTCAACGGAGACATTTCGGTCCTCGCTCGAAATATGGCGGATAACTACGTCGGCACATTAGCTGATGGCTCGACCCAAACCAAGAATCAGGTACTGGCAAGCACCAAGCCTGACAAAACGACGAAGTCCTGGGCGATTACAGATCCGCAGTTGGTTAGCCTGAGTGAAGATTCAGCGGTGTTGTCTTACATTCAAACTCAGCACACTAGAAACGGGCAAACTTTTCGCGCCCGCGTTACAGATACCTTCGTCAAACAGAATGGGCGCTGGCTAGTCAGCGCCGAGCAACAGACAATCATGAGATAGCGCGTGAGCGAACGCGGTGCATCTTTTGTAGGGGTGGCACGCCTTGGCCACCCCTCGATGCGTTAAAGACCGGTTCGAGGCATGCGTATTTCGATCGCCACCTCCAACTCCCCTAAACTCGTCAAGGATCTGACGCCGAGAGACCGCCCTGTTGTGCCGGCATTTCGGCTGATAGTCCGAATGTTTGAACCGTGGCGCCGGTCAATGAACAAGGGCCGAGGCAAGCTCCCAGCGATATCCAGGCAGGAACTGATCGATCAAGGCGTCGAGTTGATCAAAGTCGACGGGCTTATCCAGGTGCGCGGCACAGCCGGCTGCGAGAGCCAACTGACGATGAGAGGTAAGTTTGCTCAGCGAAGTGGCGATAATCGGAATGTCACGTAGACTCGCCAGTTTTTTGATCCGTCGTATCGCTGTAAACCCGCTTATGATCGATCTCACATTGATTTATCCTCTCAGCACTTGATTCTCCTCGACCGATTGCAGCGCCAGGTGATCGGCACCTACCGACTACGAACTTATGAGATTGCGAAAACGATCCAGGGCTTTCATTCATCTCGTGAATTCGACCTGAGGGCGATACCGCATAATATTCTTGCGAACGCGATCGAAGTTGGCCGGATTTGCATTGCCAGAGCACACCGGAACTCCCGTGCACAAATGGTTCCTTGGAAGGGCTTGGCGTTGTGTTTGATGCAGAACGACAAGCGATACGTTTTGGGTTCCCTCTTACTATCCACTCAGGATCCGATGGAAGCCGGACGAATATTTGATCAGTTGAGCTGCGAGGGCTACCTGCATACCGAGTTTCGGATTAGGCCTAAGCCCGGTTTTAAATGCCTCTGGTACAGGATGCCTGAGGGGCAGCGTAGCGAGGTCGCGATACCAAGCTGGTTAAGAGTCTGTCTCCATTCGGGACGAGGTTATGCGGTCCTCCAGCCATTAACCGTCAATTCATAACGATAGACTTTCCAGTCTTCCTGGATGTCACGCAACTGGGGCAGAAGACACGTCGCATCCTGTTTGGCACGAAGTGAAATCACACCAAGTAACACGAACAACATTTCGTGTCAGTTCGTGTCTTTGGTTCGTGTAGTTTCGTGGATCGATTTGTTTACTCAAGAAATCTGCTCAAGAAAACAAGGAGTTGACGGTTCTGTTTCACAGAGGGGGCAGTGAGATTAGGCTACTGCCAAATTCACGTCTGAAATCATTCGGAGGAAATATGTATTGATGGTTGAAGGCGCTCAGATCGATAAGCCGTCGCACCATTGGAGTTGCAGATCTCCAGTTTTTTACTTTTGAGTTTTCGGCTAGGGACGAGGATTACACTTTGACTATCCGAAGTTGGGGAAAGGCGGCTCGATACATGCCGTCATCCAGAGTGAGTAAGCTGTGGCCCTTCTGGAGAGCATGGGCGCCGATGAGGAAGTCAGCGAGAATGCGCCGTGGTCCACTTGTCTTCTGCCGGCGGCGGCGTCTCGCATAATTCTGAAAAGCTCGTCCCGCGACTCTCCAGATGGATTCATCTGTGGTCCAGTCCACTGTAATGCCTGTGTCGATGAGGAATTCGTCAACAAACGTCTCGCTCCTCCGAGGAAACGCAAGCAATTCGGCGAAGACAGCGCCGTTGATGACCATCTTACCTTGAGCGAAAGCTGCATCGAGAGCAGTCTGGGCGGCCGAATTGAGCGCGTCATCCTTGTCCCAAAGCGCGACGAGCACGTTTGTATCAATCGCCGTTGTCATTTCTGCGGCGCTTCATGTCCGCGAAGCTCCTGGATCTTTCGCAGCACGGCATTGCGCCCCGATGCCATGCCCGGATTTCCAATGCCCCTGTATTTCGCGAATGGGCTCTTCGTTCTGACGGGTCTCACGCGCACGGTTTCACCGTCACCCTCGAAAATGAGACTATCTCCTGCCCTGACACCGAGCGCATGCCGAACTTCCCTCGGAACGGTAATCTGTCCCTTACTGGTGATCTTTGCCTGCTTGTGCATCTTCTCTTATCTCCTCTTTCCTTACCATAGCACATGTTTCCTTACTATTGGTCTACTTCCTCAGCTTACGCATAGTGTTCTCCAGGTTTCGACGGTAGATAGGATCGTTCGGAACCAGGCGCAGAGCCTGTACGTATTCGGCTTCCGCCTGCGCGTAGTTACCCTGATAAAAGAGAATGTTCCCCAGGCAGTTGTGGGCAACATCGTTGTTCGGGTCCAGCCGAAGCGCCTCCCTGCACTCAGGTTCAGCCAGGGCATTCTTGTTCTGAGCATAATAGGCCACTCCCAAATTGCCGTGAACAACGGCTATACTCGGGTCAAGGCGAAGCGCTGCTACGTACTGAGCTTCGGCTTCCGCATACATCTTGCGATGGAAAAAGATATTCCCCAGATTCACAAGAGGTCTGGGGTTGGTCGGGTCGAGTCTGATCGCCTCCCTGAGCTCGGGCTCTGCTTGATCGTACTTCTTCTGCGCAGTAAGTATCATCCCCAGATTGTTGTGAGGTAACCAATCCTTCGGGTCCAACCTGATTGCCAGCCGGCTCTCGATCTCGGCCTCAGCGTACATTTGTCGATCGAGGTGAAGCCTTCCCAGGCTAGCGTGGGCTTTAGAGTTGTTAGGATCCAGTTGCAACGCTTCCCCGTATTCAGTCGCCGCCGCGTCATATCTTTTCTGGTCGGAGAGAGCTCTTCCCAGCAGGTTGTGGTAGTCAGAGTTTTTTGCGTCTAGCCGCACTGCCGTTCTGAACTCAGCCTCAGCCTCTGACCACTTCGATTGTTTACTCAGCGCTTGTCCCAGTAAACTATGCCACCCTGCATTAGCTGGTTCCAGTCGGGCCGCTTCCCGGGATTCCTCTTCCGCTTTGACAAAACTGCCGTGCGACAAGAGTTCAGATGCCAGGTCAGCATGCTGCCGGGCTGCGATGGGATCAACTGCGGCGGGATCCACGCCGGGCCGCTCACCTGTTCTCTTAAAGAGGACATAGCCCACAACCAGCCCCAGCACAACCGCAGCTAAGCCAATCGCGAGAGCAATCGACTTCGTTGATCGATGAATTGGACTTGCTGTCGCGGTGCTTCGACTGTGCGCATCAGGGAAATCGACTCTCATTTCTGACGAGGCTAAGGCTGCAACCCCCACAGCTTCCTGCAATTCGCGAGCAAACACACTTGCGTCTGACTGTCGGCTGGCCGGGTCTTTGGCGAGCGCCTTCAGACAGACAGCTTCTAACGCATTTGGAATTGATAGGTATACTGGGAAGGGCGACGGCGACGCCGTCAGATGCCTGGTGATGAGTCCGGCGAGGTTTGTGGCAGAGAACGGCGGCGCTCCGACGAGCATTTCGTAAAACATGGCGCCGAGGCTGTAGACGTCCGAACGGGCGTTCACCAACTCACCGCGGCATTGCTCCGGTGACAGATAGTAAGGCGTGCCGAAGACCGCGCCCGTTTGAGTGAGGCCCGGTTCGTTAACCGACTCGAGCAGTTTGGCAATTCCAAAGTCCATCACCTTGGCCGTTTCGAACTCGCGACCTTCCTCCGCCGGCAGCACGAGCACGTTGTCGGGCTTGAGGTCCCGATGGACAATATTCCGCCGGTGCGCCAATCCGACCCCGGCACATATGTCGCGCATCAGCGCGACGGCGCGCGACGGCGCAAGATGGCCTTCACGCTGTATGAGGCATCGTAGGGACTCGCCTTGGACCAGCTCCATCACGATAAACACAGGAGCGTCCTCGCCGCTCGTCTCGCCCAAGTCGTGGACCGTGACAATATTTGGGTGGTTAAGTTTTCCTGCCGTACGAGCCTCACGCCGGAAGCGCTCAACGGCGTTGCGGTCGGTGGTGAATTCTTGGCGCAGCACTTTTACTGCTACTTCTCCTCCCATGTGTATGCGGCGCGCACGGTATACACTTCCCATCCCACCCTGTCCGAGGCGAGCGACGATCTCGTACTTTGCATCGAGCACGCGACCAATGAGGGGATCGGAGAGGCGCAAAGTTGGCGCGGTGCCAGGCGCTGTTTCAGCTTCGGCATGCAAAGTCGAGGAAGAGGCGAAGTGGCCACAGACGCCACATGGGCCGGCCTCATTTGCCAAAACGTTCTGGCACTCTGGACAGATCATGAGCAGCCTCGAAAAGCCTAGGTTGGAAAGTCCGCAGTCGAGCTCAACGGAAGTTAAGTGCGGGGGCGAACACATTCTATCGGTGTTCGCCGTCGTGCGCTATCGAGTGCCTTTCAAGTTTGGAATGGCTTCCCACCGGGCAGAAGACGCCGAGCGAAAAATCGCATCTATCACCGCCATATTCTTCACCGCATCCTCGAGAGGAATTGCCTGCATGCTGTTTTCCAGGATGGCTTGCGAAAATAGATCTCCCTGAATCGTGTATTGGTTACAGATGGGAAACTCCTTCACTTCAGGGTTTCTGCCCGCGAGGTCGATACCATCATGAATAAACACCCGGGTGGGTTCGTCAGGTGGCGCATTGAACGGAATCTCGACCTCAATCCGCCCAAGTGTGCCGCAGAGCTGCATACGTTGGTACGGGACTAATTGGGTGCTGCAAGTGAAGCTTGCTTGCCCGGCAGGAAATTCGAGGATCGCTGATGCAAGTCGATCAACGCCCAACTGTGGGTCTCGTTCAATCAATCCAAAAACTCGCAGCGGCTCGTCTCTGAAAATGAAGCGGGCAATGGTAATGGGATAACAGCCGATGTCCATTATTGCGCCACCGCCGATTTCCACTTTGTTGCGGATGTTCACAGGGTCCCGGTTGAAATAGCTGAAGAAGCCATTGATGACGCGAAGCTCTCCAATACGCCCTGATTTGATTAATTCGAGCGTGGCAATCCACTGCGGATGGCTACGCACCATGAAGGCTTCCTGAATTTTCATGCCAGTGCGATCGCGCACTACCAGCAACTGCGCGGCTTCCTCCATGTTTAGGCCGATTGGCTTTTCGCAAAGGACGTGCTTTCGGGCTTCGGCGGCTCGGGTGGTCCAGGGAACATGCAGATGGTTTGGCAGGGGGTTGTAGATTGCATCTATTTCGTCGTCAGCGAGCAGCTCTTCGTAGGATCCGTAGGCCCTGGGAATTCCCAGTCGTTGGGCTGCCTGCGTTGCTTTGTCAATATCCCTGGAGGCGATCGCTAAAACTTCGGACCAGTCGCCTTGTTGCATCGCCGGAATAACCTTATTGACGGCGATTGCGGCCGTGCCAAGAATTCCCCAACGAACTTTTCGATTCATGCGATGAAAATCCTGGCCCACACTGGCCCTCTAACGAGTATTTCCAATCACGGCAAATCGAGCCGTGATTACGCCCGTAGTTTCGGCATCTTGCGGTCTTGTGAATCCGGGTTGTTTGCCACCGAGGCTGATTAGAAACTCGCCCGGTTCAATTAGACGCTTTCCACTATCGTCGATGATCGACATCTGTTCGCCGGTGAGCACGAATGAGACGTTCTGTTTTTCTCCGGGCTTGAGAAAGACTCGCTTGACTCCGGCAAGGGATCTGATCGGAACAGGTACCGTGGCGGCCACATCTGTAACGTACAACTGGACGACCTCGTCACCGGCCTTGTCACCAACATTCCGGACCTCAGCGGTTATCCTCAGCTCGTCTCCCGCTTTGACCTTGTTAGGGCCGAGCTCCATGTTGTCATATTTGAACTTCGTATAGCTCAACCCGAAACCAAACGGATAGAGCGGCTCTCCCTTGAAAAAGCGATACGTGCGACCGCGCATGTTGTAGTCGGCGAATAGCGGCAGCTGATCCACTGATTTGTAGAACGTAACGGGCAACCGGCCACCGGGATTGTAGTCGCCGAACAGAACGTCGGCGAGGGCCGTCCCACCCTCTTCACCGGGATACCACGCGTCGACAATGGACGAAACATTATCATTAGCCCAGTTGACAGCCACTGCACTGCCATTAAGCAACACCAGCACGACGGGCTTGCCCGTTGCGCTGACCGCCTGAAGCAAAGCCTCCTGACCCTTCGGTAGAGCGATGTCCGTTCTATCACCGCCACGAAACCCTTCAGTGCTAACAGTCATCTCTTCGCCTTCGAGCGCGGCGGAAAGTCCCAGCACCACGACGGCGACATCGGCTTGCCGGGCCACAGTCACGGCCTCGTCGATCTGTCTTTCAGCAAAACGTGGGTAGGACCAGACAAATTTCGCTATCGCCTCGCGGTTGTACTGGTAATACTCCATTCGCACGTCGTAGGCGCGGCCGGCTTCGAGGCTCACTTCTTTCGTCACGGTCTTGGTCGGGTTACTTTTCCAGGCGTCGACCAAGAGCTGCCCATCCAAATACAAACGCACGCCATCATCAGCTGTCGCTCCCAAACGGTAAGTGCCCGACTCGACCGGTGTGAGCTTGCCTGTCCAGCGAACTGAGAAGTTGTTCTCGCTTAAATGCGGCGCGGGCTTGTAACGGCCCCAGTCGAAATTGACCTGCTCGTCGGTTCTCACGTCAGCCGGCTGACCCTGCAACTCCTGGTTCGCGAAATATTCACCTTTGAATCCTGTCGCCGTGCCTTTTCCACCTACAGTCAAGAACGAAGTGGGGACAGGTATCACCGCCTCGCCAGTCAGAGTGGAACCAAGCGCGTAGAGAACCCTGGTGTTAGGTGACACCGCGTTTCTGATTCCGGCCAGCGGTGTGACGGATTTCGAGGGTCGCCCACTATAGTTACCCACCAGTACTTCGGGCGCATCAGCGTTTGGCCCAATGACCGCAATGGTCTTGACATCCTTCTTCAGCGGCAAGGTGTTGTTTTCATTCTTCAGGAGCACGATGGATTCTCGGGCCGCCTTGAGCGACAACGCACGGTGCGCGGGCGAGTCGTTCTCTGAGAATGGAATGCGGGCGTACGCAACCATCTCTGGAGGGTCGAACATGCCAAGCCGGAAGCGCGCAGTCAGTAGTCGCTTAAGAGAGACATCGATCTCCGCTTCGTTTATTAGCCCGTCTTTAACTGCCTGGATCAGCGAGGCATACTCTCGGCCGCAAGCCAGATCGGTTCCGGCCTTCACCGCCATGGCAGAAGCCGCCTCTTCGGACTTAACGAACTGGTGGCCCTTCCAAATATCCGTGATCGCGCCACAGTCAGAGACCACGTATCCGTTAAATCCCCATTCCTTGCGCAGAATGTCCATCATCAATCTGTTGTTGGCACAGCAGGGCTCAGTGTTCGTACGGTTATATGCACACATAACCGACCCTGCTTGTGCTTCCATCACCGTTGCGCGAAATGCCGGTAGATAGGTCTCTCGCAAATCTCTTTCGTAAACTTTAGCGTCGAAGGCATGGCGCTCGGGCTCTGGCCCACTATGGACAGCGTAGTGCTTGGGCGTAGCAACGACCTTCAGATAGTGCGGATCGTTGCCCTGCAACCCTTTGACGAACTCGACTCCCAGTCTCGCAGTCAAATACGGATCTTCGCCGTACGTCTCTTGCCCGCGTCCCCAGCGGGGGTCGCGAAAGATGTTGATGTTGGGACTCCAAAAAGTAAGCCCCTTATAGCGTCCGCGTTCATTGTTGCGCACAAACTCGTTGTGTTTGGCCCGCGCTTCAGTAGATATGACATCGGCAACCTGCGCCATAAGATTCGTGTCCCAGGTGGCGGCAAGGCCGATCGCCTGCGGGAAGACGGTGGCATAGCCGGCGCGGGCAACACCATGCAGCCCTTCGTTCCACCATTCGTATTCGGGGATGTCCAGGCGCTCTATTGCCGGCGCGGCATTCATCATTTGCGAGACCTTCTCTGCCAAGGTCATCCGCGAGACGAGATCATCAACCCGCTTTTCGATGGGTAGAGAGGGATCTTTGTAAGCCGGAGGCCCACTCTGCCCGATCGTAATATTGCGAGGCAGACCAAGCAACAGGCCGATGAAAATGAACATTCCGCACGCGGTGACCCAACGATAGTTTTTCATAGTCTTCCTTGAGCTAGGAGTTCTGGATAAACCATTTGCTAACTTCTCATTCACACCGCATTCACACCGTGACTTCAGTGACTTAGAAATCCCACCCACGGCAGTTACGGCAGTGGGTGGATTGTTCAGATCCAACCTACATGCAAGCGCGTTCCGAGTTCTTAAATCCCACCCACGGCAGTGGGTGGATTGTTCAGATCCAACCTACATGCGAGCACGTTCCGAGTTCTTAAATCCCACCCACGGCAGTGGGTGGATTGTACAGATCCGGCCTCCGAAACAAAGCGGACGAACGCATTGAAAAACCAACTCAGTTCCATGGTCCTCTCTACGCGGCCGAACAGGTTGGATCTGAAACAATCCACCAACTCCCGTTGGTGGATTTCTTAGATTTTCAAAACCCGTGTCTTTGTAGGCTGGATCTGAACCATCCACCCGCTTTCCGTGGGTGGGATTTCTGAAAGACAAAGAATCAAGACTCATGGACCGGAGCTTGGGTTTTTACGCTCCCGTTCCAGCACTTCGCGCAGAGCGTTGTAAGCCGGTTTCGGCGCGTAAACCTGATCGAAAAGCAGTGCCCTTCCTTTCGCCCCTTTTGTGTAACCCGGAATCCAACTGTACTTGTCCGTGAACCCCCACGTCTGGAAAGCGGTGCAGCGCGGCTGTTGCAGACAGGCCGTTGCAACGAATCGATAGACGTCCGCTTGCCGGGCCAGGGCCGCCTGGTCCAATAGCGCACCCTCGCGTCCAGTGGCAGAGCGATATCCATCTCAGTGATATGTACCTGCACGCTTAAGGCTGTCAGCCGCGCCAGGTTGGCTGCCAAAGACGAAATCTCTTTCATATCGAAATTAAAAATGTGCGCTTGTATGCCTACGCCGTCGATTGGCACCCCGCGTTTTTTAAAGTCTTTCGCCATCGTATAAACAGCATCTGACTTTGCATTCAAGCCTTCAGTGTCGTAGTCGTTGTAGAAGAGCAGCGCTTTTGGATCCGCAGCGCGCGCCCAGCGAAGGGCTTGTTCGATGTATGCCGTGCCTTTTCCGGCGAAGCCGATGCCGGGGCTGTCGTACCAGATGAACGGCTCGATGGCGCCGTTCGCCAGGAACGCTTCGTTGACCACGTCCCATGCGAAGACGCGTCCGGAATAGTGCTTCATCACCGTGGTGATGTGTTCGCGAAGTAGGTTAGACAACTGTTCAGGCGTGAAGCTTCCCTTCGAGAGCCAGGCCGGGTTGTGCTCACTCCACAGGAGACAATGTCCGCGCACCTTCATTTCATGTGATTGTGCGAAGGCAACCACTTCGTCACCGGGTCCGAAGTTGAACTTGTCCTGCGCGGGCCGGACAGCGCCCCACTTCATTACGTTCTCCGGCTCCACCATGTTGAACTCACGCATGAGAGTCGACGCATAAGGGGCCTCGGCAAACAGCGCAGGGTTCACGGCTGCCCCAACAAGTATCTTTCTGTGGTCGGCATCGTCGCGAAGGGATTGCGCGAAGGTGATGCCTCTGCTGGTTGCCAGGAGCAGGATCAAAACTAAGCGCAGACTTAGAGATTCTCTTATTAGCATCAACCCCCTTTGGAGTGCGGCGGCCCGGCGCCGCTTTGGTCTCGTTCTGGTTGCCACTCAACTGCGAATCAAGCTGTTTTCGTGCCAGGCGATTTCAAGCTCGCAAGTCTGTCGCGAACGCAGGCCAAAGCGCTGCCAGGCCAGCCCGGCGCCGCTTTGGTCCCGTTCTGGTTGCCACTCAACTGCGAATCAAGCTGTTTTCGTGCCAGGCGATTTCACGCTCGCAAGCCTGTCGCGAACGCAGGCCAAAGCGCTGCCAGGCCAGCCCGGCGCCGCTTTGGTCCCGTTCTGGTTGCCACTCAACTGCGAATCAAGCTGTTTTTGTGCCAGGCGATTTCACGCTCGCAAGCCTGTCGCGGACGCAGGCCAAAGCGCTGCCAGGCCAGCCCGGCGCCGCTTTGGTCCCGTTCTGGTTGCCACTCAACAGCGAATCAAGCTGTTTTTGTGCCAGGCGATTTCACGCTCGCAAGCCTGTCGCGAACGCAGGCCAAAGCGCTGCCAGGCCACCCCGGCGCCGCTTTGGTCCCGTTCTGGTTGCCACTCAACTGGCGAATCAAGCTGTTTTCGTGCCAGGCGATTTCACGCTCGCAAGTCTGTCGCGAACGCAGGCCAAAGCGCTGCCAGGCCAGCGCACTCCAAATTGATTCGCTTTCGTCACAGTTGGAATCTGGCTTACCGCTCCCATATCCGCTCTTATTGCGCGCTGCGCGAGACCATACGAATTGATTCTAATGAGCTTCATCCCTACTGACTCAACGCACACCAAACAAGATATCCACGGTCAATTGATCGAGACGCTCATAAGGCAATTGCTTTCCCGCCAACTCAACTCGGTTGAGTGCAAGTGCTTTGACTCGGTCGGCCTTGGCGCGACTGTAACGGCCGAGTGGCTCGGCATATTCCGCCGGCGTGGCATGGATCTCTCCCAGCAGTGCCTGAACCTCCGCATCTTCATCAAACTGCCTCGCCTTCTCTTTGAGAATCAAATAATTTCGCATACAGCCGGCGGCGAATTCCCACACGCCGGGCTCGTCTTCGCTGCGATAAGCGTGCGCATCGAAATGCCGCGGTCCTTCATAAGACTCTTCGAGCAGTTTCACCAGAAAGAAAAGGTTCTTGATCGACTCAGAACCGAAGCGCAAATCCTGATCGAAGCGCGGACCCTTCTGATCGTTCAGGTCGATATGAAACAACTTCCCGGCTTCGATTGCCTGCGCCACCACGTGATAGAAATTGAGACCAGACATTTGCTCATGGCCGACTTCCGGATTAACGCCAACCATATCTGAATGGTCCAGCATCGCGATAAACGCGAGCATGGCGCCCGTCGTCGGCAGATAGATATCTCCGCGAGGTTCATTCGGCTTGGCTTCGAGCGCGAACTTATAGTCGTAGCCCTGGTCCGATGAGTATTCACAAAGAAAGTTGAGCGCCTCGCGATACCATTTCAATGCTTCACGGGCGTCCTTGGCTGCATCGACCTCCGCGCCTTCGCGCCCGCCCCAAAAGACATAGATATGCGCACCTAGTTCGGCTCCCAGGTCCATCGAGCGCATGGTTTTTTGAATCGCATAAAGCCGCACGCGCGGGTCGCTTGAGGTAAATGCACCGTCCTTAAAAACCGGATCGTAGAAAAGATTCGTCGTCGCCATCGGCACTTTCATGCCGTAGTCTGTGAGTGCCTGTTTGAATTCGCGCACGATACGGTCCCGTTCGTGTGCCGTCGCATCGATTGGGACCAAATCGTTGTCATGGAGGTTTACGCCAAAAGCGCCTAGTTCGCTCAGTCTCTTAACGATAGTGATTGGGCTCAGGCTCGGGCGCGTCGCATCACCAAACGGATCGCGCCCGCGATTGCCAACGGTCCAGAGGCCAAAGGTGAACTTGTGTTCTGGCTCCGGTGTGTAAATCTCTTGTGCCATGGTTTTTCCTTTACTGTGAAGCAAACCGTCAACTTCTTATTTTCTTGAGCAAGTGTTTTGAATAACACTCGATCCGCGAAACCACATTGCCACTATTTAATCGGAGTTGCAGCCTCTGTCGCCGGGATGGTTGTCCCTTTGATGTAGCGACTGGCGAACGTCAGGAAGGTGGGCCAGTTTGGACCGGGAGTGTGCCCACCGCCATGCTGGCGGAAGGCAACGTCACCATCGATCAAAGGCGTCTCGATCGGCGGGAATTCGCTGGTGCCCAGATCCTTCTTGCCCAGCAACCTGTAGACTGGCCCGGCTGCGGCAGCGGCCAGGAACATTCCTTTGGGATCCGCCCATCCATCACCTTTCGTCGCCCCGCTACTTATGAATGCAGTGATCTTAAGTAACTCCATCATGCGCTGATGATCTTGTCTGGTAGCGGTTTGTTGGGCCAGTTGCTGCGCGGATGGCTGCCCTTGGGGCTGCTGCGCAACCAGCAGAGAGCCAGGAATTACCAGCAGCATTGCACCTGTAGTTAAAACCGCGAGCCGTCGTTTCAACTTACCTCCTTTCTTCACTCCG
>WNFZ01001410.1_pt1 | contig 23075 bp, 24 predicted proteins | sample 5400081 | NCBI WGS metagenome assembly WNFZ01 (sample SAMN13153365, study PRJNA577476) | soil metagenome | isolation source: 80 cm soil or saprolite under grassland replicate 1 | place: USA:California | collected 2016-06-15
TGTGGACAGACAGATCGTAATGTGCCGCTACGCAGCTTCCACGCAGCGAAGCGTCAGTGAGCGCCGGCAGCGCCGCAAATACCCCACCAGTGCAGCAACAGGAACCGAACAATGACTGAACGCGCCGAGAACCGTGCCGGAGAGAGGCCTTCGGGAGGCAGGGGTCCCCGGTTCGAATCCGGGCATTCCGAAGGGGTTGCGGGAGACGCTGCTACGCTTGCTGCTACGCCACCCCCGACACCTTGGGCGCCGCGCCCAGCCGTCCTGGCAGACCATGCGGGCGCGAGTGGTGTGACAGCCGGGAGAGACCGGCAGCCTTTCCCCGAGTGCGAACACTACGAGTTTCCGCCAGAGTCTCCCTATGCCGAGCTCGATGCTGTATACAAAGAGATCGCCAGGCGTCTCGGATGGAAGTCATAATCAGCGCTCGTACGCGCCGATGTCGACACCGGCACCTTGCGGCCTGACGATGCCATCCAGATCGATCGCCGGCGCACCAAACAGTACACCAGCATCGACAGCCGGAGATGCTGCCTGGACATGATAGTCACCACCACCGGTGGCAATGTAATTCACGAATAGAGGATTTGCGGTAAAATTGCTGTATGAGTACACTTGGTTTATAGACCAGTTCGTGCCATTAGCAAACGACATATTGTTTACCGCATAACTGTCGTTCCCAATGTCGCCAAAATCATTTATGCCATATCCGGCGTTGCCGTATGTGATGTTGTTGGCAACATGGAATCTGCCTATCAGCGTTGAATCCAGAGTGTAGTAACCACCGGTGCCGATGCTTATTCCACCAGATACGCAGTTGAATATTGTGTTGTTGAAAATCTCTGAATCGGTTGCATCATGCCATGTCGTAATTCCCCATCCGGCAATTCCATGAACTAGATTGTTGTGAATCTTGCCACTTGTCGCAACATATATTCCCTGTATTGTATTGCAACCGTTAACCGGGCCTATGTGATCAACGATATTGTTGATGATATCAATGTTTACACCACCATAAAAATGATCATTCTCTATACCAGCGCCACCAGATGAATCACATGCGCCATTCATAATGTTGTGTACATAATTGTTCTTTGCCACATCGTATGATCCCGTGAGGTATAGCCCAATCCTCCAAACAAGGCCAATTCCAGATATTTCGAAGCCGTCTATGTCGACGTAATCTCCCCTGCTTTCCCATGCTGCCCAATGTCCCGAAGGATTCGAGTTGATCTTGGCTGCCCATTTGACATTCGACACGAAGCGAATGCGAGCATTAGGGGTGCCGTTTCTCGTCGTGATGAATCCACCAGCGTAGTTGCCAGGAGCAACGTGTACCGTATCACCAGGCACAACGACGCCGGCTGCCTGCGAAATGGTGGCGAATGGCTGATACTGATTACCAGGATTGGAATCCGATCCAGATGGCGAAACCCAATATTGATGACCGGTCAGGATTGGGACCGATGCCAAGCAGCAGGTCATTGAGTATCGATGTAAACAGGATCGCCGGTGAGTGCGACAGTGAGCGCGCCATCAGTGGTGGCTAGGATGGACTCGACGCCGAGCAACGTCGTCTGGCGTATCGATAACGGTAGCCCAGTGAGTTGTAGGTCTGCCGTTCCCGTGACACACCATGCCGCGAAACCGTAAGTGCCATTGCTGCGGTCAAAACGATAACAGCGCGTGTTGCCGGTGCTGACGGCGGATATGTTTATCACGGTGTCATCAAGAACACCGGCCATCGTCCGCCATGCGGTATATGACGGCTTGTGAGTCCCATCCGGACGGATGAACCCCATGCCGCCGGCCTCGTCCGCGCTCACATACCCATACATGTGAAACGGATAGAAGCGCGCGCAGAACAAGCCATTGATGATCGCCATGCGAACAATAAAACGCGCTTGGTCGGCCTCGCTGACGACACCAGGCGTTGTGCCGGCAGATGGCCAATTGCCCTCTGTGACGAAGACGGGATTGCTGAAGCCTTTGCTGGCCAACAACGCATTGCTGTTGGCGAGCCGCACATCGAGCGGACCGGTCGCAGCACCGATCTCAGGGGGATACGGCCGCGTGTAAGTGTGAACACTTGCCGCGTCCATGCTTGCGCGCACCTGAGCATCTGATAAAACAGTGTTGTACCATGCATTGCGCGTCGCTGAATTGGCGTCCACGAACGTACCGTTTGCCACGATGCCTACAACCATCGCGGCAGGATCGTTTGCCTTAATGATCAGATATGCGCCTATCAACATGGTTTTGTACAACAAAGTGCTCAGCCCGTTGCCTTGTGGCTCGTTCCAAATCTCGTAGCCATCGACGCGGCCGGCATAGCGTGCGGAAATGGCGTTTACGTAATCCAGATAATCTTGAACGTTCGTCGGTCCGGAATTAGCCGGGCCCGGGCACGCCCACTGGGGACCGTTCGCGAGCACGCCAAGCAGCTTGACGCCAGCTGCATTGGCCCTGGCGACCGCCGCATCATGTGCGACCCATGTATATGTCCGGACACCGGCAACTGGCGCATTGGGCTCGGCAGCAGTCCACCGCAGCCCACGTCGCACCATATGCACACCCATTCCCGTCACGTCCGAGTACTGCTCGGCAGAGCCCGGCAGCATTGCCACACCCCAGCGTGGAATCGCAATAGGTGAGGCCGGTTGAGGTGTACTGGAAAAACAGCACATCACAGCAACTGCAGGGGATGCGGATACATGAATGGTGTATAGCCCGACTTGGACGTCGTGCCGTTGTTGATAAAGTCTCGCCCATCAACAACGTGAATTGCGCCGGAAGTGCAATACATGCCCTCCGCCACGCCGTTCTTGGTGTTGCTCCAAATATATGCCGGATATCCTACGGCATTGGCTCCCCAATTCTGCGAGCCGATCTGATACTGGCAACGCCATCCCGTCTCCCCGGGCACATTCTGGTCGTCCGCGTCGTTGCCATCGCACGGCGGAATGCTGCGAGAGTCGAACGTCTTGTAATCCATAGCGCCGATCGGCACAGACCAATCGCCGGTGAACGTATTGCCCCAAATAACTCCAGTTCCAGCCGTAATGTCTAAACCTTTCCAGTGGTTTGAATCGCACGTGAATGTGTTGTTGTAGATTTCCCAGGCATTGGCGCTAGGAAATCCATCGCGCGCGCGATCGTGCGTCTCGAACAGCGCATTTCGACATGTATTGTTACGAAAAACAACGCGCCCACCGTTGTAAAAGTCCACTGTGATGGCACCGGTGCTGCCATACCAGTCATCCCAATTGAACGTGTTTCCTTCTATGAAGAAGAATCCGTCTGTTCCGAGAACTAGCGCTGTGGTCCAATCAATATTGCCATTTCCAGACAGCTCTATTCCATGAGCTGAACCCTGAAATATGTTGTTGTCGATCAATCCGCACGTCGCAGCGCTGCCACGGAGGGAATACTGCAAATTGTTGTCGAACACGTTGTGATGAATACGAAAATTCTTCCAGCCTATCGCACCTGAAAAGTTGATCGCGGTTCCGCTCCAATTGTTCGCATCTCCACCGACGAAGCGGAAACCAGATACGGACATGTGACCTATCTGTGTGCCGGCATCGATCATAATAAGCGAATGTCCGCCATAATTGATGACTGTTCCCGACACGCCAGAGCCGGCTCCGGTGAGGAAGATCGTCTTGTTGATGATGTTCAGAGAGTCATTCCAAGTGGCCGCGCCAGCAGGAACACGCACAATGTCGCCATTCACGGCAGCATCGACCGCTGCCTGCACATCGGCCAATGCCGGGCTTGCGGCAACGATTTCGTGCAGCGCGACGACACTCTGAAAACAACATGTCATGGAAGAACTGGCGGAGGTAGAGGCCACAGCTCTGATGGATAATTGCCACCACCGCCGACCGTAGTCGGCGTGTTGTTGTCAACAAGCCTGAGCTCGTTGCGAATGGCGTATAAATGCTGATTCATTTGAGTGATGGGCGCTTGCAGCGCCCCAGTCTCCACCATGATGTTGGCCGTACCGGCTCTTGCCACTGGATAACCACCGAACTTTTGCAACGTTCTGGCAAGAACCTTTGCTGGCTCATTCCAAAGCTGAGCATCGATATTGAATGTCGGCGGAATGGCGAGCAAAGAGCCAATCCAGACGGTTCCGCTGTAGTTTGCCCATCCACCATCTGAGAATGTTGCCGGCCACCGGTATGTGGTAGATTGCCCACCTCCGCCAGCGGCTCGCAAAATCACATCCGGAAGTGCAATTTGTAGCGCATGACGCATGTACGGAAGAGAATCCGCTGCGATTGCATCGACCTCCCATTTGCGAATTACGCCAGCAATGAGACTTACACCAGCTATCCAATGACCCTTTGTCCACAAACCGGCAGTCGGGTTGTATCCATCACCTGTTATCAGGTGGTCGAAGTTGTACCGCTGATGATACGCAGCTAATCCAGTTGTGTCGCTCGTTCGTCTGAATTGATTAAACCCGTATGCATATCCATCATCGCTGAGTACGCACAACATGCCATCTCGATAACATATCTGCGGATCAGCTCCCGTCATACCGCTCGGGATGCGCAGATTCAGCGCCGTGAATGAGCTTCCTTCATTGCATTGATTCGATTGTGAAATGTTGACGAGAGGATTCGCTATATCGTAAAGCGCAATAGGCACGCTCCACGCTGGTCCCGGACCGTTGAAAACCCATGTGACGCTTCTCAGCAGCGGGTGGTCGACAAATACTGCGTCACTGCCGATCGGCGTGTTGAATGCCGAAGTCGATGAAAATGGCCACAGAGACGCATCTCTCGAAACGATTGGAGTCTCCGTGCTCGAGAAACAGCAAACCATTAGACTCCATTCCACGTATTCAAGACGCGTATGCTGCTCCACGGTATTGCTGATAGCCCAAAGTAATCACCGCCAACACCCAATCCTGGGTATGGATCGGGACCGCCGGGGTGTGGAGTCTCGAATATGAAATTGAGGCCGGAGCCACCAACATCCATGCAATACGCGCCGTAGGTTTTCAACGCCTGAGCGATCGTACGTGTAACGCCAGTGAGACTGTCGATATTGGCAGCTGGATTCAGCTGAATCCTATGACCCTCTTTAAAGACATTGCCAGTTGCACCGCCGTCACTCTTAACGCCCGGATATATCCAGCCGCTTCCAGACATGCCGCTAGAGAACACCAAGGGATGCGGGATAAGTGCACTGGTGAGTTCCGACATGCGCACAATGCCGGCAAGTCGCGAAAAGCCGGCGCCAATTGGCCCGATTGCGCCCGCTACAAGCGGCGTGACGCCATCACTGTCCAAGCTGAATACCGCTCCCCAGGAACAGCTTGGCGATCCGCTATTCCACGCATATTGCCAGAACTCGTACGATCTACGCGTTGTCCAGTCCACGACACACATGGCGCCATCACTACCAGGCGACGGCGCCATGCTCGATGTAAGTGGACATGGATACGTAGAGAACGCATTGGGCCCCCAGTCCGGGGCATTGATTACGTTCACAACGTACTTTGTCATGCCAGCATCGGCGTCATAGATAGGAACGCCGTAGTCATAAATATCCATTACGTGAGTGCGACCAGCCTGATTGGTCGAAATATTTGCGGAATTTGAATCCAACACGGGATTGGCCGTAATAACCGCGTTGAACGGACCATTAGCCGTGAAAACCCCAGCAGTGATCGGAACTGCTTCGGTGCTCGAAAAACAGCAACTCATTGCTGGGATTCCTCTTACTTAGACCTTCCGCCAGCTCCCGTTCGATGCTCGAATCGAAAAGCAGATGGTGCTTGGAACAGTATCCGTGCCTGGCGCAAGCGTCATGTTGCCACCGGTGATGGTGCGAGAGCCGCCGACGATCGTAACCGTGGTCGTACCGTAATTCGAGATACGAGCCAGGTTGATCGGTGGGGCCGGAAGCGTCACCTGCGTTACCGACGATCCGGTGATCTCGGCAAATTCTGTCGTCATGGTGGTGTTGACGATGATCGCCGGCATCGATGGAAGCCACTTCGTCGCGCCATCTTCCATGCCTGCGAGCCGTGTGCGTTCGGTCGCCGACATAATGACGCGCGTTGCATCCTCATTGACCTTGGATGCTACGTAATCGCCGCTGACGGCAACAACCGCGCCGGTACGGCCATAGACGCTCGATACACCATCGACAATGCTCAGCAGCGTGCGCGTCTGAGCTGCTGTCAGGTCTTCCGGATCGCCGGTCGCAGCGGTGATGCGACCCTTGATGGTGGCTGTCGCCACATCTGCCAGCTTAGCGTTGGTGATGCTGTTGTCGGGAACAGTCCCCGCGGTCAGCGCATCGATATCACCCTGATGTTCCTGCAATGCGGCTTGCACATGCGTCGACGCCAGGTTGCCTACCGGCGTCACTGTGATTTGGTTGGCGATGTAATCGCCACTGACAGCAACGACCGCACCGGTCCGGCCGAACACGCTCGAGACCGCGCCACCACCTCCACCGCCGCCAGTCTTGTAGATGAAATTACCAGTCAACATGACGACTGAAGGATCAGCGGTAGCATTACCGCCGACGCTCATCAGCCTTACCCATGTGTGATTGGTTCTCGCTGCAGACGGCCAAGTGACGATGGAACTGGCTTGATGGCCGGTAGATGTCAGAGAGAACTCTGCGCCTGATACGGGCGTCCACGTCGTTCCACCAACAGCAGTTCCATCAACGCTGTATTGCAAGAAATACTTTGATCCGGCAACTCCAGCGATATCGCATCTACCGGCGAGATAGAAATCCGTGACATTGGTCGCATCAAAGAAAACACGGCGTTGATTGGGGAACTCCGAGTTGGCCGCCGACATGTCGACCACCTGCGTGGAGCCCACAGTGAATGGTATTGTGGTTGTGGCATTGCCGGTGGCCGGTACGAGCGTATCGACATAACCCTTGGTCGCCACATCTCCGGTCACCAGCGGTGATTGCGCCTGAAAACGACCGCTGCTGTCGCGCTTGACCAAGGCAGCCGAGACGAGTGCCGCCGTCGCCTGAGCAACAAGAGACTGATCTGTCGCGGTGTAGAGCTTGTAGGTTCCAGTCTCGGCGATCTTGGACAGATCGTAATCGCCCGATACAGCCGCTACGGCGCCCGTACGCGTGAAAACGCTGGCGACTTGGCCAGTGATGGCGATGACCGCACCACCGTTACCAGCGGACACCGCAGCGCCGTAGAAGTCGAGCACCGGCGCGCCAGAGACAACCACGGCAGCCGATGACTTGACGATCAGCTTGAGCGCCGACAGCTGCGTCGTGAGATCGGTCGTATCCGAGATGGTATGCGCGTGGCTGGTCGGTGATTTCGCTCCGAGCGCCGACACCAGATCGGTGATCTGCGGGATCGCGTAGTCGCCTGATACCGCGATGACCGCCGGTCCGGAGCGACCGAATACCGTATCGACGTGCTGATCACGCCAGGTCAAATCCTGCGGTGTCTGATCGGTGAACCACGTGTCCAGCGCGACGACCACTTCGGCTGGCGTAGAGTAGCCACCGCTGACACCGATTTGCCAGACGGTCCCCCCGAGTGCCGTGTTGATCGAGCTGACGATCTCCGAACCGGTCATATCGCCGGTTGCGGATACCTCGACCCCATCGAGCTTGATCTTGTCGTTCGCCGACATCAGGCCGGCGGTTACGGTCGTGGCATTGGCAATCGTCAGATCGCCTGTGGTGCTCCACGTCGCAGAGATCGTCATGTACAGTAGTCCTTTGAGATGTTAGCGCTTCCACCAAGAGCCATTTGATGGATCGCGAGTCAGACAGACGCTGGACGGGCTGCTCGCCGTGCCAGCAGGAAGAGCAATATTGCCACCATTGATGATCTGTCCAGAGCCAGCCGTAATGGTCAAGACAGAAGAGCCGCGATTGGCGATCGTGATGACGGTAGCCGTCATATCAGTGGTGAGTGTCGCGGTTGCCGATGATGTGCCGGCATAATCGGCGAACATCTCGGCAAGGCCGATGATTTGCGAACCGGTGAAACGGGTAACGGTATTCGCTCTGAGAATGCGGGCGCGCTCGGCAGAAGTCAGGATTTTGGCGCTGCTCGTCTCGGTAATTTGACTAGCGTTATAATCTCCGGGAGCCGACGTGACCGCACCGGTGCGGCTGTTGAAGCTCGCCACACCAGCGGTGCCGGTGGCGATGTTGTCCACTTTGTACTTGTCAGCAGCCGACATGAGCCCATCGGCGGAAGGCGTGGCAATCGGAAGATCGAGACTCGCGGGGGTGTTGAGAATTGCAGTGACCGTCATTTTCTTGGCCTCCAAAACGTCATTGCGAGCGGAGCGCGGCAAATCACGGTTTAGGCACCAGACCAGAAACCAATCCAGCCAGTTGCGAGATCAGGTCGGTTTGAGCTTTGAGCGCAGCAGTCAACGCCGTGGTGGCGTCTTCTTTGCTCGAGCTGTAATGCACAGTCGTATCGCCACGAACGATGTCCAGCTTGGTGTCGGTTTGATCCTTGCCGCTGATCACCTTCCACGTTTCTCCGTTTGGCGCAATCACAGTGGCGTAATTCAGTCCGCCGTACTCAGTATTGGCGCAGCCTGTGGACAGATCGACTGCCGCGAGCAATGCCACGATCTGCAGCGCCCTGATAACGATCATGGCTTGCCGGTCTTGTCCGGACTGGGCGATTCACCGCTCAGCTCCTTGCGGACTTGCTGGCGGCCTTCGAGCATCCCGACAGCCAACGCGGCGGTCTTCTCAGCAGCAAGTCGCGCTTCGTTCATACCATTAGTCGTCTCGACAACTTTCTGCATATGCGTCGCCTGCTCCTTGAGCGTCTTGTCCATGGTGCTGGTCTTGTAGGCGATCCACGCCATCACCACGCCAAAGAATCCGGTGGCGACGGTGATCAATAGATTGCTCAGCGCCGGTGAAATGTCGAACAGGAACCCGACTGTTTCAGAACCCGTCATGCCTCTGGTTCCTCGCTTGCCCACGCCGGACCGCCGCCAATGGTCACCGCGACATAGGTTTCTTCGGCCATGCCTGGATGCACTCCGGAGGCAAGCGCAAAGGCGAACAGCACAGCATCCCAGCGGCTCTTACTCACCGGGTTTTCCGAGAGAGGCCTGCTGGTATACCAGTTGACCAGCTGCTGCTCGGAGAATGTTCCATCATCATGCCACACCCGGAACGGCCGCAGCCCGCCCTGCGTCTCATAGCCGATGTCATGCGGAAGCGAAGCTTCCCACAGCATCTCTGGATCAGCAATGCCACGTGCTATCGCTGGCACACTAGCCTCCCAGCGATAGCCGGAGGGGTGCATGATGCCGAATGGCCCACGGTCCCATACCCACTTGTAGACGGCGGGCTTATAAAGCTGCCAGCCGTCGACAGTGCGAAAGGCGATCGGCCGTTCGTATTCGCAATTGTAAATGCCATATCGGCGCCAGTCATCGAATAGCCTGCTGATGATCATGTCGCATGACAAGCTGCCAGCCAGCATATCCGGAACAGTCGTCTCGTCCAGCCTCGGCGATTGGCGTTCCAGTTGTTGAGATGATCCTCGAACATCAGCTGATTGGTAAGCATTTCCTCGATTAGCTGCGCCTGGTCTGCCGCTTGCGCTGCAGCGATCGTCTCAGGTCCGATGATGCCGTCTTCGGCGACGTTCAGCGCGTCTTGCAGCCATCGCGCAGCCCTGGTCTGTCCCGACTGCACGGCCGCATTGAATACGATCAACGCCACAGCGGGAGGCAGCTCGGTGCATCGGCACGGTTCCCAGTAGAGCCTACGATAGATGCGATCGGCCTGACCACTCTGCAGCGTGCGCACCGAAGAAGGCATGTCGAGATCGTCTGGAAACCTCTTGCGGTATGTCGACAAGGTGCCTTGGGTGATGCCGAGATTGGTCAGCCCGCCCGGATCATCGGATGGCAGGCGGTCCGATAGACCGCCCTCGACAGTGCGAATGAATTCCAGCCCAGTGGCGAAAATCTCTTCCCACGGGAGGGCACGCTCAAGCATGCCTATGAATATGAGACGATTCCGCCGATATGTCAGCAGAAAGATTTGCGGCCTAAGCTACGGCTTGATACGGCGCAACGTAGCCCCTGAGCGGCTGCGGCTCGTCATCCTCTTCCGCCGCGTCAACCTCGTCCTGCACCCATGGCCGTGACCGCAGGGCATATGCGGTCTGGTCGTAATGGTGATCCTCGGTGTTTTTGGTTTCCGGACCCTTCTCCGGCTCGAGCGGATCGATCATCAGCGTCGGGCATGTGCGCCACCAGTGAGCACAGTTCTTGGTGATGAAAAACATCGGCCTGTTGGTCATAGTGCCTTCTGGCGTATAATCTCCCTCGCCCGCTAGCCTAGTAAGCATCTCATTGTAATTGCGAATCCTGTCCTTCCTTGCTTTGGTGAAATAGATTCCCTCATTGGTGAACATCTCTGCCACGCACGGCCCGCCGTGCTGCGCCCATATCTCGGTGTCGGCCACCCGGTAAGCCATCTTCTCGCCCACTGCCTTCTCGAGCTTCAAGATTTCGGTGGCGACTCGGCCAGGCGGCCAATAGCAGCCGACATTGCCCTTGCCGCCATATCCGTAGAGTTCGCGGTACATGACCACGGCGCCGCGCGGAATGAACTTGGGCCCGCCCTCGCTGTGCTTGAACTTGATCCAATGGTCGTTGTCACAGACGGCATACCAGCCGATGGCGAACGGCTTGGCCATTCCCCAGTCCATTGACATGAACCGTAGCCAATGCGCCGGCGGCTTGAAGATACCGAGCATGTGCGTATCACGCCGCAGATTGTGCAGCGCCGCACCAGCGATGACGTCCCAGTCGCCATCACGGTACGCCCGTTGCGTCTCTGGCGGCAGCATGCCGAATGCCGAGCCATAATCGATATCAAGATATTTGTTGTCGTCCATCCGCGCCGGGATGAATACGGTGGTCCAGCCCTTGTCTGCTGGATTCCGTGTGTCGCGCATTTCGCGGTCGTGAAACACCGTTTCGGCCGGCGCCTGGTCGCGAAGAGACTTGACGTAATCATGCCCCGGACCACCAGGATTGGTGGCCAGCACGAAGCGCGGTAGCTTATCGCCATCAACAGTCGGCTCCCACCCTCCGAGCCTCAGCCGTGTCTTGAGATACCCGATCTGATGATTAGTGAACTGTGTCGCCTCGTCCAGCAGGCACGCATGCATCTCTTCTGAAAGATAATTGAACACGTCATCGTCGGTGTCGCAGTAACACATATAAAGCACGCTGCCGTTGAAGAACTCGAATACGGAGCGCTGGTCGCTGTATCTGCCAAGTGATGGAAATTTGGCAAGCACCCGCTTGAGCGGCCGTATGTGCGTGCCCAGCAGCATCTTGCGCGTGCGGCGGAAGAGATAGCCTTGGAAACCGGGATTACGCAGCGCTAGGCGAATAAGGTCCCAGCGGCATGCGTGAGACTTACCGCCGCCGGCAGCGCCGCCATAGATAATCTGCCTGCAGATGGAGTCGTGAAAGAGAATTTGCCTGTCTTGCGGTGTATATAGACCAAGAAGAGCAGCTATATCTCTTTGACGCTCGAACTCGTCTACGCCACCGCTTGCGTCTATGTATATTTGGGATAGAAGAGAATCCAGCTCCTCATATTCAAGCATGACGCTGCTAGAAAATCCTGGCAAGGTCCTCGAATGACGGACGGATTGGACGCATTAAGTCGAACAGGTGCTTACAGATACCACCACCACGCACATCAAGCTTTACTGATGATGTCATTTCCGTCTGACTTAAAATCGTCATGAACTCTTTGAAATCCTGAGCTTGGGCTACGAGTTCGAGTTCTGTCCAGAACTTCTTGCCGCCAATCTCGACTTTGACATATCGGTCATAACCAAGCTTGGTCTTTTCGCCGATATTTGCTGGGCGTTCATCGAAGCAGCTGTCATAGGCATATAGGGTGAAATCCCTAAAGCCGAGCGTCAAGAATAGCGGCAGCCCGCGCACGGCAGCGGACGTGCCACCCACCATGAACATGGTGCCCTTCGGGAGCACCTTATCCTCACCAGCGCCAACCAGCGCGTGATAACCGACAATCCGCGCCCGCTTCTCGAGCAGGATATCCACCGTGGTATGAGAAACCATTGACGCGGTGAAGTAGATCGTCCGGGGATGTGGGTTCTGGACGAACTGTTTGACGTGATCGCGTGGATCGAGCAGCACGCAGCCCCACGGAATGATGCCGGCCTCTATCAGGGGATCGTGCGCATGTTTGACGCAGACGATCTTGGCATCGGTGGACCGTTCGCGGATTTCCGGCAGCAACCCCTTGAGGCTTGGCCCTGCCGAAACGAACAGGATTTTGCCATCATGCGGCCGGCATGTTTCAATCCAGCGATGAATCCGTGGCGCATTGGCGCGAATATTGGCGATGATGACTTCGTTGTCGACGCAGTTGCGCGTGGCGACGTGAATGCGCGCCTTCTGTTGCCATGCAGCCTTCGGCGAGACGAAGCAACCGACTTCGCGACCATCGAGCTTGTCCAGACCAGAAATCGTCATGCGATTGATGGTGGGATCAGCATGCAGGATATGGCCGGCACCATCATGAACGGCATCATCCAGCACCAGGCCTCCGAATACCTTCACCGGGACGTGCTTGATTTTCTCCCATGCATCGATGGCTTCGTCGCGATCCATATACTGATCGCCGCAGACACAATCGACATAGGAGAAATCGATGTCGGTACGCGCGAATTCTTCCGTCACGGTGCCGCCATGCGCGATGATCTCGCGGCTGAGATAGCGTGTCGAAACCGGGTCGGCATAGATGAATGCCGTCTTCGGCTTGCTCTGGCGAATGACCGTCAGCGGCGCCATGAGGCGCGCCAGTGGCCAAGCGCTGCGCGGCACCACCACCTGCCCAATGTCGATCGGATGGCCATCAGCTCCCGGCATGCGGTCGATAACTGGCATGAATGCAAAATCGCCGGGATACAGCTCCTGCACCACAGCGTTGCAACCCCAGCGCTGAGTGAAATCTGGTTCCCGGTCGTGGTAGAAGTCATCCAGCAGAATGACCTTTGAGCCCTTCAATGCTCGCAGATCATGTTTGATGGTCTCGACCGAATGCCCTCCGTCCAGGTAGACAAGATCAGCGGTCAGCGCCTCTTTCTGGCAATGAAGTAACGTTTGTGTCGTTGAGCCTCGCTGCAGATTCCAATGAAGCGTTTTGCCATGCTCAGCATAACGCGTAGTCGCATCGGTAAACAGCTTGCAAGCCTGGTCGAAAGACAACGGCTTCTTTCCCTGAAACTCGGCCTTGATCCTGGCATCGTCCAAATCCTCGAACAGATCGAAGCCATAGTACGTGATCTCGTCTTGTTCTTTGAACGCGCAATCGATCATGCGCAACGCGGTTGTGCATCTCGCCACACCGATTTCGGTGATGATACGCGGCTTATGCAACTTAATCAGATCGTCTAGATGTTCGGTGCGCATTCTATATGGCCCATGTTAATAGATTCAGTGCGATAAAGACCAGGAATCCCAGTCCGCCGAACGCGCCTATTTCGATGAGAAGCTTTGGCATTCCGACTCCGTGAATTTGCGATTGCCCTTTAGATGCTTGCTCCATAAAGCAAGCGGTGATGCTTCCCATGCGTCCAAGCCCTTGGCTTCGGGCGATAGGTTGTGACATTTGAGTTTCAGACGTTCTCGCACCAGATCGAAAATCCATGCATCATGCCATTGCTGTTGTGAGAAAATATTGCGACTCGTATACATAGATCGGATGGCATCAAGCGCCTCGGCGCCCCGGCGGCGCATGTTAAAGGCGAGAAATCCGGTTTCAGAATGATCCCATTCGCTTCGACCGAGATAACAGACATCAGCTCGGTGATTCAGTAACTCCCGCCAATCTGGATCATCGTGCATACGCACATCGGCATCGATCCACACCAGCCAATCCACATCGCGAATGTCCGGGCGCGTCATGGCAAATGCCTTGAAGCAAAAACGCGCAGCCTGGAAACGATAGCTTTCGTTTGGTGGAAAGTTGCGATCACAGTCGCACAGAAACCCTCGAACTTCGCGATCGTCTGTCGAGTCGATCCGCACCTCTCCGAGATCGAGAACAGCGCCGAATGGCTCATAGTGAACGAGCGTCAACGGCACATCGAAACGCGCGCAATCAATGAGGAAATCCTCGCCGTAGATTTCGGCGTGCGCCAGCGGAAATGTCGAGACGACCCTCATGCCACCCGGCCCGCGCATGTGCGCCATATCCGTTCGTACGGGCTTCCGTTGAGCATCGCAAATGGCATATCCGGCGTGCCGTTCGTGAAATGCACTACCGCTGGGTCCGGATGATGCTGTACCCCATAGAGAACATTCCAGCGCGGATCGAGTGTCCCGATCTGGTGATCCTCGACAAATTCCAGCCCGTGCAACCATGATCCTGTTGCCTCATTGACCTTATCGACGCTCAGATAAGCGCACTTCTGAGGATTCATCATCATCAGCGACGACCAATTCTTACGGCGGTAACTGGTCTGCACATAGCCGACCATTTTCTTGTTGGCCGGCGGAGCATGGTCATGCTTGACACATGCCATGGCCCATGTGTGCTTGTGCCATGAAACATCATCAAGCAGCTTGGCTACATCGTCCAGCCACAGCATGTCGTTGTCGCAATATAAAACCCACTTGTTTGCAAAGTCTTCAAGCGCCGGCACCAGAAATCTGGTGAACGAGAAATCTGTTGAAAATGGCGTGTTGTCCACACCGTCGATACGCTGCCCTTCGCCAGTAACGGTGTACGGCCGGCGGTAAATCTTAGCGTTGCGCAACTCCCAATGTCGCAGCGGACGCACGTCAACATCGATACTAGCATTGGCGAGCAGCGACGCCTTACAGACCTCATATGCGAGGGCGCTCTCGCCAGTCCATCCGATCCATGCAGTCAACGACATCTAGTTAGACTTTTCTCTCGACCTTATCATCATACTTAGTGCAGATGATGTGCCCATGGCAGTAAAAACCTCAACTAATTCAAGACCGGTTTCTTCTGAAAGTTCTTTGGCAAGCTCAATGACCTCTAGAGTAAGCTCTTTAAAGATTGGCTGTATCATTGCGGTGTCTGCTACGCCTAGAATCCCTGTACATACTTCTGATGGTGTGATGCCATCATTATTTCCAGTCAATCCCGATATATTTACCAGCTACAGGCATCATACTACCTTCATGCACCTCGTATCCGACACCACGTACTGTCACTTGAACGATACCGCTATCGCACTCATCAACACGCACTATTTCAACATCACTTGGCAACCCGAGAATTTGGGCAAGCCGAGAAAATGTGATTTCGACTTTTCCACGATGCATCATCTTATTATCTGCCATGCTTGGATTCCCTGAATCACTTCTGACACGGTGCTGATGAGCATGCAGGCAATGCCGAGATAAACCAACACCCGCTCGATCAGCGACGTGCGGTGATCATCGAAATCGAGGGCCCATGGTGAATGCTTATCGTGCTTCATCCCTGCAACTCCCGCGAAAGCTCGAAGGCATATCCACTGCGGAACTCGTCAAGCGTAAATTGCGCATGAGCGGCGATAGAGAAAAGTAACTCACGATCCACACCACGCAGAATTTGGGGATGTTCGATGTTTTCTAAATTCGGACCAAAGTCCTTAACCAGACAATCACCAAGCGCAATCGCTGGTGTTCCAGCCATCATCGCTTCCATAGCGATGTTCGATGAATGAACAACAACACACCACGGGTCGCCAAGGGCAGTCCCTTCGTGTGATTTCTTATCACGCACATATGTCGGCCGATCGGTTAGTTTGGCAATGGCGCGCCTAACACTATCTGTCCAGTCATATTCGTCCAGCTTCTCATAGGGGTGATTAACGGCAAAATTTGCAGTTGGCGGGCAAATAACGATTGGCCCATTTCCAGCTTTCCATGGTTCAAGCTTTGGGAGCTCTCTTTCGCATTTAGGGTAAACTATACTAGACGGCCAAAGTCCATTGCGACTCAGGCGGTAATATCCATCATAGTGGCCACGTCCGAAGTAGCCTAGATCGATGTGCCACCAATCAATTCCGACGGCCCGACATTTCCTGATGATATCCTGGCACCCTCTCAAGATGCCATAGACGAGCGACGGTTCAGGAACCCACGCTGATGAAGCGGCAATGCGGGGCTCGGCGCGCAGACCTTCGGCAGCGGCACCAATGACGATGCGACTATGCTGATGATCGGTGATGTATGGTATGATGCGTGGAATGACCTGCGCTCCTCATGGCACAGCTCTTGTGCCGACTACCGTTGCCGACACGTTTTACGCAATATGCTCAACATGAGAAGAGAGTCAATGACCGTCGCGTTTTTTCCCGCATCGTATGACCAAAGTCACGCTTCGAGCCGCATCCGTGCGCTGAGCATAGGAGGATGGCTCGAGGAATCAGGAAGTGTTCCCATATCGTGGCATGACGCTCGTGCTGATACCGCCGTCGTGTTCAAGCGTCCCGAGATGGTGGCCGCTCTGGCGGGCACCGGAAAGAAGATAATCTTCGATGTCTCGGACGACTACACGTGGTCGGAAAAGCACGTGAGCGCTTGTCGAGAGGCGAGCGTCATCGTTGCCGGAACGCCGGTGTTGGCGCAGCGCCTCAGACTTCACAATGAAAACGTCGTGTGCATACCGGACTGCATCGACCGGGTTTCGTGGATTAACGGCAAATGGCGCGGCCAGTGGTGGCAGGAAGACAAACGGCATCTTCTGTGGTTCGGCTGCTGGGGCAACAAGCATCATGCGGCGGGAGGAATGCGAGATATCCTGTCCATCAAGGACGAGCTGAACAGCTTCGATGATCTGACGCTGACGATCTGTTCGAATTCCATAGAGCTATTTAGGATCGTCGGAGATCAGCTGAAGATTCCAGCATATTATGAGGAATGGAACGCCAAGACATTCGGATGCATGCTTCGCCAGCATCACGCCGTCATCATTCCGGTCGTCGACACGCCATATACACGCGCCAAGTCCCATAACCGGGCAACCACAGCGATCGCGGCGGGCGTGCCGGTGATCGCATCGAACATGCCGGCATATGTGCAATTCGGCGTGACCGTGACGGACTGGCGGGAAGCTTTGGCTGGACCATGGGAACCGACGGATGTGCGGCTACTGGAACCGTACAGCATTGACCGGATCGGCAAGAAGTGGAAAAATTTACTCTGCCGCGCCCCTGGGGCGCCACGCCCCCGGTAAGGGACAAGCGTGAGGCGACACCTGCTGCTCCAATAGTGGTGTGACTTTGGCCGTTTCAGAGAAAACGGCCGTTTATCACGGAAAGACGGTCGGCCCGAATGTCCGACTGTAGATCGTATCCTTGGCGTCGACGACAAAGCGCGCGAATTGATCGCAGCCCTCGATCACCATCTTGTTCACACCGGTGCCGAAAATATCTTCGGCCGGCGCCGGCACACAATCCTGAATGCCAGTGTTGCCAATTAGATTGGTGATGTCGTTCGCATAGTTGATGCCGAGCGGATCAGCCGTCCACGGCGCCGGGATCGTCGGCGTGACCGGCGCTGGGTCCTTGTACTTCGGCCGAACGCGCAGTTGCGGGTGCTTGATGTCGACGCTATCGCGGTGGACGATCAATCCCGTGTCAGGCTCGCGCACCATCTCGTCGGCGTAGTGCGTGGCCCCTGTGCGCTCGTCGACGATCAGCCAGCGCTCACGATGCCAGGTGCGGCGATGGGTGGTGCGCATTGTTGTGTTCCTCTACCATAATCGGCACCGATGCAGGTTTAAAGTTTCTCACGAATATGAAATCCTTCCCGAAATGAGCGTGCGAAAAATAATGCATCGAATGCAAAAGCTCCAAGGCTTCGTCGTCAAAAAACTCGTTAGAGACCATCTCAATACAGAGCATTGGATCGTCTCTGTCCAGCAACCACCTCGCGCCCTCTATAACAGATGAGTTTGGCCCATCAATGTCTATTTTGATGAGATCGACCCTTCCATACATCATGGCAATGTCGTCAAGACGGCTGTCGATGCCCAAGCGTGCGTTGATGATTGTGGCTACGGGTACGTTTTCAGCAAGGAACGGCAGGAATGTTCTGTCCGCTTCGATTGCAACGATCTTCGTAAAGAACGGAACGAAACGCACCGACCATGTTCCGACATGCGCTCCGACATCGATGACAGTTCCCCCGAGGCGACCCCCTTCGCGACACACATTGACGCACGTCTCGAAGCTGCCGCGCTGATAGCCGTCGCAACGCAGGAATTTGTTGCTTATGGATTTGGGCGCAACGAGTCTCATGATGCTGCCTTCGATCCATTGCCTTTTTGCGCGCTCGCCGGTGGCTCGATCACCCCAGCGGCGATCGCCGCATCGGTCAACGCCATGCTGGCCGCCTTGGTGGCGATCGCCTGCACCGCGCCCATAGCTGCCTTCTCGAGGCCGGCATTCACCGCCTGCGTCGTCTGTTGCTGGGACTGCAGCTGCATGAGCTGCAGCACCATCTCGACCGTCGGCACAAGCTCGTCGATGTTCTCGACGTCCAGCGCCTCGAGGTAGCGCACAATCGCGTTGCGCATGTGCGGTGGACTCATGGCCATGACAGGACTTGTCGACAGCACCTGATAGCTCGCCTGAGCCTTGGCCAGCTTCTCTTTCAACGTCAGCTGGTCCGGATCGGCCAGCGCCTTGATCTGGAAGTTTTCTTGGAAATCGGCCGCGGCGATCTCCTGAAACATTGGCTCATTTGCATCAATGATCACAAAATATTCGTTGTCGTTCATATACATGCGGTTCGTGCGATAGACCTTCTGCAGCTCACTCTCCCAGCTGACCAGCACCCGCTCGAATACCGCCGAGAAGACAATGTTGCTCTGCTCGAGCAGCGCCAGCACGGTGGTCGGCTGCATAACCGCCTCCGTTTGTCCGGTCAGCGCCTCGGTGACCATGGCGAGACGATCGGCGCGGCTGGACAGCAGCTCCATGAGATTGATGCCGGCAGCGTTCGGACCAGGAAAGCTGAACGGCATGATCTGTGTACGAATATCCTCTACGGGAGTTTCGGTGGTGATGAACTTGCCGAGCTTGAGCTGAATCTCGCCCTTTTTGATGCCGATGGTTTTGTTGATGATCCCCGAAGCATTGCCGATCGCAGCCAACATAGCGCTATCAAGATTGATGCGGAGAAGACGATTGATAGCATGGTTGACAGCTCCGATTTTCAACCCGTGGCCGATGCCGTAAATGCCATCCGGGTTCGGGACGAAATTGAACTGCGTGTAAAACTCCATCGGGTTCTTGTCATCGGCCGGGACGCCGGCCTCGTCCGTCTCGTAGCGTATCTGAACGCGCACGATTTCCTGGTTGATGGCGTCCAGCCAAACGATGTAGGGCTCTTCCACGCCATCCTCATCGAGGTCGAGCCAGCGGTGCTGCTCGAGCACCAGGCAGTAGTCCGACGCGTCTCTGTGGCCTTCCTGGAAGCCCATGATCGTGTCGATCACGTCATCGGCGGGGTTCTTGCCGGCGACGCTGCCACGGCTCGACCATGGCATCAGCGGCTGGTTGAAATACCCCGTCGATGTCAGCTTGTTGGCGTGATGGCGCGGAACCCACTGAATCTCCGTCTTGCGGCCGATATCGTCGAGCATGCGCGGGCCGGTGCCGTAGGGGATGATGAGGTCGGTCGCCCGAACATTGCGCACCGCAAGCCGCCCGGTCACCGGGTCCATGAATACTTTGGAGAACATGCACCCATGCAGCGGCAGCGCCATCAACATGGCATCCTTGGCCTGGCGGTAGTCCGAGCCCCGATCCAGTAGCTGCCACTGCAGGTACTTCTCGACACGCTGCGCGCGCTCGAGCGACATTGGATCCACGGCACCAGTCGGGACACAGCGGATCATCTTGCGGCCGCGCGCCGGGAACATTGCCTTGGACGCACGGGCGTGAAACTGGTCGCACGCCTCGGCGAGGATCGGCAGACTATCGTCGCTGGCCCCCTCGAATGGCTTCTCTGTCTTGTCGCGCTGAAAGTAGATTTCGATCCATTTCGCATGCATCTCCCGCCATTCTGAGCAGCTCTCGGCATCTGGTGTGAATTCCTCTTGCACCTGCCTGCCGGTGTTCTTGAGCTTGTCGGCGTCCAGCTGTGGCGAAATGTCTCGCAGAGTAGGATGGAGAAGGCTTGGCATTCAGTTTCCAAACGCTACGAAATTGACTCGTGTCGTCGTGTTGTCAGGAACCTGCGGTTCGATATTGAAGGTGAATCCGCTGGTGTTGAACGATGCGACGGCGAAAGTACGGTCAGCGGATACCAGCGACAGATCGCCATTGGAGATGACGCAACTGAACGCATTAGAGTTGAAAGCACGAGACCATGTTACGGTGGTATTGGCTGCTGATGTTCCGACAAGCGTACTGCCAAATCTTATTTGAATGCCGTTCGGCAGGTCAAGATGGCCCTTTGATGCAGCACTGACCTCCGCGCCAATGAAATTGCCGACAGCGCTTGTTACGGTATAGCGTGTCGTCACATTTGCGAAGGTGTTCTGCATATCGACAACACATTCTTGCGAGGCCACACCGGCGCCGTTCGCACCAATCTCGATGCCGGTTACCGGATTGCGAAAGCTGTTCGAACCTATGGTGATGCGGCGAGTTCCTTCAGTGCGAATACCGATCATAGGACGTGTTGCGGAATTTACGAACGAATTGGCAAAAACGCTTCCATCCTGAGTCACGGCATTTGTCGAGCGTAGCAGCACACCATAGATTGCAGCGGCTGAAGCTTCGGCACGCGCGATGATTTCGTTGTCGCTGATACGCACATCGGCTGCATCCGTTGCGAACACGCCAACAGTGAAGAATGATGTATCGTTGTTGGTAACTACTAGATACGGATTGGCGGCAAACGGCGATGATGTCGGGCCGGTGAAGTTGACGGGAATGCCGCAGGCGACCAGCACATTGCCATCAACGTATGCGCCTTCACACTGATCGAAATTGGCGCCGGTGATATAGAAATAGACGATGTTGTTTTTGACGTGAAGACTGACGGGGTGCCCGTTCTGATAGCTGTTGCCGCGCCCCCGAAAGTTCATGGCGACATCACTGCCAGGGTAGTTGGCACCCTTACCTGCGACATTTCCCTCGATCCAGCCGACGAAATTGCAGCGGGTGATCGAGCCGTTGAGTCCGGCAATCATGTCGATGCCGGTTTTCCAGCCGCTCAAGCCGCCGGAAACACCCGTGAAGACGCAGTTGTCGACCAGAAAGCGCGATTGCACGCGATCTAGTGTGGTACGTTCCTGGCCGGCCGTCGACCCGGATACGAACACCTGCGCATCGTAATCGAGGGTTAGGCCGACCGTCGCCGCGCTGCTCTTGGCGGTGAAGAATGTCAGATCGTTGACATGCATGAAGTCGCGCGTATTGCTGCTCGCTTTCATCACGAAGCCTTGGCTGGCCGCAGTCGACGACCAGTTCATGACGCTGACGCCGGCGCCATCGCCGAAGACGTGGAAAGCCCGGCCAGATGCCGTGATCGCACTCTCGAGACGATATCTTCCGCCGGGAATGTAAACAGCCGCCGCGGTGCCATCGATCGCTGCAAATGTATTGATGAATGCCGTCGTGTCGTCTGTCGTGCCATTGCCGATCGCGCCAAAGTCCTTGACGCTCAGCGGTTCCGATAGCTTTGTGTGAACGGTGCGCGACACTGCTCCGCTCTCGGAGCGCTGGAAACTGAATCCTCCTGCCGAAGTCGTTACGCCGAGAATGGCGTCAGCGGCAGCCGTGGTGCCGGTTTGCAGCAGCTGTAGCCCAACACTGCCGGGGACGTGCGTGGTGGCGCTGACAGCCGAGAGAATATCGAGAACGCCGATCGCGCCTCCGGCGGCGTGAATAGCAGCATCGACCTGCCATTCCGGCATGCTGCTCTCGATCCAGCTGGAAAACTGCGCCTGCGTCGGCGCGTCGCCCGCCTGAAACCAGCTCTTGACGGTCGTCTGATGCTCTAATGCCACGATCAGCGCTCCGGAAACCACAACACCGGGGAAATAGGTGTTGGGAAAATAGACCTCCGGAAAGTAGACATGGGGGAACACATGCTCTGACCTCTGTTAAGACAGAGGTCATTTTAAATAACTCCTCTATCGTGTGTCAAATCAAGACGACGGATTCGGTTTTTGCAAGTAGACGCCTTTGGGAGCGGGAAATTCGTCTGGAAACATGGTAATTTGTGCCACTCTATACTCTGTAAGAGTGTGCGGCCGTTTTGATGTTCTTCTAAAATAATTAAAATACTTATTTTTGCACATTCTGCCGCAGAACTCTTTATTTCTATACCCACCTATGATTGGTGCGCCACACGATCTGCAATATTTCCAATGGTCATCATGTTCCATCAATAATCACCACGGTTCGGTCACCTGCGACATCGACCGTTGCATCAATGCGGTTCTTGGTATCGCCTATATCGCGTATCAGCACGTTCGTCGTCGCTGCACCAGATATCTTGCCGGCAACTGCCGATAGAATGATACGCAACGCCTGGCGCACAGTCATCGTGCCTTCGAGCGTGTCATCAAGGATTTCGTCCACCGCAGAAGCAGCGAGAGCGTTCGCGTCAATCGCCGACGCAGCAAACGAACTCGCACCAATGGCGGACGCGCCAAGTAGACCAAGCGTGGTGGCGGCGAGATTGACCGTGGCCCCGGGTGTTCCGACGTTGTTCCAGTCGATGCCTGCCTCGCCGCCAACCGAGACGTCCAGCGTTCTGCCGGCAATTGTCGGTTGTAATGGTGCTTCTCCTGCCGCATAGCTTGCTATCTCCACTCGAGGCCATCCACCGCTGACAATGGCCGCGACGGCCGTTCCAGCCCATGAGCTGACATCGACGCTGCCAGCAACACCACCTGGTGCCCCCGGCATCGCGCTGACGGGACTATCGGCCCAAGTGACTACATTGATGCTGGGGGCCCCCGCGGTGACGATGCCAGCAACAGAGCCGTGGTTCCAGTACAGCACATCGGCAGGAGAAGCA
>WNFZ01001418.1_pt1 | contig 23050 bp, 21 predicted proteins | sample 5400081 | NCBI WGS metagenome assembly WNFZ01 (sample SAMN13153365, study PRJNA577476) | soil metagenome | isolation source: 80 cm soil or saprolite under grassland replicate 1 | place: USA:California | collected 2016-06-15
GACCTGTTCGAGACGATGGGAATGGACGCGTTCGCGCAGCGTGCCCGAGTGGAGCTGCGCGCGACCAGCGACCGGGTCAGCAAGCGCGTCGGTGGACCCGACAACCAGCTCACCCCACAGGAGTCCCAGATCGCCCAGTTGGTGGCGGACGGCCTCGCCAACCGGGAGATCGCCACGCGACTGTTCATCAGCCCCAACACCGTCGAGTACCACCTGCGAAAGGTGTTCCGCAAGCTGCGGATCGGCTCGCGCACCCAACTGGCCCGTGCGCTGCTGACCGGGACCTCGTCACCCGACGCCGCGTAGCGTCAGCGATTCGGGCGCTCATCGTTGGGGCGGGACGTCACCGGTGTCGGCGCTTACGCCTGACGACGCCACGATCCGGTTCCTCGACGTCGACGGCGTCCGGTTGCGCACCTCGATACGCGGCACCTGCCCGCCGCTGCTGCTGATCACCGGGGCTGGGCGCCAGCCTCGACCCTGGCCCAGTCGTTCGAACGGGAGCTGGCCGACCGCGGCGTACAGGTGATCGGCTTCGACGCGGCGGCAGGGCGCGGGCAAACCGGGACGCGGCAGCGCACGATCAGGTCGGTCAGGGCCGGCTCTCAGCCCGGAAAATGAGAAGGTCCAGGTGGTAACGGCCGTGCCCGAGGCCGGCCTGCGCAGCGTGCAGGACAGGCGGGGTGGCCGGCATGGCGAAGTTGGTCCGTTCCCCAGCGATCTGGGCGGTGACGGCGTTACTCAGTTGCGAATCAGGCTATCGGATGCGGTGCGACAGCCACACGCCGCTCGCGACGCCCATGCCGGCCAGCCCGAAGAAGGCTCCACCAACGCTGCCGGCGATCAAGGCGACGAGGGTGACCGTCACCGCCATCAAGAAGGCGAGGATGGCCACGATTTTTCGTTTCCGCCATGCGCCCCACCGCGCGTCGAACCGTTGCACGAAGCCCGGGTCGTCGACCCGGAGCAACGCTTCGATCTCGGCTAGGCGGCGCTGCTCGGCCTCGCTGAACATGACCCAACCCCTCCGTCGATACCTGGTCTTGGTTATGCCACAACGTTAGAGCTCATCGTCGGTGGGTCGAATCCCGGAAATGCTAGGCGCGACCACGAGTTCACTGAGCAGGAACTGGAGCTCAAGACCAACACCGAGCTCACCCGGGCGATCCACGTGCTCACCACCGAACTGCACCGTCGCCTGATCGACGAGGCGGGTGAGCAGCCCACCACCTGCCGGGCCAGCCAGCCCACGACGGGTTGAGTCGGCGGCCGGCGTCGGTCCGGAACCGGTGGAGGGCACGGCTGCGCCCTCCACCGGTTCCGGACGGTCAAGACGCCGGCGTGTTGGCCGCTGCCGCGTCGGCGTCGAGCCGCGAGAGCACGGCGTCCAGTACGGCGTACTCCGCCTCCTCGATCGTCGAGTACGCGAAGTCGATCGCGAAGACCGCGTAGTCCTCGGCGTCCTCCGCGTCGCGCTCCACGACCTTCGCGTCGTGGCGGGCCTTGCGGGCGTCCATGCGCTGGCGGGCCTGGGCGAGGTGCTCGTTCCAGGACCGCTGAAGGTTGTCGGCCCAGGCGTCGGCCCGGTCGGTGGCCGCGGCGGACTCGCTGCGGAGCTTCTCGGCCGCCGCCTGCGTCTGCTGGCGGGCGTGCTCGACATCCTGCTCGACTCGGTCCCGTGCCTGCGTCTTCGCCGCCGCGACCCGGTCCTCGGCCTGCTTGGCCCGTGTCGATAGGCGCGACAGTTGGTCTGATACTGCCATGGCTGCCTCCTGGAGAAAGAGTTGGCGCCGGGACGGCGGAACACGCGGTACGTACCGTGCCGAAAGTCAACGGTCTGCCGAACCGGCCCCGGTGGACATAGTCGACAACGTAGGCAGCCCGCCCAGCCCCGGCATCCCGGAATTCCCTAGTCCGCCAGCCTCGGCGGCGCAATCGGCACAGCCGGCGCCAGCGCCGATAGGAGCCCGGCCGTCACCCACAAGGGGCTAGGGAGTTCGGTGATTCGACGGCGAGCCGGGATTCCTACATTGGGGTCGGCGGCTCCCGTACCGGGACGTGATCGCCGGACGGAAACCGCACGATGTCCAATGAGGAGACGCGATGAGAAGTGGCGACGCCCGGCTGGCCGCCGACGATCTCATTGTCGTGACCTCGAACGGCATCGCGACCCTGCTTGGCACCGTGCATTCGTTGGCAGAGCGCGACGCCGCAGTCGCGGCCGCGTGGACCGCCCCCGGCGTCATCACGGTCAACGACCACCTCACCGTCACCCACTGATCCACTACCGAAGGAGAACCCCGTGTCCCTGTCAACCGTGTCCCTGTCAACATCCCTGCTGTGGCGAGGGCTGCTCGCCATCGCGGTCGGCGTCGTCTCGGTCACCTGGCCCAACGTCACTGTCGGCGCCTTCGTCATCCTCTTCGCCGCGTACGCGTTCATCGCCGCCGCGATGGACACCGTGCGGGCCTTCAGCAGCTCCCGTGCCGGACCCGTCGTCGGCTACCTGCTGCTGGCCGTCCTCTCGGTCGTCGCCGGAATCGTGGCGCTAGCTTGGCCCAACATCACGGCGCTCGTCCTGGTCATCTGGGTCGCCGCCTGGGCGACCGTGACCGGCGTCATTGAGGTGGCGCTGGCTTTCCGGCGCGGCGAGACCGCCGGCGAGCGCGCCATGTGGGCGATCACCGGGCTGGTCTCCGTTGCCCTCGGCATCGTGCTGTTCATCCGCCCCGACATCGGCGCGCTGTCGCTGGCCACCGTCTTCGGCCTGTTCAGCATCTTCTACGGCACCTCCGCGCTGATCCTCTCCTTCCAGGCCCGGAAGGTGGACTCCGCCGCTCGCCGGCTCGTCGACTCCACCGCCTGACCCACCACCACGCAGGCCGGCCACCCGCTCAGACGGGTGGCCGGCTCTGTCGACCGCTGCTCACACCGGCATCGCCGACCGTCCCCGTAGTACGACGATCGATCGGGGACGGACGGTGAGCCGATCGCGCATCACGTCCCGGTACCGGCCGTTCCACTCGCTCCACAGTGGCGGGAACCGACCGAGGTCGTAGCTGTCCGCTCGGCCGGCGTCCCACGGCTCGGCGATGAGCTTGGCGCGCGACACCACCGGGTCCTGGGACACCAGGTCGAAGAACGCGGACATTCTGTGGAATCTGGCTCGATCCGAACCTCGCGTTCACCGCGGTGACGCCGGTCCCGATCGCTGACTTCACCCGCACTGAGCTGGGCAGACGAAAGATCAGCAGCGAAGGAAGAAGATCGACTCGGGGAGCGGCGGCACCCTCCGTCTTGATTCCACGTTACTTATATCGTGTCGAAGCCGCCCTCCTGGCGGGCCAACGTGGGCGCACGCTGTGGTGCACACAGCAGCACACCATCGCCTCCGGACACGACCGCGAAGTTCGTGCCGGTCTTGCCGGGCGTCGCGCCGAGCGGAAACGGCGCCCCGGGCAACCCGGCCGGGCGGGTCGTCGCCGTCATGGCCGCGCACCCGGCTGCCCCAGCCTCAGCAGGACATCGTCGATCGACGCCACCATCCCGTGCCGGCGTCGGATCACGTCGGCGACGATCCCGGTCCAGCCGGTCTGGTGCGAGGCACCCAGCCCGGCCCCGTTGTCGCCGTGGAAGTACTCATAGAACAACAGATTGTCCTTCCACGCCGGGTCTCCCTGGAACCGGTCGACCCAGCCGAAACAGGGCCGCCGGCCATCCGCGCCGACGGTGAAGACCGATACCAGCCGGGCCCACAGATCGGTCGCCACCGCGTCGAGGGTCAGCAGGCGACCGGAACCGGTCGGGTACTCGACCGTCAGATCCGCGCCGAAGAACCGGTGGTAACGCTCCAGCGCGCTGACGGCCAGGTAGTTCAGTGGAAACCACACCGGGCCGCGCCAGTTCGAGTTGCCGCCGAACATGCCGGTGGTCGACTCGGCGGGCTCGTAGTCAACGGTGGCGCGCTCCCCTCCGACATCAATGGTGTACGGGTGGTCACGGTGGATCGCTGACAGCGACCGCAGGCCATGCGGGGACAGAAACTCCGCGGGATCCAACAGCGGACGAAACAGGCGGATGACGCGGTCAACGCTCACGGCGCTCACCAGCAGTCGCCGGCGTCCGGGTTCGCCCCGCAAGACGCCGGCCTCGGCCAGCTTCTCCTGATCCCGCAGCCCGTGCCGGTCGAGGAAGGTGGCGAACTGCTTGCCCGCGGCGACCGCCGGAGCCACCAACTGCTCGTCCAGGACGGCGACCGCCAGCATCGGGATGATGCTGACCATCGAGCGCGCCCTCACCGGCACGGCGGCGCCGCCCGGGCCGACGATCCGGTCGTAGAACATGCCGTCCGTGTCGTCCCACATGCCCTGGCGGTCCATGGCGGTGCGGATGCCGGCAAAGTTTTCGAGGAACTTGACGGCCAGATCGAGTCCGGGCCTACGGCCGCTGGCGTGCAGGATGGCCGCCATCGTGGTCATCGCCAGCGCGTAGCCGGCCATCCAGCCGGTAGCGTCGGCCTGCTGCAGGTTGCCGGCTAAAGGCAGGTGCGAGCGGTCCAGCGGGCCGATGTTGTCCAGGCCGAGGAAGCCACCCTCGAACAGGTTCGACCCGTCGACGTCCTCCCGGTTGATCCACCAGGTGAAGTTGACCAGGAGCTTGTCGAACACCCGGCCGAGGAAGTCGAGGTCGTGGCCGCCCTCGATGGCGAAGACCTCCAGCGCGGCCCACGCCTGCACCGGTGGGTTGACGTCGCCAAAGTCCCACTCGTACGCGGGCAGCGCACCGTTCGGGTGCTGGAACCACTCGCGGCAGATCAGCAGTATCTGGTTCTTGGCGAACGCGGGATCGACGTGTGCGAGAGCCACGCAGTGGAACGCGAGGTCCCAGGCCGCGAACCAGGGGTACTCCCACTTGTCCGGCATGGACATAACGTCGCAGGCGTCGAAGTTGCGCCATCGGGTGTTGCGGCCAGCCAGCCGCGAGTCGGGAGGCGCCGGCAGCCCCGCGTCGCCGTCGAGCCAGCGGGACACGTTGAAGTTGTAGAGCTGCTTGCTCCACAGCATGCCGGCGAAGGCCTGGCGCATCACATTCGCCTCGTCAGGCGTGGCGGACGGCGGCGTGAGGTCGGCGTAGAACTCGTTGGCTTCCGCGCGGCGCGCCATCATGATCCGGTCGAAGTCGGCTCCCAGGGCGGCCGCTGGCTCTTGGCTCCCCGCCGGCCGGAGCCGCAGGCGCAGCTCGACGGTCTCCCCCGGCGCTACGGCCACCCGGTACCATACCGCGCACTTGGTACCCCGGCGGGCCGGGTTGACCGTCGCCGCCCCCGACACGACATGGTCGTTGATCCCGTCCTTGGGGTACGGCGTCTCAGCCGCCACGCCGTACAGGCGTTGCGTATTGGTTGCGTTCTCGCAGAACAGCAGCGCCGGATCGGTACCGTCCGGTCCGGGGGCGGCCAGCAGCTCCAGCTCACCCAGGACCGAATGGGCGATGCCGACGCTCGCCGGCCCCGTCGCGGCCAGCTCCGGTCTCGCCGCATCCGGGTGCCACGCCCAGGTATTGCGGAACCAGACCGTCGGCAGGACTTGGAGTACCTCGTCCTCGGGTCCGGCGTTCGTGACCTGTATCGACATCAGCAGGTCGGTCGGGTCCGCCTTGGCGTAGCGCACCTCGACGATCCAGTACCGATTGTCCTCGAAGACGCCGGTGTCGAGCAGCTCGTACTCGGGATCGTGCCGGCCACGCCGGCCGTTCTCGGCCACCAGGTCCGCGTACGGGAAAGCGGCCTGCGGGTAGTGGTAACGCCACCGGTTCCAGGCGTGGCTCGGTACCGCATCGAGGTACCACCAGTACTCTTTGACGTCCTCACCGTGGTTGCCCTCGGGCCCGGTCAGGCCGAACGGCCGCTCCTTGAGGATCGGGTCGCGCCCGTTCCACAGCGCGAGAGCCAGACACAGCCGCTGCTCGCGGTCGCTGAACCCGGCCAACCCGTCCTCACCCCACCGGTAGGCCCGCGACCGGGCGTGGTCGTGCGGCAGGTAGCTCCACGCCCCGCCGTCCGGGCTGTAGTCCTCGCGTACCGTTCCCCATTGGCGCTCGCTGAGGTACGGCCCCCACAGGTACCAGTCAGGGGCTGGCCCGCCCGGGTCCGCCAGTCGCCGGCGCTCCGTGCCCGTCATGTCCGGCATCAGTAGAAGACGTCGAGTCGGTCGTTCACCATCCGGACGCCCGGGGCGGCCCAGGTGGCGGCGATGACCGCGTCCCGTTCCCACAAGGACCGCATGTCTCCGGTCAACGTCGCGGTACCGTTCGCGGGCTCGACGCCGATGTTGTCCGCTTCGAGCCTGGCGTGGCGCTCGAGCGCACCCTTGATCGAGTCCCGGACGTTGTTGGCGGCCGGGCCCGGATCGACCAGGTCGATGGCGTTGTCGACGCCCGTGACGCCGAGGATGTTTCCGGCGACGAACTCGGCCTCCTCGCGCTGGTGCTGCCAGCGTGCGGTACCCACGAGGGTCACGAAGCCGTCGTTGACCAGCGCGTCGACGGTTGCCGGTACCTGGTCGTCGAGGGCGAGCGCCCGGAGAACGTCCTTGCGCAGGTCGGCGTCCTCACGACGGTGCTCGGTACGGACCCGGACGTCCAGTTTGTTGTTGACCAGGATGACGCCGTGTACCCGCTCGGCCGCCGTCTGAGCGTCCCGCTTCTGCCGGAGGCTGCCGACCGTGCCAGCCAGCGTCACGATGCCGTCGTACACGGATACGGTGATCGCCTCGCGATCGACCCTCGGGTCCCAGGAGAGTTCCTCGGCAGCCTGAGCTCCAGTTCCTCGTCGGGCATGGTGAACTCCTCGGTCGCGGACCCATCTGGCACACCGGGTCCATGTCACCAATGTGGACCGGCAGCGGATCGTTCGCATCACCGAAACCCTTAGTCAGAGCGGGTGCGAACCGCGCTCGACCTTATCCCTGCTGCAACCGCCAAGCTGCAAGCACGCATGGATCGTGAGCAGGGTGATCGATCCGGTGTGAGCGTCACCGCCTGACCGCCTCCATCGACCACAGACCCGCCGCAGTCGTCCGTGTCGGGTCCCGAGCGGTGTCACCGCGTACGCCGGTCCCGGCCGCGTCCTTACGCGATGGCAGCCAGGCCACCGGACGCCGTGGCAGCCAGGCTGCCGGACAGGATGCGCCAAATGTCGGGGACGAGGCGGCGGGACACCGGGAGTGGTTGCCCGTCGATGGTGACGCACAGATGTCCGGACCGCGTCGTTTGCAGGCCGTCGAGGCAATCCAGCCGTACCAGGTACGAGCGGTGGATGCGGATCAGCCCCGAGCCGGCCCATTCATCGGCCAATGCGCTCATCCGGGCCCGGATCAGGTACGAGCCGTCGAGGGTGTGCAGGCGCACGTAGTCACGGCGCGCCTGCGCCCAGCGCACGGACGAGCGGGGCACCAGCCGGGTGGTTCCGGCAAGGCAGACGACGATCACCTCGTCGTCCGCGGGGGCCGGCGTCCCAGGGGTGCCTGCGGGCGCCGGATGCCTGTTCGGCGCGGGGCTGGTGGGGCGGCGTTCGGTCAGCACGCGGCGCACCGACCTGTCCAGCCGGGCCGGGCACACCGGCCGGGTCAGGTAGTCGAGCGCACCGAGATCGAATGCCTGCGCCGCGCCCTCGGGACCATGGGCGGTGAATACCACTGCCGGCGCGCTCCGGAACCGGTTGAGCACCGCGGCCAGGTCGGTGCCGTCCATCCCGGGCATGCGCATCTCGATGAAGGCCAGGTCCGCCTCGGTGCTGTGGAGCACGCGGAGCGCGTCGGCCGCGGCCCGGGCCGCGACGACGCGACCGACGGTCGGGTGGGCGCTCAGCAGGCGTACCAGCCCGGCGGCGGTCTCCAGGTCGCCGCCGACGACCAGGCAGACCAGACCGGCCGCCGGTCCCGCGGCGCCGACCGGACCGGACGCCGCCGACGCGACGGCTCGCCCGGGGGACCGCCTGGTTGGAGCCACCTGGGCTCGCGGCCACCCATCTGCGCCGCCCGGGAAGGGAGTCTCATGCCGACCGGATGTGTCCTCGTGACGCCCGCGCACCGAGATCTCACGTGAAGAGATTATCGTTCTCGCCATGGGAGCCGCCGTTCATATGATCACCCGACCCGGTCCTACTGTCTGAAAACCAAGCAACGTGGCCGTGTGAAGGTCGGTTCAGATGAACGCTGGGTTACCGCCGGGAACGCGGTGATCGACAGGTGTTCCATGGTTTCGGGTGCTGCCAGAATCCGGGCGTCGAGGTCACGCTGGGTGCCGGAGGCCGCGGAACCATGGCACCGCGCTCACAGCATCTGTGTGTCGTGCCGGCGGTACAGGTCGGCCCACTCCTCCTCGCTCGGCTTCCGACCGCTGGCGGCGATCTCGCCCAGCGCCTCGAAGTACTCTTCGCGGGGTGCGCCGGGGGTGAACAGGATCAGCATCGACGCCGGCTCACCGGACTCGTGCCGGAACCCGTGGATGCCTCCCTGAGGTACGTACATGAAGTCACCGGGTACCGCGTCGATCCACCGGCGCCCGTCGTAGAGCCGCACGGTGCCGGAGAGGATGTAGAACGACTCGGTGAACGTCCGGTGGAAGTGCGGGCCGGGTCCGGCCGGCGGTCCGGCCATGTCCCACCGGTAGAGGCCGAACTGGTGGTCCGTGCTGGCTCCGGTGGCCAGGTAGTGCACCTCGGTGCGCAACCGCGCGGTCAGCTGCGGCCCGGTATCCACGCTTCGGTACGACGCGCTCAGCTCGCCGGGCTCACCGAGGTAGCGCGGATCCGGATATGACATGCGGTCTCCCGAGCCTGCAAAGCCTGTCCGCCTCCGGTGATCCGGCACGGAGTAACCGTGATTCTGCGTGGCCGCGCCGGGCTCGGCGAAGGGCGCGGCGCCAAGGTGCATGCCGGTGCGACGAACGGTTCGCCGGTCGCGCGGTCCTCGACAGGGGGGGACGGTGACCGTACGGTCCGGTCGGCACGTTGCTCGCGATCCGGAGGAGTCCATGTTCGTTCAGATCGTCCGGGCGCGAGTGGCCGACGCCGCAGCGGTGCACGCGGCGCACGACCGGTGGTTCGCCGAGCTGGCGGCGGGAGCACCCGGCTGGCTCGGCACGACCGCCGGGGTCAGCGGCGACGGTGACTTCATCCGGCTGGCCCGCTTCGAGTCCCAGGCGCTGGCCGAGCACATCGCGAGCCGGCCCGAGCAGGTCGATTGGTGGGCGCAGACCGCCGAGCTGTTCACCGGCGAGGTCAGCGTGACCGGGAGCAGCGCTGCGTACCTGGACCGCGGCGGCGCCTCGCCCGAGGCGCGCTTCGTCCAGGTGATCCAGCGACGGGTCCGCGACCTGTCCCGCGCGCGCCAGATCCTGAAGGAGATCAGCCCGCTCGTCGCGCAGGTCCGCCCGGAGGACATCGGCACCCTGATCGTCGAGCACGACGGCGACCGCTTCACCGTGGCGGTGTACTTCACCTGCGAGCACGAGGCCCGCGGCACCGAGCGAGCGCCCGCGCCGGCGCTGAGGGCGCTGCGCGAGGAGCAGAACGCCCTGGGCGTGGAGCCGCCGCGGTTCTACGACCTGCGGCAGCCCTGGCACTACCCGCCGCGCTGAGCAGGTCACCGCCGGCCGGTCAGCCCCTGAACAGCTCGAACACCGCGGCCGGCCGGTCGCCGAACCGCGATCCGTTCAGCTGGGTGGTCCACTCCAGAAACTCGCCCGGCGAGGCCATCGGGTGGTCCCCCAGCGCATCGAGGTAGGTCCGGTGGGCCTCCAGGGACGCGACCGCCCTGTCCAAGACGGCCGACACGTCCACCGCGTGGGTGGGCTGCGGCGACCCAGCGACGGCCACATACCGGACACCGGCCCACGGCGGCAACCCCTGGTCGGCCAGCTCGGGAAAGATCCATTGGTTGGCGGCGTCCTTGACGGCGTCCAGTACCGCCCGGCCCACGTGGCGGTGGTCGGGGGTATTCCAGCCGCCGCCGGGCCAGGTGTCGTGGTAGTTGCCCGTGACCACCAGGTCCGGCCGGTGGCGGCGGATCGCGGCGGAGATGTCGCGGCGCAGCGCCGGCCCGTACTCGATGAGGCCGTCGCGATGGTGGAGGAACTCCACCACCGATACGCCCACCGCCTTGGCGGCAGCGTGCTGCTCCGCCTCACGCACCGGCGCGCACTGCGCCGGCGGCAGGCCGGCGATGCCCGCCTCGCCCCGGGTGACCACCAGGTACCGGACGTCCTTGCCGCCAGCGGTCCAGGCGGCGACCGCGCTGGCCGCGCCGTACTCCAGGTCGTCCGGGTGAGCCACGACGGCCAGGGCGCGTGACCAGTCCTGAGGCAGCTGTTCGAGCCGGTCCACGGCTCAGCCCGCGTGGTGTCGGGCCGCCGGCGGGTGGGCCAGGTCCGCCGGGCCGGTCCGCAGCGGGGTCAGCTGCTCGATGCCGTGCCGGCGGCGGAGCTGTCGGATCTCCTCCGGATCCGGTGGTCCGCCCCGGTTGAGGATCCGGGCCAGGTCGGCGAAGTACAGCTCGTGCCCGGGCGGAGCGAACTGGAACAGCATGCGGGCCGCCGCCGCACCGGGGTTGGCGAAGGCGTGCGGGCAGCCCGGTGGCACGAACATCAGGCTGCCGGGACCGCAGCGGGTCACCCGCCGGCCGTCGGGCGCCGTCCACGTCCGCCAGCTTCCGCCGCTGCGTTCCTTCGGCTCGAACGCGAGCAGGTCCAGCTCACCCTCGAGCACGTAGAACAGTTCCTCCCCGGCGGCGTGGATGTGCGCGCCCACGTCGAACCCGGGCGGCACCACCACCTCGAACGTCGAAGCGCTGACGGCATGCTCGCCGGTCACCTTGGCGCTGACCTGCATGGCGCCCAGCCTGATCGGCATACCGGCCCCCGGCGCGAGCAGGAACCCGTCGGTCATTGACTCCCCTTCCGTTGCGCCGCCCCGCCGTTGCGATGGGGCGGGGTGAGAACGACCTGGCCGCGGTGCCGGCCCGACTCGATCAGCCTGTGCGCGTCGGCGGCCTCGGCCAGCGGCATCGTCGAGATCAGACCGGGTACCAGCGCGAAGCCGGCGCGCACGTCCTGCCACAGCCGGGCGATGTCCGACCGGTTGCCGGTCCGTACCCCGATGATCGACTGGCTGAGCAGGTACAGCGGCCGGAAGGCGACGGGAACCGGTGTCTCTTCGAGTGCACCGGAGACGACGACCCGCCCGGTCCGGGCCAGGGCCGGTTGGTACCGGCGCCACAGCCCCGGCACGCCGAGGTTGTCGATGACGCAGTCGACACCACGGCCGCCGGTCAGCTCCAGTACGGCATCCGCGAGGTCCGGCCGGTCGCTGTCCAGGTGCGCCGTCGCCGGCAGGTCCGCCAGCGCCGCGGGCCTGGCACGCAGCCGGGCCGTCGCAATGACCCGGGCGCCGCGGAAGCTGGCCAGCGCCGCGACCGTCGACCCGAGGGCGCCGGAGGCGCCGAGCACGAGCACCGAGGTTCCGGCGGTGACCGCACCGGCGTCGAGTTGGGCCCGCGCAACCGGCCCGTTCGCCGCCAGCGCCGCAGCCTGGGGGAACGACACCCCGTCGGGAACCGGCATGACGTTCGCCACCGGCGCGACGCAGTACTGCGCGTACGCGCCGGGGCGGTGGACGCCGATCAGCTCCAGCAGCGCACACGCCTCCTCGCGCCGGCGCCGGCAGTCCGGGCAGTGTCCGCAGGGCAGCACCGCGGAGACCGCGACCCGCTGGCCCACCAGGTCGGCGTCGACGCCAGGACCGGTCGCGTCCACCGTCCCGGCGTGCTCGGTGCCCGGAATGTGCGGCAGCCGGACCGCCCGGGAGAACGGATGGCGTCCGGACCGCAGCGCCACGTCCTTCGTGCGCCCGACGGCCACGGCATGGACCCGTACCCGCACCTCACCCGTGCCCGGCTCCGGCCGCGGTACCTCCGCGGGCAGCAGAACGCCCGGGGGGCCGAAGCCACGCAGCACCACGGCCTGCACCCCGTCACCAGGCCGGTCGGCTCAGGACAGCGTCGATGGCGGCCGTCCGGGCGGGCAGTTCGCGGATGCGGTCCAGCCGGTGCGTCACCGACTCGGCATCGGTCGCCGTCTCCGCGTACAGGATCCGCTTCGAGGTGTCCTGCACGAACGCGCACCGTGCCTGGCGGGCGTGCATGAACCGGCCCGGCACCGTGGACACCGGCTCGGCCCCGGTCAGCAGCCGGGCGAGGACGATGGCGTCTTCGATAGCCATCGCCGCACCCTGGGTCAGCTGCGGGGCTGTGGCATGCGCCGCGTCGCCGGCCACCAGCACCCGTGCCCGATGCCATGTCGGCAGCCGGACCTCCTCTATCGGGCTGTACACGATGCCCTGCGGGCCGGTCAGGCCGTCCAGCACCTCGGCCACCAGGCCGCCGTACCCGTCCAGTCGGGCGCGCAGGATCTGGTGCAGCAGCCCCGGATCGAGCCGGGTTCCGGCCGGCTCGCGGGTGGTGGCGAACAGGTACATCTCGTCGTCGTTGAGCGGATTCAGCCCCGCCTTGTTGCCGACCCCCATGAACAGGGTCCCGCACCGCACCTCCGGTGCCCGCGGCACGCTCACCCGCCAGGTGGCGAACCCGGTGTAGCGCGGTGGCACGACGGCAGGGTCCGTGACGTGCCGGCGCAGCGCCGAGTTGATCCCGTCGAAGCCGGCGACCAGGTGGTACGTCGCGGTGCGGCCGTCGCTCAGGCGCACGTGCGTGCCATCGCCGTCGCTGGTCACCTCGGACACGGTCGTGCCGTACGCGACGGGCGCCCCCGCCTGCTTCGCGGCGCCCGACAACACCTGGTGCAGTTCCGCACGGTGCACCGCCAGCGACGGCAGGCCGTCCCGGCGGCCGATCTGGCCGGGCACCTCGACGATCAGCCGCCCGTCGGGCTCGCAGAACCTGTTGCGGTGGAACGGAACGCCGGCCGCCATGCACCGGTCGAGGACGCCGAGCTCCTGCAGGCCGCGCAGCGCGTTGGCCGGCAGCACCAGTCCGACTCCCACCGGCATGTCCGCCGGCTTGGCCTCGACGACCTCCACCTCGACACCGCGCTGCGCGAGGGCGATTCCTGCACTCAGGCCGCCGATCCCGGCGCCCGCCACGAGAACCCGCATGCCGTTGTCCCGGTCACGCCGCGGACGCGCCGCGGGTCGGCGGCGCCGCGCACCCGGCCATGCCGTCACCGCGCGAGCGGGCTCCGCCATCCCCGACCCAGGTCGCCATGCAGACCTCGGCGGTGATGCCGGGGCCGAACCCCGCGATCAGGCCCCTCGAGCCCTCCTGCATGCCACCGTCCTCGAAGATCCGACGCAACGCGTCGAGTACCACGGCACTGGCGATGTTCCCGTAGTTCTCCAGCGTCGCCCGGCTGTGGCCGAACTTCGCACCGTCCACCCCGAGGAACCGGGAAAGGTCGTCGAGAATCCTGGGGCCACCCGCATGGATCACGTAGAAGTCGAGGTCCGCGGCGTCCCAGGACCGTTCCCGCGCGAACTTCCGCAGTACCGGCGACAGCGGCTCCATCGTCGCCGGCACCCGGCGGTCCAGCACGAAATGGAATCCCGTCGCCTTGACGTCGTAGCCGATCCAACGCTCGGTGTCCGGGATGAGGTACGACGCGTTGCACTCAAGCCGCGGGCCGACCCCGCCCTGCCCGCGGACGACGGCCGCGGCGATGGCGTCGCCGAACAGCCCGTTGGCGAGCAGGTTTCCCACACCCCTGTCGGTCGGCTGGTAGCACAACGAGCAGAACTCGCACGCCACGATGAGGACATTCGCCTCCGGATACGCCATGCAGTACTCGTGCGCCCTGTTGATCGCGCTTCCCCCCGCCGCGCAGCCCAGCTGGGCGATCGGCAGCTGCTTGGTGCCGTACCGGAAGCCCATGGTGTTGATGAGCCACGCGGTCATCGACGGCATCATGAACCCGGTGCACGAGACGAATATGATGAGGTCGATGTCCACCGGGCCGACGCCGGCGTTGCCCAACGCCTGCCGGACCACGTCGGGCACCCGGCGCTTGGCTTCCTCCTCGAAGATCGCGTTACGCGCCTGGAATCCCGGGTGATCGAGGATCTCGCCGATCGGGCGGATGATGTTCCGGGTCCGGACACCGGTATTACGGATCAGTCTCAGGGCAAGATCGAGCTGCGGGTGGTCGCGATGTATCCGCCGGGCAAGGCCGAGGGTGTCGGCCATTGTGACGACGTTCTCTGGTACGGCCACAGCAGGTTTGCACAACGTCGCCATGCGACTCCTCCGGATAGTCCAACGGACCGATCGGCACCGATGCCCGTCCGGTCCAGCGGCCTGGCCGGCCGTGTCACCAACGGCGCAAGGATGGCTCGCGCAGCCACCAGGCACGTCCACGCCGATGCCGCCGTCGCCCAACGACCGCCTGCCTGCGACAGCCGGTGGACCCGTACGACCAACGGCCCGTGGACTGCAACCCTCATCAGACGTGCAGGCCGCCGAGGTCGGCCCCTACGCATGCTGGCCACTCACCACGGCGGCTGCCAGGAGCGCCAGCGACCGACATGGCAGGCCATTGCGAAGGAGTCTGGTCAGCCCCCGGGCACCGCGGAGGTGGGCGAAGCGGGCGGGACGGCAGCCGGGAGGTACGGCGTGCTGGAGTCCGGACGCGGGGGTCACGGCAGGGCGAGACGGGGCGGGAGCCGCAGGTAGTCACCGTACCTTCTGGCGGCCTGCTCAAGGGCTTCGACCTGATGGGGTGCCAGGGCCGGTAGGGTCGCAGCTCGAACTGGACGTGGTCGTTGGCCTGGCAGCGCCACATCGCGGCCACGATCTGGACGTCCACCAGCGCCATCCCGGGCGTGGGCTCCCGGGTGCGCGGCACCTGGCCGGCGGCATCGAGCACCCAGCGGGAGTCCTGGTAGCCGCGGTAGGTCTCATCCAGGATCTGCAGCAGGTGGCCGGCCGGCTGCTGCGGCCCGCTGGGGCATCGGCCGGCGCGTGCCAGAAGGTGCGCCCGTCGTGCTCGAAGCAGTCCAGCCGATCACGCACCTGCGCCAGGCTGGCGCGCACATCGCTCAGGGTCAGGGTGGCCCAGTACGCCAGGTCCCGTTCGGTCGCCGGACCGTGCCCGGTGAAGTAGCGCAGCGCCAGCTCGGCCAGCGCCTGGGTCCGCTCCAGCCGGCGCGGCGCCGGCCCGCTGGTCCAGCAGCGCGTAGGTGTGCTCGCCGTCCAGCACACCTGCGCTGCAGATCAGGCCGTCCAACTCGGCGTGCGCCAGCAGGATCATCAGCATCTGCCCGCCGCCGTGCACGCCACGCTGGCGCAGCTCCTCCGCCAGGCGCGCCCGAGTCAGCCGTCCCCGCCGGCCAATGCCTGCGTGACGGCGGCCTCGGCGTGCTCAATCGCGGGCTGGTCCAGTCCGTGCGCATCGCGCAGCTGCTGGCCGGTGACCCGCCGCACCCGCGGACCGGTCAACTCCAGCAGCCAGCCGATGTCCTCGGCCCGCACGAAATGCCACGTCGGGCGAAGCACATGCGTCCGCAACACAGCGCCGTCCTCCAGCAGCCCCGCCGTCCCGGTTCTGGGTCCGCGAGGCAACCGCCCAGGCCGCCTGAGCGGGGTTCTCCGCCTGCACCGCCAACAGCCAACCCACAACCTCCCCCGCCGACACCGCGTACGGCGCGACCAGGCGCTGACTGCGCAACCGCCACCGAGCGATATCGACATCCCGCACCACGCCGGCATCCTCCCCGACCCCAACCGCAACAGGCCAGCCAGGCGCCTCCTCCATCAGCCGCCCACGCGGTCAGGTCGTTCAACGACACGGTGCTCCCGGCATCGCGCTGACCAGCACCCAGCCATCCGCTCACGCCGCGGAGCGCGGCCATGCTCAACCGCCGCGCGGAGCGCGGCCATGCTCAACCGCCGCGCGGAGCGCGGCCATGCTCAACCGCCGCGGAGCGGCACCACGCGACTTTGCCGCGGAGCGGCGATGTCCGCCGGCGGCGCTTGCAGCAGCCCGACGTCCTCGCGGATGACCAGGCGCTTGCCGCGCACGCCCTCTTCCCGGCTCTGCGGCCACCGCGGATCCGGCTTCGCCGCGCCGAGCCCGCCGAAGATGTCGCCGCCGCCGACGCCGAGCAGGCCGTGCGCGCGGTAGCGTGCTGCAGCTTGTGCCGCAGCCGCTCCCTCAGCGGGAGGTCGTGCGCGATGACCTCGGCCGGCAGCAGCCGTTCGATCAGGTCGTAGTACCGGCGGTTCCGTCGCGGCGCGCGAGGCCGAGCACGCCGGTGACCGCGTACGCCTCGAGCACCGCGCGCACGCGTTCGTCGGCATCCCGAAACCAGTCCGTCGTCGGCCCGCGCTCGCGCTCGTTTGTTGGTGGCGGTGGGTGGTCGTCGGGTGGTTCTGGAGGTGGCGCTGGCGAGGAGCTGATCGGAATGAACGCCGAGATGCTGTCCATGGCGCACAAATGCTCGACACGCCGATCTGGTACGGAAGGCCGAACGCAGCCGGCTGGTCAGCATGATCGCGCGTCGGATCCGAAATCCGAGGACCACTACCGGCGCGCGGTCCCAAGACCTGCAGGGATGCCTCCGAGGCTCACCCGCGGGCCAAGGTCAGGCGCAGTGCGACATAGGAGATCGGAACGGAGCGCCATTACTCCATCTGCAGCGCATTGAGCGACCTTGCGATTCCGGCCTGCACGGTGTGGAGGCGATCCCGGAAGATGGGGTTGACCTGCGCGGTACAGGCGAACCCTGGCCGGCTCACCGGCCCGAGCGTGGTGTCGATCGGCTGGAAGTGGCCCTGCCGGTCGCGGTAGTTCACCACGCCGGTGGCGACCGCGGCCTGTACCCGCCCGTCGGACAGCTGGTAGAACCGCGCGTTCGCGGTGCGCTTGCCGGTCAGCTCGCGGACCCGGTGCGCCGGCGGCATCGCCCCGATGGGGATCTGCGGGCGGGCCGGGCCCGACTGCACCGCGATCGGCGCCGGGGTGCGCGGCACCGGCCGCCAGTCCGGGTGCTGCGCCGGCATCTTCGGCGCCGCGGGCTTCGACGGTGCCGCGGGCTTCGGCGGTGCCGCGAATGCCTGCGGCGACACGACGCCGACCATCACGGCGACGACGGTGGCGAGAACCGGGACTCTCCGCCCGCGCAGGCGCGAGCCAGCGACAGCCATCACAGGCCTCCGAACGACACGATGCCGGTACGCGGCGGAACAGGATTCGATCGCCGGCGGTCAATCCGTCTATTCCAGCGCACTGCAACCCCTCCAACCCGGCGCGCCCGCAAACGCGCGGCGCGCCGCCGGCCATAGCCTTCCGGCGCGCTGGCGAGCATAACGACGGGATGTTGGTCACCGTGTTGTCGACATATTGGCCGAATTGTTGGCCGAATTGTTGCGGCGACCCGGGCTCGGATCGTGAACGCGGCGCAACGGCACCGGCGGTCCGGCGCACCTTTCGCAGGATGGCCCGGCCGCGGTCACGATCAGATCAGATAAGAGTCTCGAGACGTCGGCGATGGCAGCTTCTTCGGCCCTGCCTCCATGCGATCGGCTGGCCCCGGCACGCGAGCGACCCCTTGGCAGAGCAGGGACTCCTGACCCCCAGACCAGCCGAGACACCCGATCAACAGGGCTGGAAAGCTGCGCGGAGATCCGCGCCAATCGACAAGCGGCATCAGGGCCGCGGCCACGGCCTGGAGGTCGTGCGTCAGGTCACCGAACTCGTGCGGGCCGAAGGCACGACGGAACTACACCGCCACCCGGGTTCAGGGAGTCGCCGGCCGGTGTGCGGACCGGCGGCTGCGGTCCTCGACGCGACCGGGCCCGGAAGGCTAATTTGTCAGACTATTTACGTCGTTGACCTGCGGAGGTCGCGGCTGTTAACGTCGCAGGTTTGATCGCGGCGGGGGGCCGAGCTAATGAACCCGGCCCGTCTCACGGCGTGGGTGAGGTGGAACGATGCGCAGACTTTGGATCGCAGCGGTGGCCCTGCTGCTGGGGGTGCTGGCCGTGCCGGGCGGCAACGCCGCGGCTGGTTCGACGACGGAGGCCGGGGAGGAGAGCACCTTCCTGGACAGTGCCCAGCTCTGGTTCATGGGCCAGCGGGAGGCGCCCAACGCCGCCGTCAACCCCGACGGGTACGCGGCGGTGCCGGCTGCGGCGGCAGCGCTGCCGGTGTCCAGCGGCACGTGGACCGAGCGGACCGTGGGGGACTACTTCACCGACAGTCCCGACTACGCCCCGATCGGGGCCAGCTGCGGCAGCGCGTGTGACCAGAACTCCGGTTCGGGTGAGCGGTACGTCAGCGGGCGCATGACCGCCGTCGCGGCCGCGCGCAACGGCGATGTGTTCGCGGGGGCGGCCGACGGCGGTATCTGGAAGTCCACCGACCGGGGAGCGCACTGGGTGCCCGTCGGCGACCAGCTGGGATCGCTGTCGATCGGCGCGCTCCTGGTCGACAACGGTAGCCGCGGCGGCTACACGGTCTACGCCGGCACCGGGGAGGCGAACACCAGCAGCGACTCCTACGCGGGGATCGGAGTCCTCCGGTCCACCGACGGTGGTGGCACGTGGACGCTGATGCCGACGGCGGCCGTCACCCCGAATGGGGCATCCACGGCCGGGCTGACCGGTGCCCTGGTCTTCCGCCTGCTGCGTGCCGGCAACTACCTCTACGCCGCCACCTCGCACGGCCTGTACCGGATCGACCCGTCAGCGGACTCGGCCTGGACGCGGATCCTGCAGTTCGACGACGCCTATGCCGGCGGCACGACGGTCCCGGTCAACCTGCGGTTCTGGGACATGATCACCGATGTCGTCGCGCTGCCCGGAAGCGGGCACCTGCTGGCTGTCGCCGGCTGGCGGGCCGGCGAGCCGACGAACGGGCTGTACGAGAGCCTCGACGGCGGCAACACCTTCGGCTACATCGCCAACCCGAACGGCTGGGTCCCAGCCCTGCAGCAGGGTCGCGTGACGCTCGCCCGCTCGGCGGACGGAAGCCGGCTGTTCGCGGTGGTCCAGAACAGCAGCACGCTGGTGAAGCCGAACGCGTCGGGCACCATCCTGGCCGGTGTGTTCGAGTCCGACACCGGCCCGAGCGGGCCGTGGAACAAGATCGCGGACTCGGGCAAGCTGTCCTCCAGCGGCTCGGCCGAGGCCCGGTCGGCAATGCGCGGCTACAAGCCGGGCGTCCAGGCCTGGTACAACCAGTTCCTCGCCGTCGACCCGGCTAACTCCAACCACCTGTACCTCGGCCTGGAGGAAGTCTACGAAACCCTCAACGCCGGCTCGAGCTGGAACACGATCGGCCCCTACTGGAACCTCACGCTGAAATGCTTCTCGTACACGCCGTTCGAGGGCACGTGCAACCACCAGCAGACCCACCCCGACCAGCATGCCGTCTTCCTGGACACCGCAGGCGGCCGCAACACGGTGTACATCGGTAACGACGGTGGCGTGTGGTCGAAATCAATGAGCGACCACACCCAGGGCAACTGGACGAACCTCAACCGGAACATCGACACGCTGCAGTACTACGCCGCGTCGGGCAGCGATGACGGAAGCCTGTACGGGGGTATGCAGGACAACGGATCGGCGCTGACCTTCCCCAGCCCGACCACCGTGACCGGCGACACCGGCTCCCCCGTCCCGGCGACGACGGTCCAGGTATTCGGCGGTGACGGGGGCTACACGATCGTCGATCCGGACAACTCGCAGAACGTGATCACCGAGTACGTGGGTCTGTTCTCGGCCCGGAGCAACGACGGCGGCCGGACCTGGACCGACAACCCGCCGGCCGACCCGAACCCACGGTTCATCGCCCCGATCGTGCTCGACCACACCCAGCCCGTGGACGCCGCAGGCAACGCCCACATCGTCGCGGGCGGCGCCTATGTCTGGGACTCGACGCGGGGCTTCAACACCAACTCCGGCGACTGGCAGCGGATCTACGACCTCACCGGCGGCGGGTCGTTCCCCAGCCGGCAGACGACGGCGATCGGCACGGCGACGGTCGGCGGAGTGACGACGACCTGGGTCGGCTGGTGCGGCCCGTGCAACCCGGATGCCACCGGCTCCGGTTTCCGCAGCGGCCTGGTGGTGCTCAGCAACGCCGGCGGCGCCTACCAGGTGGTGAACACCTTTGCGACGGGCGGGACGAGCGCCCTGCCGCAGCGCTACATCACCGGGGTCTTCGTCGATCCAGCGAACCCGGCGAACGCCTACGTCACGTTCTCCGGGTATTCCCGGCGCTGGAATATCGGCCCCAATGACCCCGGAGTCGGTCATGTCTTCCAGATCACCGGCAGCGGTGCCGCCTGGAGCATCACGGACCGGTCCGGGAACCTCATCGACGCCCCGGCCAACGACGTCGTCGTCGTGAACGGCCGCCTCATCGTCGGCACCGACTTCGGTGTTTACACCTCCGCCGACCACGGCGCGACCTGGTCCCGTCTGGGCGCCAACCTGCCCAACGTCGTCGTCGATCAGCTGTACGTCACCAGCGGCACAGTCCTGGCGGCCACGCACGGCAGAGGGCTGTGGACGTTCCCGACCGGAAGCCTTCCCTAGACCATCCCTAGACCAGGGCCCTCAGCCGGCCATCCGGCCGGCTGAGGGCCGCCGCTGCGCAACGGCCCTCGCCGGCACGGCCCGTCTCAGCGGGCGATACAGGGCAGTTGGACCCGCAGGGTCCGGGCAGAAGTCCATTTGACCGGCACGGCGCCGGATCGGCGGCGCCGGACGACGCCCCGGCTGCGGCACCGTCCGGTCCGCGGTGAGTCCTGCCCACCATGATCGGACACAATCTGACCCCCGGGGTGGCGGCCTGGTCGGCAGCGGGTAGGTCGTAGCATGACCGGTATGGCGTTCGAGCGGATCACAGTCGACCCCGACCGGATGGGCGGCCTGCCGTGCATCCGCGGGCTGCGGGTCACCGTCAGCGCCGTCCTCGGGCAACTCGCCGCCGGCCGGTCCGTCCCCGATGTCCTGGCCGACTACCCCTACCTGGAGCACGCAGACGTGCTGGCCGCGTTGGAGTATGCCGCCGCCGCGGTCAGCGAACGTGAACTGCCCCTCGCGCACCCGGCGTGAAACTCCTCATCGACGCCAACCTGTCCCCGCGCATCGCCGCGGCCCTGCACCAGGCCGGATACGAGACCTGCCACGTCCAGCCGGTCCGGATCCGTCGCCGCGAGGAAGGCCCCAGCCCGCCGGGTCCGGGGTCCCGCCCCCGGCGTCGTTGCCGACGAACGCGAGCAGCCCGTCGCCGGCGTAGAGCTGCCCGCCCACCATGGGCCCGGGCACCGGCAGCGGCCGCAGCGGGCCAGCAGCACGGCGAGCTGGGCGCCGGTCAGGCCCTCCGCGGACACGCCGTGCTCGGCGCCCAGCACCGCCTCGAAGACGGCCATCTCCGTGGTCGTGGGACCAGCGCGGAGGAGACCGCCAGCTCCCGGTCGAGCAACTCGTCGCGGGACGACCCGGCAGACGGTCTTGCGCCGCTGCCTCGCGGCGACATCCGACCACGACGGGCGGGTCGCAGCCAACGCGGCTGCGCGTAGAGGTCACCGGGCTACCGTCTGATGTTGTCGCGCACGTCGAGGTCACCGGCCCAGAGGAATACCAGGGAACCTGCCGACGCCGACGACCCGGCTCTGTCAGCCGTGCCGCGCCAGCCTCGCTAGCCGCAGCGGTTCCTGCACCTGGTACCGCGCGGGCTTGACGGCGACGGGGATAACCGTTAGACATAGCGGCGAACGGTTATATAGGAGGGCCGATGCGGCAGGAAGTGGTGCTGGCGATGCTGGCGAAGGAGCCGTCGCACGGCTACCAGCTGCGCGCGCGGCTGCGCGACGCGCTCGGCCCTCTCGGTGACGCGATGAACGCTGGGCAGGTCTACGTCGCGTTGACCCGGCTGGAAAAGGCCGGCCTGCTAGCGGTCGAGAGGTCTGCCGATGGCGCCGACCGGTCGGATCGCAAGGTGTACGCGCTCACCCCCAACGGCCAACACCGAGTCGCCGAGTGGATCGCCGAAGTGAGCTGGCCAAGACCCGACCTCGCGGAGTTCCATCTCAAGCTGATCGCGGCCGCGTCGGCCGGGCTGGCCGACCCGCTCACCATCGTCGACACCCAGCGCCGCGAGCTGCTGCGCCGGCTGCGTGACGCCCAGCGCGCCGCCATGGCCGAGCGGGACCGCTCGGACGCGGCGCTGTTGTTGGAGGGCATCGTGCTCCGGCTTCAGGCGGACCTGCGCTGGCTCGAGGCATGTGAGAAGAACTGGACCCACCGAAGGAGCGGATCGTGAGCAACGCCGCCGACACGTCCGTGCTTCGCGCCCGCGGGTTGCGCAAGGAGTACGGCAAGGGGGAAGGGTTGGTGCGCGCCGTCGACGGGGTCGATCTCGACATCGTCGCGGGAGAGACGGTGGCGGTGATGGGGCCCAGCGGCTGCGGGAAGTCCACGCTGCTGCACCTGCTCGGGGGGCTGGACAGGCCCTCGGGTGGAGAGGTGTCGCTGAACGGCCGTCGCATCGACGACATCGGCGAGAAGGCCCTGGCCCGGATGCGACGCACCGACGTCGGCTTCGTCTTCCAGGCCTTCCACCTGATGGAGGAACTCACCGCCGTGGAGAACGTCGAGCTGCCGGCGCTGCTGGCCGGAGGCTCGCCGCGGGCCGCCAGACGGCGTGCGGAGGAGCTGCTGGAGCAGGTCGGGCTCACCGACCGGGCGCGTTTCCTGCCCTCGGCGCTGTCCGGTGGCCAGCGGCAGCGGGTCGCGATCGCCCGGGCGTTGAGCAACCAACCGTTGGTCGTTCTCGCCGACGAGCCGACCGGAAATCTGGACAGCGCCGCCACCCTGGACGTCCTCCGCCTCTTCGAGAGCCTGCACGAGTCCGGTCAGACGCTGGTCATCGTCACCCACGACGCGCGGATCGCGGCCACCGCAGACCGGATGATCTCGATGCGCGACGGCGCGTTCGTGGACGAGACCAGGTTGACCGGTGGCACCACCGGGCA
>WNFZ01001830.1_pt1 | contig 23021 bp, 21 predicted proteins | sample 5400081 | NCBI WGS metagenome assembly WNFZ01 (sample SAMN13153365, study PRJNA577476) | soil metagenome | isolation source: 80 cm soil or saprolite under grassland replicate 1 | place: USA:California | collected 2016-06-15
ATTCGGCTATCGAGTGGGTATCATTTGAGTCAATCGAAATCGTGATGGCACTGGGATCATCGGGGAATTCGCCGAATATCTTCGCATAGTCCTCGGCGACATTGCGGCGCTCGGTCAACCACTTGGCGAGGTCTCCTGGTCCTGATCGCATCACCACAAATGTGACCGTCCCGGTCTTTTGGCTCTTCACGATTGTCGTCGCAGGAGTCGTCGCATCCCAGACATATCCGATAATCCGCGAGCGAAGGAGTGCGGGAAATCGCGGCCATACAACATACAGTTGGGCGGCCATATCGGTGGTTTCTTTCCGCCGTAAGTCGCCGCCCGTAGGGAGAATGGTCGCCTTCCAGCTCCATTCCAGAATTGGGGTTTCCTTCAGGTTCACTTTGCCTATGATGTCTCTTGCGATGGTAGAATGGTCGTTTCGACTCTCAACGTGGAGAACCCGCCTGCCGACTTGTTGCTCGATCGTGAAATCGTACTCGGCTCGCCGCCCAAAGGCTTCGCCGATCCAGCCCGAAGGAATCCCTCTTCGACTCACTGCATCTGTCATCCAGTCCTCGATCACGACGACGCGATCAGCGCCGGCCGCCGTGACAAACACAAGGAAAGCCGCGGACATCAAACCCACCCACGCATTACTGGACTTCAGCAAGCCAAGACAGAACATTACACGCTCCAACTCGTCATAGCGCGATGCCTCTCGGCGACGCGCTAACAAAGCTTATGTCAGCCAGTCGCTCTCCTTTGAGCTTTTCTGATAGCCGCAACCTCAATTCAAATCCATACAGGATCGACAGATTTGTTAGGGGGGAGAATACAATTCAAACAATTCAATTACAGGGTCAACGTCAGAGCTAACCGGCGCACGCCATTTTTGCACGCGTGCAATGTTAGGCGTGACGCCGTAACCCATCGCCAAAGGTAGGAGAGGCTCCAATGAAAGCAGCGACTAATACGTCAGACAATAGTGTGCCGGGTTTCCATAAGCCAGACGTTAAGCCTTTGATCCATCAACCTACTGAACGTATAAGATTTGTGCGGTGATTCGGTAGGACGATAGAGAGTAGGTTACAACTGCTTCTCTTCGGTGTCCCGAATCATCTCTTCTTCGTTTTTTTGGCTACTCTCTGGCGTTGCGCGTCACCACCCATACAGCCAGCGCACCCATGCCGAGGCCGATCGCCAAGGCGAGGGCTACTGAGCGTAGCGGATCGCGCTTGACGCGATGTGCCGCATCTTCCATCAAGTCTTCAGCGGCATAACGGCTGCGCTTGGCCAACCGCTTGGCCTCAGTCACAGCATCTTCGACGGCGTGAGAAGCTGCGGTTTTCAAGCGCGTGGCTTCGTCTCCCACTTCCGCCAGCCGCTCTCCAACGTGCATTCCTTTGCCGAGCAGGCTGCGTTTCTCGTTCTCTTCCATAATCGATTCCTCCTTTTCTCTAGAGGTTAAGGGTTGAGGAAGGTTTACTAACTGCTGGTTTTCTTCTTCCGGGCTCTACCTTGACATTCGACGGATCGGAAAATAGAGTCCGGATCTTTGTTGCACTGTGGTTTTTACACAATTCCCCCGCACCTCCGCAGCCTTCATGCCCCCCAAGGTTGATTTGGATGGTCTTCACATACCCAACCGCAGTAGCAAAGGCTTTTTAGCTATGTTCTTTTTCCTTTGTGCAAACATGACTTAAGTTTAACAAACGGGCTGTGTCACCGCTAGACGCTTATTCAATACTGAGAGAGCCGAATAGCTCCGCCAATTCAGGGGAAAAAATCGCACTCGATTCGCTATGCTATCTCCAATGGCCGGGATTCGCGGCAAATCAGGTCCACCAGCAAACCAGAATGCTTTCAAGCACGGTCTGGCCGGCATCTCCCAGAGAGCTAACGGCGCATTAACCTCCGATGAACAGGCGATTCGAGAGGACATCTTAGGGGATTGCTCAGCGACAAGGGTGGTGAGGCGCGCATCAGCACGGCTATGCGCGTGCTGGCCGAAATCATTGCAAGCGACGTGTCGCTATTGGTCACGTTTAACCAGGCAATTGACGGCGGCATCCAGAACAATCAGAAAGCCAGGCAAAATCCCAAAGCGCTGGCTCAATTGGATGGGTACTGGTGGCCTCCCTATCGGCGAATCTCCACCGGTTCGGCGCTGCAAACGTGACCCGTTCTCTTCGAACACTCCTTCCCTCCGTAAGATCTTGCATTCCGCCCTTTCATGACAAACTCGTTTCTCGCAAAACCCTCTAATACCATCGTCTCACCATGCAGGCCTATCGCTCCTGCAATATTCGGGTTTGAATATTCCTCAACCACCTTTACCACACTCGCTGCCTCCACCGTCTACAATCAGCGCACGTATCGCTCGATTCGTGATCCAGTGAAAGTAATTGTCCTCTAACTTAACTTCCAACTGACGCGAAAAGAAAACCTTCTTTTGGTTTTTCTCAAAAAACTCAATGAGCTTTTCACGAACATCCTGCTCATACGAATCCTCCTCGTCTCCATCATTGTCCCACCCAGAATAATCTTCGTAGTCCATCGCTTTCTTGATCGTGGGTTTTACCAAGCCTCACGCCGCGAGCCAAGCAAAAATTTCGAATAGGCGGCATTGAAAACGAAAAACTGAAGGTCCCTGCCGAGGAAATGAAAAAGGAACTAGCTCGGACTGGCTACTTAATTTAATTATCGATTTGTGGCCTGAGCTCTCGTTGCAGAACGAATCCGTGACACTTCGAGACGTAACCCACCCTGCTATTAGCCTCTTTGAAATGCGAGCGGCTGTTCGCTCGTCGTGAGGATACTTCGCTTAAAACTTTGGCGTTCACGCAGCGCGAAGATTTACACGATCATAAAGAATGAAGTTTAAAACCCTAGCGACTTCCAGAAGGAGGGAAATGTGGCCAGGGACAGAATCGAACTGCCGACACGAGGATTTTCAGTCCTCTGCTCTACCGACTGAGCTACCTGGCCGAAAGATTGGAAACTGAAATATTGCTTAAAAGTTTTCGGGAGTCAAGTTAATCACTACGGGCGTACGCGTTTTTCGACTTGCTGCTCGACGAAGTCGACGACGTTGCGCTCCAGGCAAACGTGATTAAGCGCGTTGACCTCTTGAATTCCTGTCGGGCTGGTCACGTTGACTTCGGTGAGATAACTGCCAATCACATCCAAGCCGACGAAGTAGAGCCCGTCTGCCCGGAGCAGCGGCGCCAGCGCCGCGCAAATTTCCCGATCGCGCTCGGTTACCTCCGTCTTCACGCATTGGCCGCCGACATGAATGTTGCCGCGGGTTTCCGTTTCGAGTGGAACCCGCAGCACCGCCCCCAACGGCTCGCCGTTGAGGACGATGATCCGCTTGTCGCCTTGGCGGATCTCGGGCAAATACCGCTGTCCCATTACCAACCGCCGGCCGGTGTCGGTGGCGGCTTCGAGGATAGAGTTGGTATTGCGGTCTTGCTCGTTCAAATAAAATACTCCGCTGCCGCCGCAGCCGTCGAGCGGCTTGATGATCATCTCACCCCCTAGCTCGCTCATGAATGCTCGAAGACGCGCCATATCGCTGGTCACGAGCGTCTGCGGAATTTGTTCGGGAAAACGCAACGCATAAAGCTTTTCGTTAGCCTCGCGCAGACCCTTTGGATCGTTCATCACGAAGCACTTGCTCTGGTCGACCAAACTCAGCAGATGAGTCGTGAAGAAATACTTAAGATCGAACGGCGGGTCTTTGCGCATCCAAACACTGTCAAACTCCTCTAACGAGCCGGTCCTAGATTCGCCCAGGCGGTAATGCGGCGTCGCGCGCGCTAGCTCAAGCCGCCGATAGCGTCCATCGGGTGTGCCGCCACGGATGAACAGATCATCGAGTTCCATGAAGTAAATTTCATGGCCGCGCCGCTGCGCCTCCAGCATCAAGACAAACGATGTGTCCTTATCGATGTCGATCTTATCGACGGGGTCCATGACCACGCCGATTTTTAGATTCTGCATAGCCTTTTCAGTCAGAGTTATTTTAGTCTCGAATCACCCAGGTGCGCGCCAAGAAATCATGCCAGCCGCGCTTTTCCCGCTGCCATAGAATCCACAAAAAGCTCAATCCCAATGACACAATGCCAAATCCGACGGTTCCGAGCCAACGAAGCAATGCCTGGCGATAGGTAAGCGCCGCCTGGCCGGGGCCCACCACGCGCAAACCGAGCAGCCACTTACCGATCGTTTTCCCTTCCATACCATGAAAAACGACAAAGTACGCCGTGGTTAAGCCCATCCCAGCAAAAGTCAAAAACGTCATGAGCGGCGCAGCATTGCTCCATGAGATCGATCGGTCGTGGGCCGTCAAACCGACTTTGTAGCCGATGTAGGCCAGAATGCTCATAAGCGCAAACAGCAAAATAATCATCACGACATCGATAAGACATGCACCCACACGCCGAAAGAAACCGCCCCAGCGGAGGTTCCCAATGAGATCACTCGGCGATTCGACTCTCTCCGGTGTTGTTTCAAACTCGGGATGTGATTCAAAGCGCCAATCGTCATGCGCCGTCTGTTTTTCAAACTCGATCGACGGCTCTTCCGGCGTCAAGGTAAATTCCTCACGTCTTGGAGTGTTGGGGAAGACCCTGCGGTGCAACAACTTAGCGCCGCACTTCTCGCAATATTCATCGGACATCAGGACCGGTGCTTCGCAGTTTTGACATTTCATAGATTCGTCAACCAAACTGGAGGTGAAGATTTATGCTAGAGAAAGCCGACAGCCGAAGCAAGGCCGAGCTAGCGTAAATCACCCCAGAGAAACTGCACCAACGCGATCGCCGTCACTGCCGCGGTTTCGGCGCGGAGAATGCGCCGTCCTAACTCGACCGGTTCGAAACCTTGCCGTTGGGCCATTTGAGCTTCCTCTGTCGTGAAACCGCCCTCCGGTCCGATAACGATCAGCACCGCTTCGACGTCGCCGCGCTGCTCGTGAACTTGATAGAGCGATCGCTGGCGCTCCTTTTCCCAGAAAATCAACTTGAGTGTTTGCGGCGGGGCATCATCGACCAATTTCCGGTATTCAAACACCGGCGAGATTTCGGGCATGCGCGTTCGGCCACACTGCTTTGCCGCGCTAAGAGCGATTTTCTGCCAGCGCTCGCCGCGCTTGACGATCTTGCTCTCGTCTAACCGCGGTATGGAATAGGACGACACGAACGGAATGATGGTTTGCACGCCGAGCTCCGTCGCCTTTTCCACAATGAAGTCCATTTTTTCGCCCTTGGTCAATGCAACCGCCAACGTTATTTGTACAGGCGACTCGCGCTCGGGCTGGTAAGAGCGAAGAATTTCGAGCTCGCCCTGTTGCGCTCCGAGAGCGCGAATCACCGCCTCATGTTCCCATCCGCTGTCGTCGAATAGCGTGATGGGGTCGCCAGGTCCCAATCGCAGCACCTTCCTTAAATGAACCAATTCCTGACCGTCGATAAGCCCGCGATTGTCGCGCAAATTTTTTCTCGGCACAAAAAAACGCGCCATGGGCTTTATTTTCTTTGTAACAGCAGCGTCTGCCACTCACGGGCGCGCTTGCGTTTGACGGTTTTGAATTTGACGGCGAAGCGCTGCGTAATTTCACCCGCTTTCTGATGCAAGATCCCCGATAGAATTAAATATCCCTTCGGCGCAACCTTTTTCTCGAGCACGGCTGCGACCCCGAGAATCGTCTCCGCGGTTAAATTGGCGACCACGACCGAAAAGGTTCTTTTGACACCGCTCGGTTTGATTCCCGACAAGTGAACTCGTTTCGCCACCCCGTTGGCGCGCAAATTTTCGCGTGCCACCGTAAGCGCGACGCCGTCGTTGTCGATCGCCCAAATGGCTCTCGCCCCTAATCTAGCCAAAGCGATGGCCAAAATTCCGGAACCCGTTCCCACGTCGAGCGCCGTGAATTCACCGGCGCGAAGCCGATCGGCAGCCAGTTCAAGGAATTCCATGCAGCCACGCGTGGTTGCGTGCGTGCCGGTGCCGAAGGCCATGCCTGGTTCAATGGTGATGACCTGACGGCGGCGAAAATTCGGTGGCTTGAGCCACGGCGGCGTTACCCAGAATAAGTTACCGACGCGCCGCGGCTTGATGAAACGCTTCCAGGAGTGTTGCCAGTTTTCTTCTTTGATGATTTTCCATTCTAGACGCGGTTTACCTCTGAAGGAAGAAAGCTGAGCGATCCCGCCCAGAAAATGCCGGATATCCGTTCGTAACGAGGCATCAGCACGAGAGTGAACAAAAAACGCATCCACACCGTTCCTCTTGAGGACCACTCCGGGAGAGCCGCGCTCGATCAAAAAGTTCGACAGCGCGTCAATGTTTGCGGCGCCGGTGCGAACCGAAAGCTGTAACCACGAGGCAGGCACAATTTTTTATGCCACAGCGATAGTGGCGTATCAAATGCCGATGGATTTTGCGCCCAATGCATAAGCACCCTTCTTGTCAAAGTTACTGCTTCCAGATATTGAAAATGTTGGATCGAAAGGAGCCGCACATGAAATTAGCGACGATCAAACCGAATGATCTTGCGATTGTGAAAAATGACAGGCTAATTCCTGTCGGCGAAACGCTGAGCCGCGACGGCGCCTTGCCCAAGGAACCGACGATGGTGGACCTCATCGCCGCCTATGATGCCATCAAGCGTCAGCTGGAAAACATCGCTTCCAGAGATACGGGCACCGCGCTCGATGCGAAATTGCTCAAGCCACCGGTGGAAAATCCTTCCAAGATCTGGGCGGCGGCCGGCAACTATAAGCGCGGCAGCGCGGGACTGGGCGACGCCCGGGGCAGAGGGACCGCCGGCAAAACCTCGCCGGATGAGCTCCTCGAAAATATTTTCTTGAAGCCCCCTTCCGCGATTGCCGGGCCAGAGGATAAAATATTGATTCCGAAAAACGCCGATTCGATCTTTCCCGAACTAGAGCTCTGTGTCGTCATCGGGAAAAAAGCGCGCCACCTTAGCAAAGAGCAGGCCTTCGACGCTATTTTCGGTTACACGATCATGCTCGATGTGACTGCGCGTGGCTATGGCTTAAGCAAAAACCTCTCGGGTACACGGAACGTGCGCAAAGGTTTTGAAAGCTTCGCGCCGATCGGACCCTGGATCACCACCAAGGATGAAATATCCGACCCGCACAATCTTTGGATGAAACTTTGGATCAACGGCGAACTCAAACAATCGGCAAAGACCGACGCGATGATCAATGACATCGCCACCCAGGTAAGTTTTTTATCACAGGTGACGACCTTGTATCCGGGCGATTTAATCACGACCGGAAATCCCGATTCGCCCGAGTTTCAAGAAAAGCTCAAGCCGGGCGATGCTTTGAAAGCCGAGATTGAAGGCATCGGAACCATGAATCTCGGCGTTGCCAGAGAGAGCTAGATTTGCTGTCGAGCGAATAAATCATGATACGCATCGCGCCGTTTCGCGGGCTGTTTTACAATCAGAAGAAAGTTCGCGACCTCAGTAAAGTCGTCGCCCCCCCTTACGACGTCATCTCCAAGGAAGAGCAAGAAAGGCTCTACAAGAAATCGCCCTACAATTTTATCCGGTTGGACCTGAGCCAGGAACCGGATTCGTATTCCGCCGTGGCGCAACTGCTGAGCGAATGGCTCGCCACGGGAATTTTCGAACGGGACGAGACGCCGGCCATCTACTTTCTGTCCCATCGTTTCAAGCTCAAAAGCGGTGAACAGAAAATCCGCGAAGGCTTTCTAGCTCTAACCGAGCTGCAAGATTTTTCCAGCGGTGACATACGACCCCACGAAAAGACCCTGGATGCCCCCAAAGAGGACCGCTTGAAACTTATGCTCGCCTGTCACGCCCAACTCAGTCCGATCCTCGCGCTCTACTCCCAGCCAAAGCAGTCGATCAATCGAATGCTCGCCGTGGAAGTGGAAGGCGTCGAACCGTCCATCGAAATCGAACAAGACAACGGCGAGCAGTGCCGGCTCTGGCGTATCGCCAATGCTGAATTGATCGAGAAAGTTCAACAGGAAATGAGCGACCAGCAGCTGCTGATCGCCGATGGTCATCACCGTTATGAGGCAACGCTGAGTTATCGTGATTGGATGCGCCGTGAACGGGGGCAGTGGAACGGCCGCGAAGCCTTCAACTTCATCATGGCCTATTTCGCCAACATCAACGACGAAAACGTCGTCATTATGCCAACGCATCGCCTAGTGCGCGGATACTCCCACAAACCGTTTCTCGAGCTGGAAGAAGCGCTGCAAACCTATTTTTACGTCGAACAGCACCCCAAGACGCCCGAAGGAAAAATTTCATTTCTCAAAGCGCTGAAGACGGCCGCCAAGAAGCACCGCGTTGTCGGCGCCAGCTTCAAGCGCGACCCGCGCTACTTAATCTTGCGGCTTAAGAACAAGCGCATGATGCAGCGTCTCGCGAAGGATCTAAGCGCGCCATTGAGAGAGCTCGATGTGAGCACGCTGCACTTACTGATTCTCGAGCACATTCTTGGCATGGCGCCAAACGAGCAGGTAAAGGGCGAAAATATTCGCTATTCGCAGGACGAAGACTTGGTGCTCCAGTCGCTGGAAAAAGAAGATTACCAAGCCGCGTTTATCTTGAACGCGACAAAGGCAGAAGAGATCCAGACAATTGTCGCCGGCGGCGAGAAAATGCCGCAAAAGTCGACCTATTTCTATCCTAAGCTGCTGTCCGGCCTGGTCGTCAATAAGATCGAACCAAACGAAGAGATCCCAATATCCCCCAGCTCATAATTCTAACGAAACCTGAAGCGTTGACATCATTCACCGTCGCGTTTAAGAATCCAGCGGAGCAGGAGGTTTTATGCCCAAAGTCACGTCGCTGGGTCACATCGGTGTTTATGTCCGCGACATCGAGCGATCGGTCGCCTTTTATCGGGATATCTTCGGTCTCCAGGTTAGCGATAGGAGCCCGAGGGGCGCCGTTTTTATGACCGCCCAGGACCGGCTGGCGGAACACCACGAGCTATTGCTGGCGCCGGGCCGCAACGACGATGGCAAAGTCAACGTGCTGCAACAAATTTCGTTTCACTGCGCCAGCTTAAAAGATGTCAAAGACTTTTACCGGGTCTTTGTTGAAAACAATGTGCCGATCAACCGCGTGGTCAGCCACGGCAATACCGTCAGCATCTACGCCCAGGATCCCGATGGCAATTCGGTGGAAGTCTACTGGTCCACCGGCATTGATGTGCCGCAGCCCTTTGGCAAACCGATGGATCTCACCAAGAGTGAGGCGGAGGTCATGGGGCAGCTTGAGAATATCATTTCAGAATGGCGCCGGACGGAAAGCGTAAAAGCGACTTAAAATCACGTGCCGGGAAAGAGCGCCGCTCTCGTCCTTCATCCCCCATCCTCTTTCATTCTATTCCACATGCGCCTACACCGACTCATAAGCCGCGCTGTTCCAATTATCCCACGACGTGATCGATAGATCATCTAATTTGATCGTCGCATTCCGTATTGAGCGCTTTCAATACTCGCCGCAGAGTGAACGGCCTCTTTGCCAAGGAACTTGACGAAAGGATGGCGTTGGCCATATGTCTTTCCTTGCCGTGGCGAAAAGAACTCACTTTTGGACAAGCTTGACGGTTATTTTGTCGGCGTCATTTGTCTTTTCACCGATGCTTTTCGCCGCCGCGCCCTTGAAAAAAATTAGATTGGCGTACAGCGCTTTTGCCTACGCGAATCCACCATTTTGGATTGCTCATGACCTGAAGCTTTTCGAGAAATATGGTCTCGATACCGAGTTGGTCTATGTGTCGGGCGCGCGGCCGATTCAAGCCATGCTTGGCGGCTCGATCGATGTTTCCCAAGTCGGCGGCGCGGCCACCGTCGCCGCCGCGGCCCAAGGCGCCGACGTCGCAATCCTCGGCACCATCTTTTCACGGCTCAACTTCGCCGTGCACGCCAGTCCGCAGATCAAGCAGATCAACGACCTCAAGGGGAAAACGCTTGCGACGGGTACGATCGGCGGAAACACTTACTTCGCTGCGCTGCTGTTTCTGAGTAGGTTCGGCTGGGCGCCGAACAAAGACGTGACGCTTTTCGCATCCGGAGGCTCCCCCGATGTGCTGAACGCGCTGGTGCAGGGAAGATTCCCCGCCGGTGTGCTCACGGCTCCAACCACTCACCTGGCCAGTCGCATGGGTTTTCGCGAGATCTTCGATCTTGCAAGTCTTGATTTCCCTTTTCCGACTCTTTCGATTGTCGCCACGCGCAAATACAGCGATGCGAACCCCGACGTAATTCTCAGCGTGCTGCGAGCAACATCGGAGGCGATTTATGTGTACCGGACGCGACCCGAACAGGCGCTGCCGGTGATCGCCAAGTACATGCGAGTCTCAAAAGACGATCCGGCTCTGATTCAAGCCCAGGAGACTTTCGCGAAACATCTGAACGTTACGCTGACGCCCTCTCCGGAGGGCATCAAGTTCATTCTCGATTTCCTCGCCGAACAGCGCCCCGCGCTCAAAGGACGCAATCCGGCGGACTTCATTGAGCTGAAATTTCTCAAAAAGCTCGACGAAGATGGCATCTTTAAACAGTTCGCGAGCAGGCAATGAGCCTAGGTTATTTGTATAATGGCGTGGTTGTTCTTGGTACGAGGTGAAATAATGAGAGTCGACATCCACAGCCATACCGCGCCGGCTAAGTACCTGGAAGCAATCCGGCGCGATCCGAAAAGCATGGGCTGTCACATCGAGAAAGATGATCAGGGACGCGAAGCGATTGTCCAGGACAACGGCCGTTCGACGCGCGTGCGCGCGAACTTGATCGATGCGGAGTTGCGCCTGCGCCAGATGGCCGCCGAACAAGTCGACGTGATCGTCGAGTCGCTGCTGCCGCCGCTGCTGCCGCTTTGGGCGCCGACGAGCATCGGCGTGCGTGTTTGCCAAGTCGTTAACGATGCGGTCGCCGAAGACGCCGGGCGCTATCCCGGGCGTATGGTGGGAATGGGCATCGTGCCGTTCCAGGACGTCGGCGAGGCGATCCGCGAACTCGACCGGATCGTCGAGCAGCACCGCATGCGGTCGGTGCTGATCCCGGCCAGCCACGCCGGAAAAAATTTAGACGAGCCGGAGTACTTTCCGTTCTTCGAGCGCGCCCAGGAGCACGGCGTGCTCATATTCATTCACCCGCACGAAGTTGCCGCCGCCGATCGGCTGAGGAAATACGCGCTGGTCAATTTAATCGGCAACCCGCTGGAGACGACCATCGCGCAGGCGAGCTTGATTTTCGGCGGTGTGCTCGAGCGCCTGCCGGCATTGAAAATCTGTTGCGCCCATGGCGGTGGTTATTCGCCGTGGATTCGCGGCCGCTGGCGCCACGGCCACAAAAGCCGGCACGAAGCGCGGGCGGTTATCAGCCGGCCGATCTACGAATATCTGGGCCGCATGTATTTCGACACTTGCGTCTTCGATCCCGCGTCGCTGGAATTTCTAATCAAGACGATGGGCAGCGATCACGTCTTATTGGGCACCGATTACCCGACGCCGATGATCGACGCCGGCCAAGTTGCGGTCATTAACGCGATGGACGGCCTCGCCGCCGCGGACAAAGAAAAAGTCATGGGCGGCAATGCCGCCAGATTGCTAGGATTGCAGTGACAGCGGTGGTTTGCTGCGCTGGGAAAAACTAACCAAACACATTTAGAACTTTTCAGTTGCAATATGGACTACGGAATCAAAAAAGAGATGACTCTCGCTAAGACGCAAAGCACGCCAAGTTCGGAGAAATAGAAAAATAATTTACTTTGCGCCTTGGCGTCTTGGCGCGACAAACTTTGATGGAGTAGTTCTGTCAAACATTTAAAAAGTGAGCATTTATCGGAGGTGATTCATGCCGCACATTCCTTACGTCGATCCTGAAACCGTCAGTGATCCGGAGATCAGGGGCTATCTCGAACGCGCTCGCCGCGAGGGCACGCCGCGGCCTGAGAGCCAAGCTGTTCGCGCCCATGTGCCCAACGTCATTCGCGCTTTTTCGCAAGCGTGGGATCTCACGTTTCGCAACGGCGTCGCCGATCACGCACTCAAGGAGCTCTGCCGGGTTTACGTCTCGAAGTCGATCCAGTGCGAGTATTGAGGCGTGCAGCGCTCCGTCCAGGCTGGACGGCAAGGACTAACGGAAGAAAAGTACGATGAGCTGCTCAACTTCGGTGACTCGAACAAGTTCAGCGAGCGGGAGAAAGTCGCGCTGACCTATACCAGCGCGATCGCGTGGAACTCCGAGATTGCCGACGACGCTCTGTGGGAGAAATTGCACCAGCACTTCTCGATCCCCGAGTTGGTCGAGCTGGGATTTTTCATCGCGTTGACGCTCGGCCAGCAGCGCTGGATCAAAACCCTTGGCATCGATCACGGCGTGGTGCTCGGCGATACCACGGCCGGTCTCGCGCCGAGGGCCAAGGTGAGTTGAGAGTCATCTACTTCAGAAGAGTCGAGCGATGCGTCCTCTTTTCTTTGCCTCGCCCAGTGGGAGAGGCCGCCGCGCAGCGGCGGGTGAGGGCAAGCGCCACGAAGTTGTACCCTCACCCTTCCCTCTCCCAGAGGGCGAGGGTAAGAAAAGGTAAAAATTGCAAGCAACGGAATTAGTTGATTCTAAGTGACCGCGGTGCGTCCGCCAGTCGCCAGCGTTTCGACATCTTCCACGACAAAAATCGCCAGCGCTTCACGGCGATTTCTCACGGTCAGCTCATGTCGCGGGAACGCAGATACGACTAACCCCGCCTGCTCTGCGACCTGCTCAGAAATGACCAGTTGGCAACGATATTCTTTGGTCAGATCCTGTAGTCTGCTCGCCACATTCACCGTATCGCCGATCGCGGTGAGATGAACCGTCGAGCCGTAACCCATGCGACCGACGATCGCCGGTCCGCAATGAATGCCGACGCCGATTTTCAGCGGTTCGGCCAATTCCTCGGCCAGCGCTTGGCTCAATGCGCTGACATTGGCGACCATCGCCTTGGCGGCCGCGAGAGCTTGACGCGACCCTTCTTCGGGACCGCTATCGACTCCGAATAATGCCATCACGCCATCACCGATAAATTTATCCACGGTGCCACCCGCACCGACGATCGCTTCACCAACAGCCTCAAAGTAGCTGTTCAATAAGAAAACCAGGTCATAGGGTAGCTTCTGTTCGGCGATGCCGGTGAACGTGCGTAGATCGGCGAACAGCACGGCAATCGTCCGTTCTTGCCCCGCCAGATAAGACGGTTGTGCGAAGCCGTCGCTCGGCTGCGCGTTGGCGGGCAGGAGTGGGGTCACTGAAATATTTCCCTCCGGTCTAAGCTGGCAAGCCAACCGGACGTTGGGCGGCGCGCCGATGCGTTGTAGAACTCTTTGTTCCGAGGCGCTTGCCGGCGGCAAATTTGACAATCCGTGCGTCACTCGAATGCGACAGGTCGAGCAGCGGCCGCGGCCGCCGCAAACCGAGGCGTGTGGGAATCTGGCAAAGCGGCTGGCTTCCAATACGGAAAAGCCTCGCGGCACTTGGGTCTCCCGCCCTTCCGGATAGGTAATCCGAACTCTGCTGCGTCGCTGACTTGCCTGGCGAATCGTCCTTGCGACTAACACGCCGCCGAGACACGCCCAGAAGCCGACAATAATGCCATTGTATACGCTGACCAGATCTTGGCCTTCGTCGACGCTTAGAGCGTTAGCCGTTCGCTTCGTCTGCTCGACCCAGCCGGGGTCGCGGGCGATCAAAAAATCGATCTCGCGCCCCGCCTGGGCGAAACCCAGCAACGCCAAGACCGGTAATAGTAGTGCAACCATGAAAAACAGCGCGGCATAGCGTGGATACAAGGGACGGAGTCGTAGCCAAAAGTGAAATCCGATACAGCCGTGGATCCACGCGATCACGATGAGAAGCGCCTGCCTGACGCCGTGAATGGGGCTCAATTTCCACAACGTCAAAACGATTTTCGCGTAGGAATCCTCTACTCCGTACCATTCGTAGGTCAGGCGCGTGCCGACAAAATGGACCGCGAGTAGCGGAGGAATACAAAGACCCAACGTAAGCTGCAGCGCTTCCCACAACGGCATGCGCAGATGATGGCGTTGATAGATCGCCCACAACGCCAGCCCAAAATGAATTAGTAGAGAACTGTATAACGCGGTGGTGCCGACCGGGTTGCGCCACAAAGCCAAGAACCACGCTCGCCCCGCCTCCATGGCGCCAAGCGAGATCAGACCGAGCGAATGATTGACGAAGTGAGTCGTCAGATAGGTCAGGAGGATCAGACCGGTGACTAGTCTCGTGCGGCGAACGTTCATAGAAGCGCGCTCACTTTACTACGATCCGCCGCGCCCAGTCCACGTTTGGGAAATCGTCGGGCAAGGCGCGCCTTGCCCCGACGGCTATTGCCATCATCAAATCGCCAATATCGGTTGCCCGCGGCAGGATATCTCACATCCGGCCAATCCTGTTGACTCCCTCCATGGAGTCGTCCTATTTATGAAAACTGATTCTCGGTGAATTGTCGGTCGCTGCCGCAATCTCCGCGACGGATCATAGAAGAGGAGTTAAACCATGAGAGATGGATTTAAGGTCATCGATGCCGACCGTCATGTGCTGGAGCCGTCCGATCTATTCGACAAATATTTACCTGTCAAATTTCGCGGGCGCGTCAAGATCGAAGGGCCGAACCAGTCGTTCCGCTCCATCGATGGCGAACCGATCTCCGATGCCGATAAACTGCGTGACACGACGAAACAGCAGGACTACGGTTTCACCTTCGCCGGATCAAAACGATGGCGCGAGACTTTTGCCGACGCGTTAGCCGCCAAGTTCGATGCCCCATCCAACGTTCGCGACATGGATCGAGAAGGCGTCGACATAAGTGTGCTCTTCCCAACCCTTGGTCTCTATATTATGTGGCGTGACAATCTCGACCCCGAGCTCAGCGCCGCCATCTGCCGCGCCTATAACACCTGGCTGGCGGATTATTGCAGTTACGATCGAAAACGGCTTCATGGCGTCTGTCTCATTCCGCTGCAAGATCCGGCGCGCGCGGTTGAGGAGCTGCGCTACGCCAAAGAGAAACTCGGGCTCGTGGGAATTTTCTGGCGCCCAAACAAGCTCTGCGGCCGGACGCTTTCGAGCCCGGATTATTTTCCCATCTACGAAGTCGCGGCCGATCTTGGCGTCACCGTCTGTGTACACGAAGGGGCGCGCACGGTGCTGCCGCAAGCAGGCGCCGATCGTTACAGCGAGTTTGGCCGCCACATCGCCTGCCATCCGCTCGAACAAATGCTTGCCTCGTTGAACATGTGCGCCGACGGGGTTTTGGAAAAATTTCCCAGGCTCAAAGTCGCCTATCTCGAATCCGGTTGCGGCTGGGTCCCTTTTTGGCTCGAGCGCATGGATGAGCATTGGGAACACGAAGGACAGGGCCAGGCCAAAACCACCAGAGAAAAACCGAGCTTTTATTTCAAGCGCCAATGTTGGGCGAGCTGCGAAGCTGGAGAAGAGCTCGCGCCGGTCTTTATCGAGCATGTGGGCGAAGATTACTTGACGATCGCGACCGATTATCCGCACAGCGACTGCATCGGCAAGTTCCCCGACCGCACGGTCGGCGATCTAACGACCAACGATCGAATCTCAACTGACGCGCGGCGGAAAATTTTGTGGGATAATCCGACGCGCCTATACGGACTGGAGGTTTAACCAAGATGAGCAAGTTTCACGTAGTTTATTTTGGCAGCAACCACGTGCCGGTGAATTTGATCAAACCGATTCTCGCCGAGATCGACGCCGATATGACGATCCGGCGGCCGACCAACGACGCAGAAGTAGTCGAAATGGGCAAAGACGCCGACGGTATCATCATGCATGGGTCCGTGCCGCTTACGCGCGAGATTATTTCGCAGCTTAAACGTTGCAAGGTGGTCTGCCGCACCGGGGTCGGCGTAGACCGCATGGATCTCAAAGCCGCGACCGATCATGGCTTGATCATCTGCAACGCCGCGGGGTGTAATTCCATCGAAGTCGCCGAGCAGGCCATCGGCCTGTTGATCGCGATTTCGCGCAAGCTCATGCGCATGAATCAGTACGTGCGCGACGGTAAATGGCGGCGCCACACCGCCGAGCTGCACGCGTATCGCGGGCGCGTCTACCGAATCCAGGGAAGAACCATCGGCATCGTCGGTCTCGGCCATGTCGGCAAGCAAGTCGCGCCGCGCGCGCAAGGCATGAGGCTCAACGTGCAAACCTACGACCCGTATCTCGATCCGAAAATCGCTCAGGACATGGGCGTGAAGATGGTTTCCTTCGACGAGCTGGTCGCGACTTCGGACTTCATCAGCGTGCATGCGCCGTTGACCAAACAGACGCGCCACATGTTCGGTGCGCCGCAATTCAAGGCGATGAAGAACACGGCCTATTTAATCAACTGCGCGCGCGGTGGGCTCGTCGACTCCGATGCGTTGTACGACGCTCTAGTCGCCGGCGAGTTAGCGGGGGCCGCATTGGATGTCACCGAACCGGAACCGCTGCCGGCAAATCATAAATTGCTCACGCTGCCGAATGTGATCGTTACTTGCCACACCGCAGCCAACTCGGACGAATCTTACGTCGACTGCCAAACCCATGCGGCGCGCGAAGTCGCCAACGTGCTCGCCGGCAAAGGGCCAACCACGGAGATCAAAGATCCGTGGCTGTTGGCGGAGGCGCAGGATGAAGGATTCGGAGGGGTGTAGAATTTCGGGCGCGCAATTTTTATCCAACCACAAAAGCCCCGAGTCCGAACGATTCGGGCCTTTCGATCTCCGCGGGGTCGTTGCCGGCAGTCCTTACGTACAACTATTCTCAGGCCTGTAACCGTCCGTCATTCCCGAATGCTTCTATCGGGAATCCAGCCGAAATATCCAAAAGCTTGTCCGCATAGCTCCGCGTTCCATCCGGAAGCCCTGTTATAAGTTTTTCTTATAATAAGAATTTCTTACCTGACAAATGTTTTTGAGTTGACTACAAGCCATGGCAGCAGCCTTGAAATCAAACTCATCGAAAGGGAGATTGCAATGTGAGATAGCAACTCAAAACTAAAGGGCGATTGTTAGGACCGAGACGGTAGCATTTCAAAAGGAATTGCGATGACCAGCAACCCAAACAAGCAAACCGCTGACGCTATTGAAGCCGACGCCAATCGACGGCAAACTGGAGTGGCTTGAACCATATTTGCCTCCGGAAGCCAAAAAAAGTGATCGAACGCTGTTTTCTCGTTGAGGATTTTCACGGCAAAGATGGGGTGAGCCGTAGAAGTCCTAGCCCAGTGACGTGTAACTTGCGTGCTGTAAACACACTATGACGTCAATTCCTATCAGTTTCATGGGAACATCCGTGGCAAGGAGAGTAAAATGACCAGACGTCGCGGCGACAAAACACCTGAACCCGCTGGTGGACGCGCACTAGAGCGACTGCGAATGTTCGAGGAGGCGCGCCGCCCGAAAGAAGTCGTTCCGGGTAAAAAGAAAAATAAATCTGCAAAGGTCTCGAAAAAGGATGCACCGCTGAAAAAGGGGGTGCCTTTCAATGAGAAGTAAGATTGATTTAAAATTTGACCGGCGCACCAAGCAGAAGAAACGCAAGTCGCCCCAAGGCGGTAAGGCGCTGCAGCGATTATTTACTTACCTCGGAGCGCGTAATCCGATACTGAACGATGATGTCGTAGCGACCTTCGCTGTGCCGAAATCCGCGCGACCGCGTTTCGGACTGACCAAAAAAGCCTTACGGGCAAAGCCAACATCTGCCGCCAAAGTAGCGCGCGCGTCACGGACTACGCCCACGGCAAGATCTTTTGCCGCAGCGATCGCCACGGCCGCCGCTTCCCTCGCCACACGCAGCCGAAGGGCTCGTACCACAACTCGCAGGGCAAGAGCGGGCGTCGCCGTCCCGCCGGCAGCTGCGGCAATCTGGCAGGCTATTGGACCATCAGTTATTCCCAAGGGACAGACTTACGGAACGAATCGGGTTGACGTGAGCGGTCGCGTGTCGAGCATCGCTGTCGATCCGAACAATCCGAAGCATCTGCTGCTGGGCTCAGCTGGTGGCGGTATTTGGGAAAGCACTGGCACCGGCGCGACTTGGCAGCCTCGCACCGATCAGATGCCTTCGCTCGCGATCGGAGCCATTGCCTTCGATCCAACGAACCCGGCCAGAGTTTATGCCGGAAGCGGCGAGGGAAACTTCTATGCCAATCTGGGCGCTGGTGTCTACAAGTCCACCAACGGCGGCACCACGTGGACGGCATCGGCGTCGGCGCCTTTCATTGGCGTTGGCTTTTTCGATCTCGTCGTCGATCGGGAGAATCCGGCTGTTCTTTATGCCGCGACCACCAACGGATTTTACAAATCGACCAACAGTGGTGCGTCGTGGAGTTTGAAGCGAGCAGGGAGATGCTGGGACATCAGCCTCCATCCCAACGGTGGAATGGTTGAACTTCTCGCCTCATTCGTTGACGGACTTTTCGTTTCGACTAATGCAGGGAATTCCTTTACCGCTGTCGCTCTTCCCTCAGGGCCGACTAGCGGCTGGACACGCTTGGCCGTCGATCGTGTGACAGCAGCTCCGGACGTTGCATATCTCTTCGGGGCTGCTGGTGCTGGGGCGCATTTGTGGCGGCGAACAGGGACGACCTGGACGAAAATCACATCATTTCCGGCACTGAACATTAGTCAGGCTTGGTACGACTGGTACGTCGCCGCACCGCCGGACGGCAGCGGGCGGGTCTATCTCGGCGCCATCGATACGATCCGTGGAGACCTCACCGGCTCGACATGGAAATGGACTAACGTCACCACTCACGGTACCAACAGCGTTCATCCGGATCAGCACTGCCTGACGTTCTCACCAGGCAATTCCAAGATCATCTACGCCGGCAATGACGGTGGCATCTTCCGATCGACCGATAGTGGCGCAACCTGGACAGCGCTCAACAAGGGTCTCGGCATCACCGAGATCGAATTCCTCGCCAGTGACCCGAACACTTGGAAGTGGTTGATGGCGGGAACCCAGGACAATGGAACTATCCGCTACTCCGGTTCGACCGTATGGGAGCACATTGCCGACGGAGACGGCGGCGATTGCGGCGTCAATCAACTAAACCCGAACGTTGTCTATCACTCATACTACGGTGTGAGCCTGGAGCGCTCGACAAACAAGGGCAACACTTGGACTTCGCTCTCTCCTCCGAGCATCGCCTCGCTGTTTTATCCGCCAGTGGAAGTATTCGGCTCGACAGTTGCGATCGGCGCCGTCTCTCTTGTCGTCACTAGATCCGGTGGACCACCTTGGACGACCTTCTCACTTGGCTTGCCAACCGGAGAGGTAACGTCGGCCATGCGGGAAATTGATGCCAACACAATTTTAATCGGGACGAACAAAGGTCGCGTGCTAAGAATAAGTTGGACTGGGGCGAGCTGGAGCAAAACCCAGCTTACTTCGCCCGCTCCGCGCTATATCAGTTGCATAGCGGTCGATCCGAGCAATCCACAGCGGTTCTGGGTGACGATCTCGCAGGTCGGCGGTGGCTTGGTCTATCGTTCAGACAACGCGGGTAGCTCCTGGGTAAACTGCACAGCGGGTTTGCCGAACATCCCTATGAATTCAGTAGTAGTCGATCCAGGAAACTTCAAACAACTTTGGGTTGCCGCCGATGTCGGTGTTTATCAAACTTTGAACCTAGGCTCGAGCTGGGCAGGGTTCTCGAACGGGCTTCCGAATGCGCTGGCAGCAGACTTGGTCTTCCACAAGCAGGATCGGATGCTCATCTGTGCCACACGGAACCGCGGCGCCTGGGTGATGCCGGTAGCGTAAGACGTTTAGCGTGAAAAGAAGGAGGATGTCATGGATTTCATAGAGCGATTGTTCGGCATCTCACCGGATGGTGGGGACGGCTCAACCGAGCTGATGTACATTGCCGTGTTTGTTTTGATGGTGGCCGCTGCTACCTGGCGGCGGCTGTCCAGAAGGTCCCTAAATAAAACCCGCAGTTCATAGCTTCGATCTCCTTTCGAAACGATTGCTCAACCGAGCGCAATGCGTTCGACGTGTGCCCGGAGGTAGAGCAGTGGTGTAGAGAGCGGCCCGCGCCATCTGAACCCGGTCTTTGATACTATAGATCCGTCTTCGTATGCCGATGAAATGATAGGTGGATCTTGTTTCCCGCAAAATGGTAGTGCGATAGAATACTTCTTTGTGAGCCTCGATAAGTAGTCCGGCGGAGGATAATGCGCGTGGGCGATGCGGCAAAGAGCGGCATCTGACAAACTCGCTTGCCCAAGACCGATACACCGCGACTCAACTCGGCCGCTACAACAGTCTCGCGCTGGCCGTCAGAGATCAGTTGATCCGCCGCTGGCTGAACACGCAACAAGCCTACGACAACGCGGACGCAAAGCGCGTTTACTATCTGTCCTTGGAATTTCTCTTGGGACGTATGCTCGGCAACAATCTCATCAACTTGCAGCGTCTCGACGAGTCCGCCCAAGCTCTGCGCGAACTCGGGTATCGTCTCGAAGATCTGCGCGAAGTGGAATGGGACGCGGGTCTGGGTAATGGCGGGTTGGGGCGCCTGGCCGCTTGCTTTCTCGATTCCTTGGCGACGCTACAGATTCCAGCATACGGCTACGGTATCCGTTACGAGTACGGGATCTTTTTCCAACATATCCGCGACGGGGCACAGATCGAAACTCCGGATAATTGGCTGCGCTATGGCAACGTGTGGGAAATACCAAGACCCGAGCGTATCTACCCGGTAAAATTTTACGGCCGCGTCACGCGGTCTGAGAATGGCCATGGACCTCGAACTGAATGGGTCGACACCGATAATGTGATCGCCATGGCCTATGATTTTCCCATTCCAGGATATGGCAATGCTACGGCCAACAACCTCAGACTATGGTCGGCGAAGTCGACGCGCGAATTTGACCTGGACTACTTCAATCATGGGGATTATCTCCGCGCCGTCGAGGATAGAGACAAAACGGAAACCATCTCCAAAATTCTCTATCCCAACGACAACGTGTCTGAGGGCAAGGAACTTCGTCTACGCCAGGAGTTTTTTTTCGTTTCAGCGACTTTGCAGGACATCATCGCCCGCTACCTGAAGGCGCACGAGACTTTTAACGCCTTCCCCGAAAAAGTCGCCATCCAGCTCAACGATACTCATCCCGCGCTTGCGATCCCGGAATTGATGCGCCTCTTCATCGATGATCATGGCCTTTCCTGGCAGGAAGCCTGGAGGATCACCACGCAAACCATCGCCTACACGAACCACACCGTGCTACCGGAAGCTTTGGAGCGCTGGCCGGTGTTACTGCTTGAAAGAGTTCTCCCGCGCATTCTGCAAATCATCTATGAGATCAACCGGCGATTCTTGGAGGACGTGGGGGGGCGTGATGTCCAAGGGAACACAGACCGGTTGCAGCGGATGTCTCTGATTGAAGAAGGCAACGAGAAAAAGGTGCGCATGGCGCATCTCGCCATCGTCGGCAGTCACTCTGTTAACGGGGTCTCCGACCTCCACACGAGAATTCTTACCGACGAGCTGTTTCGCGATTTTTTTGAGATCCATCCGGAGCGTTTTAACAACAAAACCAATGGAATCACCCAACGTCGCTGGCTTCAACTGTGTAATCCGCGGCTCTCCAAGGTGATCAGCGAACGCCTGGGAAACGGTTGGATCACAAACCTTGACGAGCTGCGCGCTCTCGTACCGCTCGCGGAAGACGCCGATTTTCGCGCCCAATGGCGGCAGGTGAAGGCGGCCAACAAAGACGATCTGGCGGCAATCATTCGCAAGCAGACCGCGGTGGAAGTTCGGCTCGATTCCATTTTTGATTGCCAGGTCAAGAGAATCCATGAGTATAAACGGCAACTATTGAACGTTCTTCATCTCATCTATCTTTACAATCGCATCAAGGCCGGGGATCGCATCGTTCCGCAAACTGTGGTCTTTGCCGGCAAAGCGGCGCCGGGATACTTCATGGCGAAGTTGATCATCCGGCTCATCACTGGAGTCGCCGATCGGATCAACAATGATGCCGCCGCTGAATCTTCTTTGAAGGCGGTTTTGATTCCTAACTACGGCGTGTCTTTGGCGGAAAAGATCATCCCGGCGGCAGATCTTTCAGAGCAGATTTCCACGGCCGGGAGCGAAGCGTCAGGCACCAGCAACATGAAATTCGCGCTCAATGGATCATTGATCATCGGCACGCTCGATGGTGCCAACATCGAGATTCGAAAGGAAGTTGGCGAGGAAAATATCTTCATCTTCGGACTAACGGCGGAGGAAGTGCGAGTCGCCAAGCGCGCTGGCTATCAGCCCCGGCATTACTACGACAATGTTCCGGAGCTAAAAAAAGTCATCGACATGATTGCCAGCGATGTTTTTTGCGCCGGCAGACCAGGACTCTTCAGGCCGATCGTCGAGTCGCTCTTAGACGGCGGCGATCCGTATATGGTGCTGGCTGATTTTGAAGCATACGTCGAGTGCCAGAGAAAAGTGTCCCTCGCCTATCTGGACCAAGAAAGCTGGACCCGCATGTGTATATTAAACGTGGCTCGCATGGGTAAATTCTCCAGCGACCGGACCATCGCAGACTATGCAAGAGAGATTTGGCGAGTGAAGCCGGTCCCGGTGAGCTCTCCCCAAGCAGCCAGTGACGCCTCTCCTTCCACTTTTGCCGTCTTTAGGCAAACCCATCGCTCGCGGCAGACATATCTACTTCCATTCTTTTAAGTTTAGAATTAGCGGACATTCAAACGTTCGCTCGAGCACGTCACCGTCCACGCGCAGAGCAAGAATTCGTTCGGCCATAAGTTGTTTTGATGTCCCTCTCGGGATTGTCCAAATCCCTCGCCTTCAGGCGAGAGTCGACTTCCAGTCGGCCAATTCAGAACTCCTCGGCTTGGAGCCGAGGGTCGTTCAATCGTGTAGCCGCCTTCGGACCTATCCCAGCGCGTTTCACTTCTTGGCACAAAATGCTCCA
>WNFZ01002310.1_pt1 | contig 23021 bp, 26 predicted proteins | sample 5400081 | NCBI WGS metagenome assembly WNFZ01 (sample SAMN13153365, study PRJNA577476) | soil metagenome | isolation source: 80 cm soil or saprolite under grassland replicate 1 | place: USA:California | collected 2016-06-15
AGAGGCCGGTGCCGGCCTGGCGCCCGCTTGCTGGCCTGATCAGAAGCCTGTCCGCCCTGTGTGGGCGTGACCCATCACAGTCCTGCCGCTTGCGGTCTTCACCCCCAGACCGGCTCCGGAGTGTGTCCCCCAACCTGGGTTGGAGGTGGTTTGGATGCTTGCAGATCAGCTGGACTACGTGGTCGGCGTTGATCCGCACCGCGATACGCACGCGCTCGCGATCGTCGACGTCCGCACCGGCGCGATCGTCCTTGAAGCGAGCGTGGCCGCGAGCAGCAGCGGCTACGCGCGTGCTCTGGAACTCGCCGAGCTGCACGCGCCGGCACGGCGGGCGTTTGCGATCGAAGGCACGGGCTCGTTCGGCGCCGGTCTCACCCGTTTTCTCGCCGGTCACGATGAGCGCGTGCTCGAGGTCGGGCACTTGCGCCGCGAGCGTCGCTCGGGCGGCAAGACCGACGCGCTCGACGCGATCCGCGCAGCACGGAGCGTGCTCGCGCAGAGGCGGCCGGCCGAGCCGCGCGCCGGCGGCGAACGCGAGGCGCTGCGCGCGTTGATGGCCGCTCGCGAGGGCGCGGTGAACGCGAAACGAGCCGGCCTCTGCCAGTTGCGCGATCTGCTGGTCACGACCCCGGAGCCGTTGCGGAGCGAGCTGCGTCCGCTGACACGTGCACAACTTTTGCATCGACTGGCTGCGGTACGCCCGACACGCCACCGCGACGTCGAGCTGCGCGGCGCGCTGCAAGCCCTGCGCACGGTCGCTCGCCGCATCCAACACCTGACCGCTGAAGAGCGCGAGCTCGCGCGCGAGATCGAGACGCTCACGCAAACGCTGGCGCCGCAACTGCTCGATCAGCCGGGCGTCGGACCGCTCGCGGCCGCGCAGCTCGTCATCTCCTGGTCGCACCCCGGCCGGATCAGAAGCGAAGCCGCCTTCGCACGCCTCGCTGGCTGCGCACCGATCCCCGCCTCCTCAGGCCAAACCATCCGCTACCGCCTCGACCGCAGCGGCGACCGCCAACTCAACCGCGCCCTGCACATGATCCTCGTCACCCGCCGACGCACACACCCACCGACGATCGCCTACATCAACCGACGCATCAGCGACGGCAAAAGCCGCCGCGAAGCAAACCGCTGCCTCAAGCGCTACCTCGCCCGCAGCCTCTACCGACTGCTCGAGCATCCACCAGCGACGACTTGACTCTTATAGAAGCATCGCTGGCGCAGCCGATGGTTGCCTACCGTCGGTCGCTAGTGGGCGATCTCCCAAATGTGCCCGCCCGGGTCCCGGAAACTGGCAGTGCGGATCCCCCACGGTCGATCCATCGGTCCGTTCAAGAGGTCAACTCCACGCTCCTTCAGTTCCTCGCACATCGCGTCGACGTCGTCCACGCCGAGCGTGAACTGGAACCGGACCCCGGCGTCGCGGGTTGCCACGGTCGCCGGCTCGACGAGCCCGGGTGCCTCGCTCGTCTTCAGCAGGTTGACGAGCGTTTCGCCGAACCTGAACACCGTCGAGCTGTCGTCCTCGAACGCCACCGGCAGCTCGAAGACCTCCCGATAGAAGCGCTTCGCTGCCTCCAAGTCCTCGACGAACAGCGTGATTGCAGCGATCGCCCCGGGCCACGCTCCCTGTTCGGTGCCTTCCCTCTCGGTCACGTTCATGTGCACTTCTCCTCTCCGAAATCGGTCTCCGGGCGCGTAGGCGTCCGCCCGAAGGTGGCCTCCATCAACCAAAACAGACTCGCCGAAGCCAGCGAAATCATCGGTGCTCCCACGGCAACCAGTCACCCCGCTATCGCCGCCCGGACGTGACTCCAGTTTCCCGGCCTAGCGTCAGGGGACTCCCGGACGCTGGCCCAGGCGAGTCAGTTACCGACGTTCCTGACGAACCAGGCTCACGGCTCCCAGTGGTCGAGCGTGACCGCCCGAATGTCTCCGCTCTCGTCGACGAACACGTCCACGGCGAACCATCGAAGGCAACTCGCCGGCTCGCGAGGCTGGATGCTGAGCCGGCGCAGGCGCGAGACCGGGCGCGGCGGCGCGCGGGCCGGCGACGCGCATCGTCTGTAGCTTCCTTCGCGGTGCTCGAGCGGCCCTTCGTGGGTGGCGAGCACATCGAGCGAGGAGAACGGACCGACACCGCCACGGAAGAGATAGACGTCGAGCTTCCACGCGGCCGGGTCGCGTAGCTCCTGCGCGGACCGTGTTTTCAGTAGCCGGTCGCCGAGGCCGAGCTTGACACGATCGGCGAACGGCACCGACGCCCAGGTCTCGTCGCTCGGCTGGCGCGCGAACGCGACGAGCCCGTTGAGCACGTCGTCACCGTCAGTCTCGGCTTCGCATCCGGGGAACGCGACGGCCACCACTGCTGCAACTAGAGCCATGAACCGCGTCATTCCGGCAGCTATTCCCGCGCAGAGCCGTCCCCGCACTATCCGACTTCGCCCTGTCGCGGCTGCGCAACCGTCGGTTAGAAACACGAACTGCTCAGAGGACGCGCGACGCGTGCGAGCTCGTCGTCGGCATGAGACGGACCACCGCCGGCCACGAAGCTGAGTACCTCGCGACCTTCATTGTCGAACCCCAGCACCCGCGGCGCTCCCTCGAACCCGACGAGCTCCAGGTGGGCGAGGAGGGCGTGCACGGCGTGCGTCCAGGAACTTATCGAGCGGTGCACGGTCTCGCCGACTCGCTCTACATCGGTCAGGCGACCGTCACGTCGTGAGCTACCGGTGGCGTCTTCGCCGGATCGCACTCGCCGACCATATCTTCAAGGCTGGCGGGAGCGCGAAGACTGACGGCGTCTTCAGTCATCGGCGCAAATTCTTCCCTAGCGCCCTGACAAGCTCGAGTGATATTTAGGGACGCTGGCCCACCGGAACGTGGCATCTCCCGGCGAGCCACCGCTCGCCTGTACGGATGCCGCCCGTCCGGAGTAGCCTCTCCGCGAGTTGGCGCTTTCGACGTCCGACATCTCCGCTATCCGGGCAGCTGAAAAGGCTCTTGCCGAGGCCTTCGAGTCTCGCGAGCTCGCGGCGTGGGTGGACTTCTACACGGACGATGCGATCTTCGTGGGGCATGGGGTGCCCGCGATCGAGGGACGGAGTGCCTTCCTCGACGCCGCCCCGCAGATCAGCATCTCCTCGATGGAGATCGTTGCGGACTCGACGCTCGGGACGGGCGATTTCGCGGCGACGCTCGGGCGTGCGACCTGGGTGAGCGGGCCGAAAGGCTCGGATGCCCCGAGGGTGCGAAGACGCTTTCTCATGGTCTGGCGCCGAGAGCCCGACCGGCGCTGGCGCATCGCCCGTGAACTGCTGAACGAGGACGTGTAGCCGTCCGACAGTCGCGAGCCCGCCTCGGGTCACATTCCCGAACTCAATGTCATTCTCGATGTCGTGGTGGCGTCCGGTGAGCGTCGCAGACTCGTCCGACGGATGAATCCCGTTCCCGTCGAAGGTCACAGACCCAGGGGAGCCATGCCACGCAACCGGCTTTCGACGCGCCCTACTCCCACGATTGAGTCGAGCCGGCGGCGGCGCGCTTGATTTCTGATCTCGGCGACATCACAATCGGTCTCTCCTGCCAAGCGGGGGAGAAAAGGGGTTCAACATGCGGCAAATCATGCTCCTCGTTGCGTTGACGGCCGTCCTCGCAGTACCTGCGGTCGCCAGCGCCGATCCGAATGGGCCGAACGTTCAGCCCTATCTCACGATCCATTGCAGCAACGGCCAGTCGTATCTGATGAACGGTGGCACGGCAACCAACCAGAGTCATGAGGCCTTCGCTGTCAACTCGACGAGTATCTTCGTCTCCCAATCCTTCGTGTTCACAGTGGACGGCCAGAACTTCGTTGCATACGACAACGCGTCCGGCCTCAAAAACTTGATCACATGCACGGGCGACTTTGGTGGGGGCGTGACCTTCACGACGACCGGTTTTCTGACGCCGCGGTAGTAACGACTCGATGCGATTGTCAAGGGGCCGCGGCCGACGATTACCGCGGTCCCTGCGTCGTCGCTCGGACTGCCTCCGATTCCTGAACGTTGGCTCACGCGGTGGTTCAGGTCATGTCCGGGGTCAGACCCCTGCCATGTCCTGTACGGGCGAGACGCGAGCAACCCTGGTCTAAGGTAGCGGCGTTTCTCGCTCGCGAGAGAGGAGCGGACTCGCGTGATTCGCTTGCAGTGGATGCTCGTCGCGCTTGTCGCCGGCGCCGCCTTGTCCGCCACCTTGCCGGCTGACCGAGCCGAGGCGACCTCGGCCGCCGCCTTCGAGTCGACGTGCCCGGTCACGATTCCGAACGGCGAAGGCCCGAGCCCGGCCAACTACGGGAACGGTGAGCTCTGGGTGACGCTCGCGTACCGGAACGATCGATGCCCGCTGGTTCGTCGAGCGGTGGGGTGAGATTCACGTCAAGTTCCCCTGGGTTCGCAGCGTCCGAGGCGCACTGACGATCACCGGCCGCAAGCTCGACGGGTCGGCTGCTGGGAAGTCCAGGGCCGGGTCGGGAGCGCGATCCCGCTGAAGTTCATCGTCCGCGTCGACGGGAGCGGACCGGTCGGTGGAGCGAGCCTGTCGCGACCGGCCATACGAGGCGGCGTCGCAACGCTCAGCTGGTCGGGCGAGACCGGAGCTCACAGCTTCGATCTCCAGCTCCGCCGAGGGACGCACCGTTGGACGACCACGCTCTGGTTCTCACCCGCCACGACCTACCGCGTCGTGGCTCGGGGGCGCGAGCGGATCGCCGCTCGTGTCCGCGCTCGCAATGCGTTCGGCGAGTCCGGGCCCTGGTCGGCTCCGCGCGTCTTCGCGCTCGGCGCCTAGTCGAGGCTGGTCGCGACGAAGTTGCTGGGGACGCGCGAGGTCTGCACGACCTGGTAGCCGGCGTCCTCGAACAGCGACCTGCGCTTGAGCGTCTGCCAGACGCCGCCGTTCGTCTTCGCGAGGCGGACGTCGGTGAACTTGTACGCGTACGTGTTGCACGTCCCGGTGCCGCCGTTCCAGTTCTCCGCCAGAGCCTGCGGGTACCAGACGCCGTGGCTGCCGGGGAGGTGGATCGGCTTCGTGACCGGCTGTCCGTCGACCCACACACGCCACCACGAGTTGTGCTTCTGCATCTCGAGCACCGCGATCTTGTGCTTCTCGCCGGGCTGGACGTCGGCCTCGAGCTCGTAGTAATGCGGATCCTTGCCGGCGATCGTCACCTCGTAGTAGAGGCGAATGGAAGAGTCGGGAGCGAAGGAGGCGAATCCGGCCTGGAGCCACTCGGCCGTGCCGCCGGGGCCTTCGTCGACGCCGCCCACGCCGATCCAGCCGCCGACGTGGCCGTCCGCGACGTTCGGTGCTGCGAGCGGTGTGATCGTGGCAGACACGCCGTGCGCTTTGTTTTCGCTCTGGAGGCCCGCGTAGGAGAACTCCTTGGCGCCGCAGGCGCCGGACTTGTCACGCCCACCCTCGGCCGGGGAGACGGCGAGGAAGAGAGCGCAGAGCAAGGAGAGAATCGTGAGCGTGCGAGCCAAGAGGAACCTCCGCAAAGAACGTGGGACGTTTGTTCTTGCGGTATGGATCGGCCGGGCGCGACCCCTCGTTTATCCCTCGAATGAGGCTTCAAGTCCCTCGTTTGGGGTGCCGACTTCCGGCGATCGGGCGATGATCTAGAGGTGAGGCACGCCTTCATCGTCACCCTGGCGGTGCTCGGCGTCATCGGCCAGGTAATCGGCGCGATTCTGCTCCTCGTGGGCGTGCTGTGGATGGCCCGGATCCGCGGACCGTTCGCGCTCTTGCGGTCGCTGGTCTGGGGCTACGAGCTCTGGGCCGTGTTCGTCGTCGCGGCGGTCGCGACCGCGGGGAGCCTCTTCTTCTCCGAGATCGCGAACTTCGTCCCGTGCGAGCTCTGCTGGTACCAGCGGATCTGCATGTACCCGCTCTCGATCATCGCCCTCGCCGCCGCGCTGCTCGACGATCACCGCGTGGCGCGTTACCTGCTGCCGTTCCCGCTCTTCGGCGCGGGCGTTTCGATCTACCACCTGCTCATTGAGAACGGCGTCATTCACCAGACGCAGGCGTGTCTGGTCTCTGCCCCGGGCGGCTGTGCGACGAAATGGATCAACGAGTTCGGCTACGTCACGATCCCGACGCTCGCCCTCACCGGCTTCGCCCTCTCCTTTGCGTTCCTCATGCTCGCGTCGTTCGAGCCGAACACGGCTACGGTTCGCGAAGATGCCTAGCGGCAAGCAGAGCAAGCGCCGGCGCCGCGTCGCCCAGGCTCCCCCTCCGCCGACGCGCCGCGCCCACGGGCGGCGCGCGTCCCCAGTCGTCCTCATCGCCGCCGCCGGAGTGCTCGCTCTCGTCGTGATCGGGGTCGTGCTCGGTGTCGTGCTGACGAGCGGCAGCGGGTCGTCCTCGAGCTCGAGCGCGGCGATCCTTCCCGACGCCGGCGACGTGCAGAAGCTCTTCGCGGGGATACCGCAGCAGGGGAACGTGCTCGGGAAGCCGTCGGCGCCCGTGACGATGGTCGAGTACGTCGACCTCCAGTGCCCCTTCTGCCAGCAGTTCGAGACCTCAGCGATGCCGACGCTGATCTCCCGCTACGTCCGTCCCGGAAAGCTGAAGGTCGAGATGCGGCCGATAGCGTTCCTCGGCGTCGATTCGGGCCGCGGCCAGACGGCCGTGACCGCAGCCGGAAAGCAGAACAAGCTGTTCAACTTCGCCCAGCTGCTCTACGACAACCAGGGCGCCGAGAACACCGGCTGGCTGGACGACGACATGGTGCAGTCGGCCGCCGCGAGCATCCCCGGCCTCGACGGGAATCGGTTCCAGGAGAACCTCGACTCGAGCGCGGTCGACGAAGAGGTGAAGAAGTTCAACGACGAGGCGAGCGCCGACGAGATCTCGAGCACTCCGACGATCCTCGTCGGCAAGGCGGGCACGAAACCGAAGCCTGTGACGCTCACGTCGCCGACCGACCCGAGCGCCGTGATCGCGGCCGTCGACGCCGCACTCCGCTAGGCCCAGCCGAGGTCGCGCCCGAGGAGCTCGTACAACCGCCGGTTCGGTTCCGCGTAGGAGTCGCGGAGCATGGCCCGCGTGTTCGTCGCCATCGCTGGATAGTCCCGCTCGAAGACGCGCGGATAGGAATCGAGCTCATGCTGGGGCGCTCCGAGGAACTCGAGCACCTGCAAGTACGTGCGGCTGGGCTCCGCGAGGAGATCTTCGCTCGGCACGATGAGCACGCGTTCGCGGGAGACGAACTCGAGCCACCGCGCGAGCTGCTCGGCGTACAGACCGCGCGCTCTGTACGTGAAGTTCCACCAGGCATGGCTGAAGTACCGCGGGTCGCGCATCCGCTCCAGTTCGCCTGCCATCCGCTGAGCTTCCCGCTCGATCGCTTCCTCGAACGACAGCGACTCGCGGCCGAGCGCGACCTCGTGGTGGTAATGCGACAGCGCCCGGTCGATCGGATTCCGCACGAGCGCGATCACGCGCAGCCCGGGCAGGAGTCGCGCCGCACGCTCCGGCGCCTGCGGATGGAAGAGGTAGCTCGGGCTTGCCTCGCCGACGAGCGGGTCGGTACCCGTGCGCCCCCTCGCGCGCCGGACGTGCAGTTTCGTCGGGAAGTTCCCGCGGTACCACGCTTCGCCACGCCAGTAGTGCCGGTCGAAGAAGCTGACCTCCTTCCACGGCGGCCCGACGATTGCCGGGTGCTGCCGCAGGTAGGCGTAGAGCGCCGTCGTTCCCGCCTTCTGGGCGCCGACGATCAGGAAGTTGGGAAGCGGGCGGACCGGCGACGTCGCCTTTCCGTACGTCCAGACCGCGTTCCGCACGACGACTCGCACCGGAGCCGGAACCGTCGGGATCAACTCGGCCCGCAACCTCACCCGCAGGCGACGTTACATCAGGAGGCCTTCGGCGACGGACGCTGAACGCGCCGCGCGACCGCGACGCCGGCGAGGCAGAGCGCTCCGCCGAGCAGCGCGAGAGCCGGCGGCGTCTCGTCGAGCAAGAGCCAGCCGAGCAGGATCGCGATCGGCGTGACGAGGTATGTCGTCGATCCCATCCGCCCGGCGGTCGTGCGCGAGAGCGCGTAGGCCCACGCGATGAAGCCGATCGCGGTCGGGACGATGCCGAGGTAGACGGTCCAGCCGATTGCCGATGCGCGCGCGCTGGACGCATCGCTCCAGAGGGACGTCGCGAACGGAAGGCAAACCACTGCCCCCGAGGTGGCAGCGAGCCACGTGATCTGGAGCGGGGACACCCGCGCGAGCAGCGGCTTCTGCGTCACGACTCCGCCCGCGTAGGCGAGGGCGGCGACGAGGCAGAGGATCGCGCCCCAGCTCGGGACAAGGCGGCCGTTCGACGTGGCGATCCCGATCACCACTGCGCCCGCCAACGCAATCGCGCAACCGGCAACGAGCGCGCGCGGGAACCCTTCACGGAGGAGGATGCCGGCGAGGACGGCGATGAGGAGTGGGCCGATGTTCACGAGCATCGCCGCCGTTCCCGCATCGACCGTTCGTTCGGCTTCATTCAATGCCACGCTGTAGAGCGCGAACCACAGGACGCCGCAGAGGGCGATCCCGCCAAGGTCCCTCCTCGAAGGCAATCCTTCCCGCCGCGCGAGCGCAAGCGCACCGAGCGCGATGCTCGCGACGAGCAATCTTCCGAGGGCGAGCGCGCCCGGCGAAAGATCGCGCCCGGCGGATCGGATACCGACGAAGGCCGACGCCCACAGCGTCACCGTCAGCAGCGCGGCTCCCAGCGCGAGCAGCCGCTCGCGCCCGACCGGAGCGTCTTGCGTCGCCTCGAGCGTCGCCATTCGTGAGTGAAACGAGCTGCCGCCTGTTTCTGTGAGAACGGATCAGCAATGCGTGGCAATCCCGAGCGAACCGCCCGAGGAAGCGCTTCTCTGAAGGGTTTAACGTGCGGGCGGCAAACCGGTGTCGGGCGGTTTTTTGCTGTCTCCAACCGGCAGTACGAGCCGGAATCTGGCGCCGTTCGGGAGGGCCGGCTCGTACGTCAGCGCCCCTCCGTGCGCTCGGGCGAACGACTGCGCGATCGAGAGGCCGAGGCCGGCGCCCTCGCTCGACTCCGTCGCCCCGCGCGTGAAACGTTCGAAAAGGCTGCCGACGAAGTCCTGGGCGATGCCGGGGCCGCGATCCTCGATCGTGACCAGGAGCTCGTCGCCGGTACGGGCGGCCGACACGATCACCGGCGGCGCTCCGTGCAAAAGGGCATTCGCGAGCAGATTCGAGACGATCCGGTCGAATGCCACGGCATCGACGACGGCTTCGAGATCGCGGGGCGCGTCGAGCGTCACGCCTTCGCCGACGGCGGCGTCGATGATCGCGGCGAGCCGCTCACCGACGTCGATGCGCGTCGGAGAGATCCGGATCGAATCAGCCTCCAGGCGCGAGAGGTCGAGCAAGTTCTCGACGAGCTCGAGTAGCCGTTGCGCCTGTTGCGTGAGCATCCGGCGGATCTCGGCCCGCTGCTCCGGCGCCAGCTCTTCCTCGCGCTCGTCGAGCGTGCGCACGGCCCCGTAGATCGCGGCCGCGGGCGTGCGCAGCTCGTGCGAGGCCAGCGCCGCGAACTGGCTCTTCAGCTCGTTCAGGCGCCGAAGCTCCCCGTGCTCGATCGCCTTTTCGAGAAACGCGGCGATGAGCGTGCCGAACGTCGTCAGCAGATCGATTTCAGGCGCCTCGAGCGTAAAGCGGCTACCCCGTACGTCGCAGGTCAGAAAGCCCAGACACCGGCCGTCGCTGACGAGCGGCACGATCACGAATGAGCCGAGGCCGAATCCGCGCGCGAGCCCTTCGGGCAGCGCATCCTCCTCGTTCGGGTCCTCGACGAACACGGCGCGGCTCGTGGCAAGCGCACGCCGGAAGGCGCCGAAGTGTGCCAGCGGCAGCACCGGCGGAAGGACGCGCGTCTCGGACGACGTCAAGCCGTAGCCGGCGAACGGCACGAGCGTCGACGTCTCCGGGAAGTAGCGGATGATGCCGACACGCTCGAATCCGAAGCCGTCGGCGACAGCGGCGCAGGCACGCTCGAGCACGGCGCGCGCGCGGAACTCGCCACCGGCGAGCGCGCGGGCGAGTGCGTGAAGCGCCTCGAGTTGGATGTGCGGCTTGGTGGCTACGGCAATTCCGTTCGCGTCCTACCGCAGGGCCTTCGAGTTTAGCGGCCTGCCCGGTCGACCACGTCGTGGCCCCCGGCGCCGTAGCGGACGCGCCAGCCGTCCGCGACGAAGTCGCGGATCGCGCGCGGGTTCCGGGTGATGACGCGGGTGATGTCCCAGCGTGCGACCGAGGATCGCCAGCCGCCGCGGTGATCGACGATGTCGTAGACGCCTTCGAGCTCGGCGTCGGTGTAGTTCTCGAAGCGGCCGTCGATCGCGACGCGGAGCGACGACGCGTGCCAGAGGAGGTAGCTGCCCGTGCCCGCCGGTGCCGCAACGCGGCCGGGCACCGGATGCGCTGCCGCAAAGTCGGCTGCGCCCGTCAGCAGCTTCGGCTCGTTCGGCACGGGCGCGATCCAGACCGTCCACGCAAGAAGAGCCGCCGCGGCCGCAGCCGAGACGGGCAGGCTGGCGCGACGTGACACAGCGATGCTTCCCGGGCGTCCGAGCTGGCGCAGCAAGTAGAAGCACAAAGGCCCGAGCCAGACGAGCTGCCGAGTCGCTGTTGTCGCGAAGATGGCGAAGCCGGTGAGCACGAGCAGCGGCTCGACCGGCCGCGGCCTCGGCGCGTGCGCGTAGAGCCAGGCACCGTAAGCGAGCACGAGCGCCGGATAGAGAAGCGTGTACGGGTGCTCCCACGTGGGATCCCACTCGTACGTCAGCCGCGGCAGCACCTTGTTGGCCGACAGCACGCGCAGGTAGTCGACGATGCGAATGCCGAGCGGCGTCGCGAGTGTCGCGGGGAGGGCCAGCCCCACGGCGACGAAACGCCAGCTGAACGTGCGCTGGGCGAAGCCTCGCCGCCGGTCGATCTCGGCGCCGACGACGACGAGCGCCAGGAAGAGCAGCCCGACGAGGAACGCGGCGTGCAGATTCGCCCACAGCGCGAAGATGAACGGGATCCACCACACGCGGCGGCGCCTGCGGTCGACGTCCGTGAGCACGAGCAGGACGGAAAACGCGAGCAGCGAGAATCCCTCGGCGCGGGGGTCGAGCAGCGCGAACAGCATCGGCAACGAGGCCAGCCAGGCGCCGAGCACCTGCCGCGGCTGCTTGTGGCGGCAGCCGATGACGAGCGGCAGCAGGGCGAAACCGATGAGCAGCGCATAGAGGATCGACAACAGCGTCAGGCCGCCGGCCACCACGGCGGCGTAGAAGAGGAGCCCTGCGAGCCACTGCTGGTCGAACCATTCGCGCCCGTGCGAAAGGGTCAGGAACGGATCATGGGTTGCCACGCCGTGGTGGGCCGTGTAGCGGCCGGCGGCGAGCAGCCAGTAGACGTCGCCGTTGTAATGCAGGTTCAGGTAGACGGCGAGCGTCGCCGTGGTCAAGACGAACGCGGCGGCGATCGAACCGCGCCGCCAGTGCAAGCGGCGCCTATCGACCAGACGGCGGCCGCCACGGGTGCGCGAACAACCGGAGCACGACGAGAATGCCTTCGCGACTGACGGCCGGTGTCAGCTTCGATTCACCCTGCTCACGCGAAGCGAACGTGAACGGCACCTCGCGGATCCGCAAGCCCGCCCTCTTCGCCCGGTACGTCGCCTCGATCTGGAAGACGTAGCCGCGCGAGACAGTCGTCTCGACGTCGATCGCCCTCAGCGCGCTCGCGCGCCACAGCTTGAAACCGCCGGAAGGATCCTTCACCGGCAGCCGCAGCAGCAGGTTCGTCGGGGTACCGGCCAGTCGGGATCCGAAGCGGCGCATGCGCGACCAGTCGCTCGTCTCGCTTCCCGCGACGTAGCGCGACCCGACGACGAGGTCCGCCTCCGCGAGCGCGTGGAGCATCCGTTCGAGGGTTTCCGGCGGATGCTGCAGGTCGGAGTCCATCTGGCCGACGACGTCGTACCCGCGCGCGAGTGCCCACGCGAAGCCGGAGCGGTATGCGCCGGCGAGCCCGTCCTTGACCGGTCGGACGACGAGGTGAAGCCAGGGCTTCGTCGGCATCTCCTCGCGCACGAGGTCGGCCGTTCCGTCCGGCGACGAGTCATCGACGATGAGCAGATCGAAGCGCTCCTTTGGGAACCGCGCGAGGAACGCGGGCAGGCCCGCGCGCTCGTTGTAGGTCGGAACGACGACGACGTTCACGAGCCGACCTCCGGCAGCGGACGCACCACGCCCGCGCGGCGAAGCAGCCAGTACGTCCCCTCTGTCAGCCCGATCGCCAGCAGCTCGCCGAGCGTGTTGGCAAGGCGCATAGCGATTGCGACGGCCGTTCCCGGCCCCGTGCCGATCCGCGTCGCCAGAAACGTGGCGAGGGTCGCATCGCGAAGGCCGAGCCCGCCCGGCAGGAGCGGCATGACGAACCCGAGGAGCCACGCGAATGCGTAGACGCCGGTTAGCCACGCGGCGGAGACGTCCGCACCCGTGGCGACCGCGTCGACCAGCACGTATGCCGCGGTCCCGACCGCCAGCCAGCCCAGGCTGTTGACGGCGATCACGAGGGCGAGGAGCCGCCCGCGCAAGAGGGTCGGGAGCGCCAGCCCGCGCTTCGCGACGAGCCGCGCGCTGAGTCGGCGGAAGAACGCCGGGCGGGCGGCTACCGCCAGCGCGAGCGCAACTGCGGCGATCGCGATCGCGGCGACCGGCGGCCACGCGCCGTCGGCGGCAAAGGCTGCGACTGCGACGAACGCTCCTGCGCAGAGGGCTGCGAGATTCTCGTATCCGGTGACGGCCCAGATCTCTTCAGTCGACGCTTCGAGTCGTGCTCGCTCGCGGATGCGGATGACGATTGCGAGCGCACCCGACGGCGCATAGCGCAGGAGAAACGAGCGCATCCAGAGGAGCAGCGCTTCGTCGACGCGTGCGGGGACGCCGATGAACCGCAGTGCCAGCCAGAACGAAAACGCCTGGACGAACGGCGCGAGCGCGAACAAGCCGATCGCTCCGAGAAAGGAGCCGGGTGCGAGGCGCCAGTCGAAATCCGCAAGTGCGTCTCTCTGTCCCCACAGCGCGATCGCGACGCCGACGATCGTCGCAACGCCGGCGATCCACCGAAAGTGCCTGCCGAAGAGGCGCCAGGCTCTGGCGACGAGCGACCGCCACACGGTGTGCACTTTCGCTTACGCAGACCCTGCGTGCCGGATGTCAGTGCTGCCGGATAGTCGCGCGTGTGCCGATCACAATCAGCGGAGAGCTCGACGGCCTGAGCCAGCGAAGCACGGTGACGAGCTGAGGCACGGCAAGGCTCACGCAGCCGCGGGTCGGCCTGCCGGTGCTCGCGTGGAGGAAGATCCCCGAGCCGCGGCCGGGGACGATCGGGTCGCTGTTGTAGCGGATGAAGGCGAAGTGCCGGTACGCGGTGGGCGAGCGCGACAGGTCTTCGTCGGTGACGCGGAAGGGCGGGCGCGTTCCGCAGGGCACATGGTGAAACCGGTTGTAGTAGGGCGAGCGTCGATCCTCCACCCACCAGTCGCCGCAGACGATGCGGTGGTAGCGGAAGTGCACGCCCGGATCCGGCGCGACGCCGTACATCACCGAGCCGAAGCCGAAGACGCCTGCCGGCGTCGTCCGATCGCCCTCGCGACGGTGCTCGGACACCCCGCGCTCCCCGAGCCACGCAGGCCAGGGGCCGCCGGCGGCGAGCCAGCAGTCCCCCGACTTTCGCCAGAGCCTCAGCGTGCCGGTGGTGGAGAAATCCGTCGGTGACACGACGGTAACGAGCTGTTTCGCGGTCCCGGTAAAGGAAAGCCGGTTGGCGAGCGTCGGAGGACAGAGCGACATGCCGCCGCCGTCCGCGGGGGCGGCGACCCACACTGCAAGGCAGGCCATGACGCCGAACAAGCGCACCATCGGCTGGACAGATTACGCGTGCAAGGCAACTAGGCTGGTTGCGTGTTCGAGGAGCTGATCGGCGCGTGGGACGGTGAGCGAGTCGTCATCGCCCACGACGCTCCTTCCGGTGCGTGGATGTTCATCTGCATGCACTCCACCCGGCTCGGTCCGGCGGGCGGGGGCACACGTCTGCGGGTGTACGCGTCGCCGCAGGACGGCCTTGCCGACGCGATGCGGCTTTCCAAGGCGATGACGTCGAAGCTGGCCGTCGCCGGCATGCCGTTCGGTGGCGGCAAGGCGGTGCTCGCAGTGCGCGAGATCCCGAGCGGCGAGGAACGCCGCGAGCTGCTTCGGCGCTACGGCGACACCGTCGCGTCGCTGCGCGGCGGCTTCGTGACTGCGCCGGACGTGAACACGACGGAGCTCGACATGGACGTCGTTTCTGAGCGCACCCCCCGGCTTCGTGTTTTGCCGCAGCATCGCGAACGGCGGCTCCGGAAGTTCCGCTCCGGCCACGGCGCTCGGCGTCTTCCACGGCGTTCGTGCGACGGTGAAGCATGCGCTCGGGCGCGACGTGGAGGGAGTGACGGTGCTCGTGCAGGGAGCCGGCGGCGTCGGCGGCAAGCTCGTCGAGCTGCTCGCCGGCGCGGGCGCGCACGTCCTCGTGTCGGACATCGACGCGGAGCGCGCGCAGGCGGCGGCTGCGAACGCGAACGGCAGCGTCGTTCCTGCCGAGCGTGCGCTCAACACGGAGTGCGACGTCTATGCACCGTGTGCGCTCGGGGGCACGCTGAACGAGGAGACAGTTCCAAGCCTTCGCTGCAAGGTCGTTGCGGGGGCTGCGAACAACCAGCTTGCGACGCGTGCCGACGCCGATCGGCTTGCGAAACGGGGAATCGTCTATGCGCCGGATTTCGTCATCAACTCAGGCGGCGTCTTTCACGGCATCGGCATCGAGCTGCTGGGCTGGGACGCCGAGCGCCTCGGCAGGCGGCTCGAGGGGATCGGCGACACATTGCTCGAGGTCTACGACCGAGCCGCACGCGCCGGCACGAGCAGCGATGCCGCGGCGCACGAGCTCGCGCAGGAGCGGCTCGCCGAGCCGCTACGGGGTTAGGTCTTCCTTGTTCAGTGAAACGTGGAAGAGCCGGCCCCGCGCGCTCGCGCGATGATCTCCTCGACCAATGCGGATTTCGCGTCGGCGTAGTCCTGCACGTAGTTCCACTCCTTTTGCGCGAGCTCGCGCTTCGCCCGCTCGTAGAGCTCCCGGTCGGACTCGTTCCGGCGCAGCCAGTCCCTGAAGAGAAGCATCCGCTCGACTTCGGCGCAGCCGGGCGAGAAGACGTGCACGTTGACGTTCGTGTCCGGCCCTTTGAGCAGGCGGTGTTCGAACCAGTCCGGCTCGCGAATGCGGAGGACGTAGCCGGCTGCTTCGAGCTGCGGGACGTACGCGGCCTCGTTCGCCGAGTCGGGCACGACAAGGACGATGTCGATGACGGGTTTCGCGGCCAGACCGGGCACGGACGTCGAGCCGGCGTGCTCGATCTCCAGAGCCCGCTCGCCGAGCGCTGCACGAATGCGCTTCTCCTCCCGCGCGAACAGCTCGGGCCACGCAGGGTTGTAGTCGACGAGCAGGATCGGTCCCGAGGACGGCTCGGCTCCGCCGACCAGCAAGGCGCGCAGTTCTTCCTCTGTTCTCACCGGGCGATAGCGTAGCCCTGCATGCCGCGCGGATTCGCGGCGGCGATCATTTGCCCATCCTCACGCTTCACCGCGCACACGCGTCCGAGCGACCACGGCGGCGTCACGGTGACGTCGTGTCCACGCTCGCGCAGCCCGCGCAAGACGCTGTCGCCGGCGCGTTCTTCGATCAGCAGGGAACGCGGCTTGAACTCGCGGGGGAAGAACGACGAGATCAGGTGCTCGGTGTGGAAGTCGGGCGCGTCGATCGCCTCCTGCAGGTTCAGTCCCTGATCGACGTGCCGCAGAAAGACGTGCAGCGCCCACTGCTCCTGCTGGTCTCCTCCGGGCGTCCCGTACGCGAGCCAGGGCTCGCCGTCGCGGAGGACGAGCCCCGGCGAGAGCGTCGTCCGCGGCCGCGTGCGTGGTTTCAGCGACAACGGGTGGCCCTCCTCCAGCCAGAACATCTGAGCGCGCGTACCCAGCGGCCAGCCGAGCGCGGGAATCACGGGCGAGCTCTGCAGCCAACCGCCCGACGGCGTCGCGGAGAAGAGGTTGCCGAAGCGGTCGGCGACGTCGAGGTGGACCGTGTCGCCGCGCGTCGGCTCCCCGACGCCAAGTGACAAAGTGTCACTTGGCCTGTGCAGCTCGGGCAGACGGCCGAGCCCCGGCCGAAGCTCGCCCGACGCCTCGTCCGAGACGAGCTTCCGACGCTCGTCGTTGTACTCGGCCGACAGGAGTCGGTCGAGCGGGACCGGCAGCGCGTCGCCGTACAGTGCGTCGCGGTCGGCGAACGCGAGCTTGGCGCACTCGGTGACGACGTGGACGAGCTCCTGCTCGCCCATGTCGGCGACGTCGTAGCCCGAGAGGAGCGCGAGCTGCTGCAGCGCGACGGGACCCTGGCCCCAGGGCCCCGTTTTGCAGACGGTCACGCCCCGATAGTCGTAGGTCACCGGCGGCTCGAGTGTCGCGCGCCACACGCACAGGTCGTCACCGTCGAGCAGCCCGCCGTTCTCGCGGGAGAAGCGGGCGATCTCCTCCGCGATGAAGCCTTCGTAGAACACGCCGCGGGCGCGTTCGATCTCGTCCTCGCGCGAGCCGCCGCGCGCCTCGTCGAGGAGTCGCGTCCACGTCGCGGCGAGCTGCGGGTTCCGGAAAGTGGTCCCAGGTCGCGGCGCAGGAAGGTACAGCTCGGCCGAGGCCGGCCATTCGCGGAGCAGCGGCTCGACGCGCTCGATCGTCATCGTGACTCCGGCGACGACGGGATAACCCCCGTCGGCATAGCCGATCGCGAACGCAAGCACGTCCTCGAGCCGCCACGTCCCGAACTGCTCCAGCAGCAGCAGCCAGCCGCCGACCGCGCCGGGCACACACGCTGCGAGAGGTCCCGTGCCCGGCATCAGCTCGTGCCCCAGCGCGCGCACCCGGTCGATCGTCGCGGCGGCAGGTGCGACTCCCTGGGCGCACAAGACGACCGGCTCGCCTCGCGACGCGGGCCAGAAGACCGCGGGCAAGTCGCCGCCCGGGCCGTTCAGGTGCGGCTCGACGACCTGCAGCGTGAAGCCGGCCGCGGCGGCGGCGTCGAATGCATTGCCGCCGCGCTCGAGCACCGCCATGCCGACGCTCGAAGCGAGCCAGTGCGTCGAGGCGACGGCGCCGAAGCTGCCGCGCAGCTCCGGGCGCGTCGTGAACGGCATCACGAGGTGAGCTCCGCCGCGTCGATCAGCTGCGCGTCGTCGCGCGCACGCGTCACGAGGTGGCACGCGACGAAGTGGCCGCCGCCGATGTCGAGCAGCGTCGGCTCCTCGTCGTGCGACCGCGGTGCGGACTCCGGCTCGAGCGGGCAACGAGTGCGAAAGCGGCAGCCCGACGGCGGCGCGATCGGGGAGGGAATGTCGCCCTCCAGGACGAGACGAGTCCGCGTTCGCTGCACGACGGGATCCGGCACGACGGCCGCGGAGAGGAGTGCCTGCGTGTACGGATGCTTCGGCGCCGCGAAGAGCTGGGCGGTCCGCGCCGTCTCGACGATCTGGCCGAGGTACATCACGGCGACACGGTCGCAGAGGTACTCCACGGTCGCGAGGTCGTGCGTGATGAAGAGACACGAGAAGCCCATGTCCTGCTGAAGGTCGCGGAGCAGGTTGAGGATCGCCGCCTGCACCGACACGTCGAGCGCGGACACCGGCTCGTCGGCGACGAGCAGCGACGGCTCGACGGAGAGGCCGCGGGCGAGACCGACGCGCTGGCGCTGCCCTCCCGACAGCTCGTGCGGGTAGCGGTGGCGCAGCTCCGGCCGCAGGCCGACCTTGTCGAAGAGGTCCTTGACGTGCTCGTCGAACGCACGGCCGCGCGCGATGCCCTGGATGCGCAGCGGCTCGCCGACTATCTCACCACACGTCATCCGCGGGTTGAGCGACGAGTACGGATCCTGGAAGACGATGTGCATCTCGCGCCGGAGCGGTCGCAGCGCGCGGCGCGACAGATGGGTGATGTCGCGGCCCTTCAAGCGGATCGTGCCCGACGTCGGCGTGGACGACCGCACCCGCGCCGAGCAGCTGGGGGCCGACGTGGAAGTGCTTGACGAGGTTTTGTACCTCGAGGGTCGGCGTGGGATCGGTCACTCAGGGCCTGGATGGAAGCACGCCACGAGGTGACGGCGCTCGACCTCGTGCAGCGGCGGCACTTCCGAGCGCGTCCGTTCGTCGGCGCGCGGGCAGCGGTCGGCGAACGCGCAGGCCTGCCACGGCGCGGTCAGCGACGGGACACGGCCGGGAATCTCGCGAAGGCGACCGTTGTGGTCGGCTGACCCGGCGCGGGGAATCGCGCCCAGGAGCCCGATCGTGTACGGGTGCTGCGGCCGGGCGAAGAGGTCGTCGACGGGGGCTTCCTCGACCTTGCGTCCCGCGTACATCACGAGCACGCGATCCGCGATGTCCGCGACGACGCCGAGGTTGTGCGTGATCAGGACGATTGCCGTGCCGAGTCGTTCGCGGATGTCGCGCATCAGGTCGAGGATCCCGGCCTGAATCGTCACGTCGAGCGCGGTCGTCGGCTCGTCCGCGACGAGCACCTTCGGATCGCACGCGAGCGCCATGGCGATCATGACGCGCTGGCGCATCCCGCCCGAAAGCTGGTGCGGGTACTCGCGGACGCGCCGGTCGGGAGCGGGAATGCGGACGAGGTCGAGCAGCTCGACGGCGCGCCGGTCGGCGGCGCGGCGGCTGAGGTCGAGGTGACGTTCGAGCACCTCTGCGATCTGCCGCCCGACGCGAAACGACGGGTTGAGCGACGTCATCGGCTCCTGGAACACGAAGGCGATCTCGCGGCCGCGAATCCTGCGGATCTGTTTCGTCGGTGCGCTCAGCAGATCAACGCCGTCGAAGCGGGCTGTGCCGGTTACCTTCGCGCTCGGCGGCAGCAGCCGGAGCAGGCTCATCAGGCTGACGCTCTTGCCGCAGCCCGACTCGCCGACGATGCCCAGCACTTCGCGCTCAGCGAGCTCGAAAGAGAGTTCGTCGACGGCCTGGACGACGCCGTCGTCGGTCTCGAAGCGCACGCTGAGTGCGTCGACGTCCAGAAGCGGCGACATCAGCGCGTCGTGCGCGGATCGAGAATGTCGCGCAGCCCATCCCCGAGCAGGTTGAACGAAAGGGAGCAGAAGAAGATCGCCAACCCCGGGTACAGAGCGAGGCGAGCGGCCGTCCCGAGGTAGTCCTTCGCATCGGCGAGCATCACGCCCCACGAGGTCGCCGGCGACTGGACGCCGAGGCCGAGGAACGACAGGACAGCCTCGCCGATGATCGCGGCCGGGATTGTCACGGTCGCCTGCACGATCAGCGTCGAAAGCATGTTCGGGAAGATGTGCTTCGCAAGGATCCTCGCGTCGCTGGCGCCGTTCGCGATCGCAGCGCGCACGTAATCCTCCTCGGAGAGCGAGAGCGCTTCGCCTCGCGAGACGCGGATCAGCAGCGGGACCGCGCCGACCCCGAGCGCGATCGTTGCGTTGCGCAGCGACGGGCCCAGGATCGCCGCGAGCCCGACGGCGAGGATCAGGAACGGGAAGGCGAGCAACACGTCGGTCAGCCGCGCGATCACGGGATCGATCCAGCCGCGGTAGTAACCGGCGACAAGCCCGATCGGTACCGCGACCACCATGGCCAGGAGCGTGGCGAGCACACCCGCTTCGATCGACGCCCGCGAGCCCCAGATGATGCGCGAGAAGACGTCACGGCCGAGCTCGTCGGTGCCGAGCAGGTGCTTGCCGGAGCTGTGGGCGAGCACGGCGTTGTAATCGAAAGTGTCGGCGTCGTAGGGCGCAATCCACGGCGCGAGGATCGCGCCGATGATGAACGCCAGCGCGACGAGGAGCCCGAGCACCGCCGCCGGCCTTCGCAGGAAGCGCTTGCGCAGCAACCGCCTTCGGCGCGCACGGCCGGTCAGCTCGATCGCGACGGAGGGCTCGACGTAGCTCAAGTGCGCGCCCCTGCAATGCGGATCCGCGGATTGAGGACGGAGTAGAGCAGGTCGACGGTGAGGTTCACGAGCACGTAGCCCGTCGCCGCGACGAGAACGACACCCTGCAAGAGGGTGTAGTCGCGCTGGTTGATCGCGTCGAGCGTCAGCCGGCCGAATCCTGGAATGACGAAGATCGACTCCGTGATCACCACGCCGGAGATGAGCGCGCCAAGCTGTACCCCGACAATCGTCGTCACCGTGATCAACGAATTGCGCAGCGCGTGCTTCAGGATCACCGACCATTCCGGGAGGCCCTTCGCACGCGCGGTGCGCACGTAGTCGGCGCCGAGCGAGTTCAGCATCGACGAGCGCATCTGGCGCATCAGTACCGCCGAGAGGCCGGTGCCGAGGACGATCGCCGGCATCACGAGATGCCGGAGGTTCGCTATCGGATGCTCCGAGAACGGGACGTATCCGCTCGCCGGCAGCCAGTGCAGTTGCACCGCGAAGTAGCTGATCATCATCAGCCCGAGCCAGAAGTGCGGCACGCTCAGGCCGACGAGCGCCGCGGTCGTCGCGACGTAGTCCGCGGGCTTGCGCTGGCGCACGGCGGCGATGATCCCCGCAGGGATCCCGATCAGGATCCCGACGAGGATCGACAGCCCCGCCAACTCGAGCGTCGTCGGCAGCCGGTCGACGATCGTCCGCGCCACGGAGAGCTCACGCTGATCGCGGCCGAGATCGCCCCTCACCGCCAGCCCGAGCCACTTCACGTATTGCACGGGGAGCGGCCGGTCGAGCCCGTAGTGATGCCGGACGGCCGTCATCACGGCCTCATCCTTGTTCTCGGCTCCGAGCGCCGTCGCCGGATCGCCCGGCAGCGCGCGGATGCCGAGGAAGACGAGGATGCTGGCGAGCAGCAGGACGACGAGGGCGGCTCCGAGCCTGCGAAGCAGGAAGCCGCCCATCGTCTCAGTCAGTCCCTATTTTTTGAATCCCGCGAACTGGGCGCGGATCAGGCCGTCGCCGAAGATTTGGATCCCGCCCACCTTCTTTTCGACGCCGAAGCGGTTGATCGGGTTGTACAGGTAGATCAGCGGCAGGTCTTTCAGCACCTGCACGAGCGCGGCGTGGTAGTTGCTGACCCGCCTGTCCTGCTTGAGGATCGCGCGTGCCTGGTTCGTCGCGCGATCGACGGCCGCGTTCACGTAGCCGCTGGTGTTCTGGGAGCCTTTCGAATTGACGAATTGGTAGAAGTTCCCGTCCGGGTCGACTCGGCCCGACCAACCCACCGCGAACGCCTCGTACTTGCCGGCGTCCTGACGGTTGAGCGCAGTTGTGAACTCCGTCGGCTCGAGGATGACGTTGAAGCCTACGGCTTTCTCCTGCGACTGGATGACCTGCCCGAGACGCTGTGCGACGGCGTCCGTCCCAATCGTCAGGTGCACGTCGACTGTGCCCGATACCCCGGACTTCTTGAACGCAGCCTTGGCCGCGGTGACCTGGGCGGTGAGGTGGCACGAAATGCCCTTGTTCGCGCCGGAGTAGGGACTCGCGGCGGGGAACGGGAAGCAGCCCGGCGCCTGCGTTCCGCCGAAGACGAGCTTGTTGATCATCTTCCTGTCGAGAGCTAGCTCGAAGGCACGGCGCAGGTCGGCCGACTTCGCGAACTGCGTGCCGATGTTCTCGTAGCCCTTGTTCAGCCCGTTCTTGTTCCCGATGTTGATCGTGATCCCCTGGTAACCGATTGACGTCGACTTGATCACGCGCAGGGTGGTGTCGTGCATGATTCCCTGTAGCTCCGTCGACGGGATCCGGTCCTCGACGTCGATGTCGTGCGAGCGCAGGTTTTGAGAGCGCGCCGAGGAGTCGACGATGATCCGGAAGACGATCGTGTCGAGGTGAACGTTCTTCTTGTCGTAGAAATATGGCGACTTCACGAGCGTGATGTGGTCGCCCGCGACGCGCTCCTTGTACATGAACGGCCCCACGCAGACGGGGCCGGTTGCGAACTTGTCACCGAGGTCGGTCAGGGCCTTGGGCGACATGATCATCCCGGCGCGATCGGCGAGTTGTGCCGTGATCGGCGCGTAACGGTTGTTGAGGTGCAGGATGACCGTGGAGTCGCCCTGCGCGTCGACCGACGTGACCGGCGCGAGCTCGCTGGCGCGCGTCGAGCGGGGAAGCGTCTTGTGCCGATCGAGCGACTGCTTGACGGCCGCCGCGTTGAACGGCGTGCCGTCGTTGAACTTGACGCCGGTGCGCAGCTTGATCGTGATCGTCTTCTTGTTCGTCGAGAACTTCGGCATCGCCGCCGCGAGTTGCGGGACGATGTTCAGGTTCGCGTCGATGTCGTAGAGCTTCTGGCACATGTGCATGAAGATCATGCGGCCGACGAAGGTGCGCGCCAGCGTTGGGTCGAGCGCATCGGGATCCTCGGCGAGGCCGATCGTGAGGGTGCCGCCGTTCTTCAATGCGGGCGGCGGGCTGGCTGAGGTGGCGGCGGCAACGGCCACGAGCGACACGGCGCCGATCGCCAGGACGAGAAGCGCGCTGCGCGCGCGAACAGCTGTCATGGCATTCCCCCTGCTCCGGATTCGATCTTCGTTCCTGCTCCCTCTTCTCCCTGAGGTGGCGGGGCGGTTTGCGAGCCACGTGTGTGGAGGCGCCGGGAGGGTACCAGAATGGATCCAACTCAGAGATGATTGGATACACGACGTGGTATCGTCGCGCGGCAATGGCGAGAACCGAGGAGGACGCAGCACTCGTCGACCGGCTGGCGGCGACGATCCAGGCTCGGGTGCTCTCCGGCGAGTTCGCCTCGGGCTCGCGTCTCCGGCAGGAGTCGCTGGCGACCGAGTTCGGCGTTTCCAGGACGCCGGTCCGGGAGGCTCTGCGGAAGCTCCAGGCCGCCGGCATCGTCCAGCTCGAG
>WNFZ01002811.1_pt1 | contig 23005 bp, 22 predicted proteins | sample 5400081 | NCBI WGS metagenome assembly WNFZ01 (sample SAMN13153365, study PRJNA577476) | soil metagenome | isolation source: 80 cm soil or saprolite under grassland replicate 1 | place: USA:California | collected 2016-06-15
CGATATCGAAAATGATTGGTGGGATCCCTGCGGCAACAAGGTCTGCTCCAATGCCAGTGCTAATCTGGGCAACGTGAAAGTAACCGGCGAAAACGCCAAAGACGCGTTCAATTATTTCGTACAACAGTTCGGGACCTTGCCCTCTATATCACCTGAGCTGGCAAAAATATACGCCGCTGCGGTAGTAGGTAACTTCTATCATGAATCCGCAGGAGTCAACCCGACGATCAACCAGACGGGGGGCGGCCCGGGCCGCGGTATCGCCCAATGGAGTGTGAATGAACGCTGGCAAGGTGTTGTCAAGTTGGCTGCCGACCTCCGCAAAAACGGTAATGCCGGTGCGTCAGAATGGAATCTCGATGTTCAGCTTCAATTCGCCTGGAAAGAAATAACCGAGGACTGGGGCGGATCAAGAACCGATCTCCTCAAGCAAACAACGATTGATGCCGCAACTCTATCGTTCAGCGCCAAATACGAAAGGCCGAACCCTGCAAAAGCCCAAAACGAAAAGCGTATCGCATATGCTAACCAGATTCTTAGCATGTACGGAAACGGAACGAGCGGCGGCACGAGTTCTTCGAGCGGCGGCGCTAACTGCTCGGGTTCTGGCGTCGTCAACTGCAACCAGCCGAATAATGCCTCCCTCAGCCAGGCCAGGCAAAATGCCGTTTGTCTGGCCCAGCAAGAATTGCAACTCTGGGAATCCGGGCAGCTCAAACCGGGGAACGGCTACTTCAAATACAGCGAAAATATCGCCCAAGACTGGTGCGCAGACTTTGTCAGCTGGATTTACAACCAAGCCGGTCAACCGCTCAATCCGCCGCCGTCATGGCGTGTCGCAGCAGTCGCCGGTATCAGGACTATCGGTCAATCCAACCGCAATGGCTTCCAGTGGCGTCCGGCAGGCAACTATACGCCACGTCCCGGTGATATTGCCGTCCATGATATCGGCGCCTCCCACGTCAACATCGTCACCCAGGTAAACGGCAATACGATTACGCTAATCGGCGGCAACCAAGGCAGCGGACCGTACCCGAGCGGATCAAAAGTCAGTCAAGATACCTACGTCAAAGACGTATCGGGTTATGTGGTACCAGATTAAAAAGGAGTGAGCTATGCAGAACAAAGGTAGTGTGTTTTTGAAATATCGTATCTTTATCGGTGCAATCGCCGTATTGTTCGTGGGTGTGGTTATGGCATTGGGCATCGCGTCGAATACCGGCTTTCGGGTTCTCAATACCAACCCGAGTATCAGCGACATGCACACAATCACACCATTTTTGAAGGTCACTTTTAGCGAGCCGCTCGCAAAAGACGGCTTGTCGGTAAGCGCAGACCCCGATATTATCGATTCCACCGGTACAGACGGCAGCAGGCTGACAATTACCTTAAAAGTACCCACCACCGAAAATACAACATACAAGATAACCGTCAATTCCGTCACCAGCACCAAAGGCAATACCATCAAGAACAAAACGTTTACTTTCAAACCTTCATACACTAACCCCGCAAGCCTATCCGACGATCAGGAAAAGATACTCAAAGAGCGTGACAACAACAAGCCTTACAACGTCGCCTTCATTACGTTTAATGGTACGGGCGAACTACAGAAGCGGGGCATCACCAGTGACCAAATCGACCAGTTCAAAAACGGTATGTTCCAATACTTCACCTCGATCAGACAAAATATAAAAACCGTCGATATCGACCCGGCTTCTGTCACCACACCTCCGTACAACCCAGAGGATCCGAATACTACTTTCGTTATTCTGTTCGATGTAACGCTTGACGGGCAGACGCCGCGCAAAATTCGCTTGGATTATACTAATCTAACAGCCGCCCAGACTCGAATTTACGACGCAACTACTAACGCGCAAATCTTCGACTCGGGTATGCTGAGCGGACAGTAGTTATTGATCGCGGGTTAAAAACATCGTTACGCTACCGATAAAATAATCCTTGGCGATGTCGGCATCAGTCGTTGTGATGATCGTCTGATATGGCTTGGCGAGCGCCGCCAGTGTGCGCCGCCGGACCGAATCAAGCTCGCTGAAGACATCGTCCAGAAGCAGGAGCGGGGGGTGAACGTGTTGATCCCGTAAAAGTGAAAGTTCAATCATCTTGAGTGTCAGCAGAAGCGACCGCACCTCGCCGCGCGAAGCCGTTACCGAAGATCGAGCTCCGTTCAAATGCACCGAAAAGTCATCACGATGCGGGCCCACACCCGTAAATCCACGAGCAATATCTTTGTCAAGCTGAGCTTCGAGCCGCGCAAGCATGGCTTGTTTGTAGCGGATGGGCGAAACATCGCTTTCGTACTCTAAGTGAACCTTGCTTGGCGTATCGGCGATGTGCGAATACAACTCGACAATGTGTTGGTTCATAAAGTCGATCAATCCTAAGCGCCGCTCCGCAATATGTTCAGCCAATTCGCTTAGCTTTATGTTCCATACGAATAACTGATCATCCAGGCCCGCAGAATGCCGCTCAGCATGCTTCAGAATGTTATTGCGCTGCAACAGTGCGCGTTCGAACTGCGAGCGAGACCTGGCGAAATCCGGCTGAAGTTTCGCCAGCACGCCGTCCAGATATTCGCGCCGGTTGGCCGGCGACCCGCTGAGCAGACGCAAATGGTCCGGTTCAAACAACACGACCGGTATTTTCTGCTGATAGCCCAACCGAACTCGCTTGGTGCCATCCAGGCTAAAGTGTTTGGGGCTCTGGATATCGACCAAACTGTAGGTAAGCATGCGTTCATCATCATCGTACTGCGCTTCTATACGAAACCAGTCGTGTCCTTGCCGCACCAAATCCCGGTCGGCAGCTCGAAACGACGTACCGGTAGAAATAACATACAATGCTTCCAGTAGGTTTGTCTTACCACTTCCATTCGGTCCGACAACAATATTCACTCCAGGCGTTAGTTGGATAGTATGTGTGTCATAGTTACGGAAATTCTGAAGTGTAAGACTGCGGTAAGGCATATATATAAGTATAGCTAAAAGTGTTCCATTACGTGAAAAGGGGGCGGGCGAACCGCACTTCGTGCGCTCAGAAGACATAGCGCTCATACCCTCTCATCGGAAGCCTATGATATCCTTATGGTATGCATTATCTCGGCATGCGGCATAAATATGAACGACAAACGCACTTCAAAAGGTCGGCAAAATCGCCATATACCTTTTTCTTAGATAAACTAACATTTGTCGCTGGGGTTATCGGACCATTCACTGTCATCCCGCAAATTTACAGCATTTTCTCTACGCACTCCACTAATGGCGTATCACTGGCGACTTGGCTTCTTATCTTTATCGTAACCTTTCCGTGGATCTTGTACGGTATAGCCCACAAAGAAAAAAGCATTATAGCGAGCTTCATCCTCTGGGAGATAGCAAACTTTTTAGTTGTTATTGGTGTTTTTATTTACAGATAACATTGTCATCGGGGAATTGCTGTTACAAGGCTATAGATGAGAATTTCCAACTAGCTCTTCAGTGGCATAATGATATGCTTATAGTCTCGTTCACTCTCTTTACTAGCGGCAGTCAGGACACACGGCGAAAGTTTCCCGCTGAAACTGAACAGAAGTTTCGGACTGTCGATACAACCAAGCGCCTCGAGCAAGTAGCGCGAATTGAGCGTCAACTGACCGTCGGCCGTCACCTCGGCTTCGGCTTCTGATGTATTTTCGCCAAGCTGCGAGGCGACCGAGTGAATACTGAGCTTTTGGTCTTCCTGCCTGGCGTCCAACGTCACGCTGCCGCCGCTTTCGCGGGCAAATAAGCTGGCTATCTTGGTAATACGGCTAAATTCATCTTTATTCACCGTAACCTGGATTTCCGTGGTCGCCGGAATAAGCTGACGGTAATCCGGGAAAGCACCATCGATGAGCCGGCTGGTTATCTCGACGTCATCGACCAGGATACGCACCTGGTTCTCATCAAAAATCAACGTGATGTCGTTACTATCATCGGTCACAACCCTTAGCACATCCTGCAACGTCTGGGCAGGGATGATAGCCTGCACTGTCTGATCAGTTTTATTTATCAGACGTTCTGCCAAACGATATCCGTCGGTCGCCGCAAAATACAACTTCCCCTCGTGCGTATGGCAATAAACACCAGTGAGCACCGGACGGGTGTCGTCATTCGAAGCCACTAACACGGTTTGTTGAATGGCTCGTTTGATAACCGCTACGGAAATTGTGAGTGTCTGCCCCGTCGTGATATCCGGCAGAGCAGGGAACTCGTCGGGGGCCATACCGTGAATAGTCGATTCGTACGTGCCACTCTTGATATGCAGTTTAGTACCGTCTGCCTCAAGCATGACATTTCCTTTAGGCAGATTACTGATAAACTCGCTCATCAAGCGGGCAGGCACTGTCACCGATCCTTCTTGCTCGATCTTACCGCCAATATGCTGGACGATTGCTATCTCCAGGTTCGTTGCGGCCAGCATCAGACGGTTCTCGGCGGTCCTGAATAAGATGTTGCTCAGGATCGGCAGTGGGGTTTTACCACTTGCCACCCGGCCTACTACCTGCAAAGCTTTGGCGAGATTTTCTTGGGTTACAACGAGTTTCATATGATCTCCTTATTAGTCTTTTCTTTCTTATATATACATTTTAGTAATAGTAATAATAAGGCCGGTGGAAAGTGCGGAAAAGTGCCAGCCATAATCTGTTAAATTGCGTATCAGACTTGTGCAAAACAAGCGGATCGAACCGTGGAAGGAGCTGCCAAAAATGGTGGAAAATGAGGACAACTTCCATGGATATATAGCTGTGGTCTAAAAGCTGTGCGGATTGTGGAAAGTCGGCCACAGGTTTTTCCCATAGGTTTTCGACACGTTGTGCACATTTTTTATACATAGAGCTTCTCGCGAATTTCGGTTACCTGCTGACGTACGATGTAGTCGAGTTTTATCGCTTTCTCGATTTTTTCGACCGAGTGGATTGCCGTAGTGTGATCCTTGCGTCCGAGTTCGACAGCGATCTTGGGGAAGCTCAGATGTAGTTCGCTTCTGAGTAGATACATGGCGATCTGACGCGGTACGACGATGTGTTTATCGCGCTTGGGGCTGGTGATGTCGTTGGCATCAATCTGGAAATGGCGCGCCGTTTTGTCGATGACCTGCTTGGCGGTAATGTGATGGGGGCGGGAAGCGCGCACATTCCCCAGCAAACCGGAAGCTGTCTGGATATCAGGCTTTACGCCGCGCATTTCGCAAAAGGCTAGCAGCTGATTGAGGGCGCCTTCGAGCTCACGTATGTTCGTTTGAACATGTGAGGCGATATATTCGACGGTTTCGCGGTCGAGCATTACGTCGTTTTGATTGGCTTTTGTTTGCAGGATAGCGCAGCGGGTCTCGAAGTCGGGCATTTGGATATCAATCGTCATACCCCATTCGAAACGGCTCCGGAGCCGTTCTTCCAGGGTAGGAATCGACTTCGGCGGTTTATCAGAACTAATAACGATCTGTTTGTTGGTCTGGTGCAGGGCATTGAAGGTATGGAAGAAGCCCTCCTGGGTAGCCTCTTTGCCGGCAATGAACTGGATATCGTCAACAATGAGCACATCAACGTTGCGGTACTTGTCGGCGAAGCCTTTTTTCTTGAAACGGATACTATCCAGAAATTCGTTCACGAATGTCTCGGACGAAATATACAGGATGCGGGCATCGGGATTGCGTTTGGCGACGCCATTGCCGACCGCTTGTATGAGGTGGGTTTTACCCAGACCGACACCCCCATACAGAAAGAGGGGATTGTATTTGGTTCCCGGATTATTGGCGACAGCTTGACAGGCGGTGTAAGCCAGTTCGTTGCTGGAGCCGACGATGTAGGTATCGAAAGTATATTTCGGGTTCAGGCCGCTACCGCCGGTATTGATGCGCATAGTCGCGGTTCGCGGTTGCATAGCGACCTGTTGGGCTACCAGCGATTTTTTGACGATATCATCGACTTTTTTGCGATTTGCCGACGATTGGATGGTGAACGATAGTTGACGGACATCGATGCCATTCTTGATAAGTGTATCGCTGATTTGTTTGGTGAATTTCACTTCCAGCTGCTGTTTGGCAAAAATGTTCGGGACTGCAATAATAACATTTCCGTCTGCATTTTCGAGCAGCTCGGTATTTTTAAACCACGTTACGAAGCTGGCCCTCGAAACGGTTAATTCTATTTCCCCCAGTACAGTTTGCCACAGCGTATGCTTCATACCCTCGCCATCGTTTAGTCAAATGAGGACCAAGGCGTATCCCGGTCTTTTTCGCGTGCTTCCTCGGTCGTTACTCTTCACGCGCTCTGACTATAACTATACCGAATCAGACGGGTTTTCCACAACTGCGAAAACTGACCTTGCTGCATTGTCAACTCGATGAGTAGTTATACACATTTTAGATTTACCTCTGTAAAACTGTGGAAAAGTGCTTGCAAATTGTGGAAAATTTTGACAAAATATAACAAGCAACAACTGAAGGATAAAAGAATAATGCCGAAACGAACAAAGCAGCCGCACAATCGCAGCCAAGCCCGCAAGCAGGGCTTCCGTGCGCGTATGGCCACTAAAGCAGGCCGCCTGGTACTCAAAGCGCGCCGTTTCAAAGATCGTAAGAGACTAAGTATATAACCTATACGAATGAAACAATCACCAAAAGGTGGTCGTTTCCATAGGGCTACGCCGAAAATCAACTACAATAAAAGTATGCTCACTCAACAATATAGGTTCCATGGCTACAGTAGCCTGAAATTTTTGTATCGCAAGGGGAGAGTTTTCCGATCCCGCTCACTTTCGCTTCGAGTGGCGTACAATGAGCGCCGCACCGATAGCCGAGTGGCGGTCATTGTGACCAAAAAGGTTTTCAAGTCTGCACCCAAACGCAATCGCATTCGTCGGCGCGTGTACGAAATCGTGCGGGCTAACTGGGATCACATCAAGCCCGCGCATGATATTCTCATAAGTGTGTACGACCCAGCGTCAACAGTTATGCCGCATGCCGAGCTGGAAAAAAATCTCGTAGGCATGCTGAAGCAGGCTGGGGTTTGGCAAAATAGACACGAAGATGGTAAAGAATATATAACATAGTACATGACATGTTATAGTAAAGGACAGATATGAGTTTTTTCGATCTTATTTTAGTTCAGCCGATTTTTAATATTCTGGTGTTCATTTACGGCGTTATTCCGGGGCATGATTTTGGTGTCGCGCTGATTTTGTTCACCATACTTATTCGTTTGCTGCTCTGGCCGCTTATTAAAAAGCAGCTACACCAGACAAAAGTCATGCGTCAGATCCAGCCGGAGCTGAAGCGCATTCGCAAGCAGGCCGCCGGCAACAAACAGGTTGAGGCGCAGCTCATGATGGAGTTGTACCGTGAACGGGGCGTGAACCCATTCGGTTCGATCGGCGTGCTGCTTTTGCAGCTGCCGGTCTTTATTGCCCTGTATGGAGTTGTTCGCCTGATAACTGAAAATAGCCACAACATTCCGAAGTATACCTATGCCATCTTCGATCATATTTCATTCGTAAAACAACTTACCGAAACACCATCGGGTTTTAATGACTCATTGCTTGGGATCGTCGATCTCTCGCGTCATGCCATCGATCCAAGCGGTGTGTATTGGCCTATTCTGATCTTGGCACTCATGGCTGCGACGCTGCAGTTCTTCCAGTCCAAACAACTTCTGCCGGAGACCGAAAAAGGCCGCAAGCTTCGCGATATGCTCAAAGATCAAGCCTCTGGTAAAAAGATCGATCAAGCCGAGATGAGCGCGCTGATGAGCAACCGTATGATTTACCTCTTTCCGCTTTTGACGCTCTTTGTATCAATCTATCTAGCTGGAGCATTGGTGCTGTATCTGGCGACAACCAGCGCCTTCGCCATCTTCCAGCAGGCCCGTATTTTGAGACAAGATACCGAAGAAATGGAAGAGTTGAGTGAAGACAAAAAATCTTCGCGCACCGTGAAGCAAAAAGTCAAAAAAGCCAAAGAGGCCGAGGTCGTAGCCGCCCCGAAAAAGAAGACTAAGAAGGGGAGGAGGAAGTAATGGAAGAGACTCGGCTTGATCGGGATCAATCAATTGACTACGCCAAGAAATATTTAGAAGACCTGCTCTCGTTTTTCGGGCTTAATACGGCCGTGACGGTACACTGCGACGAAGATGTTATCGAACTTGGCGTACCCTCCACGCATTTAAATGGTTTTTTGATCGGCCAACGCGGAGACACGTTGCGCTCGTTGCAATATTTGCTCTCTATGTCTCTTAAAAACAAAGATGCTGAACTGACACGAGTAAATATCGATGTAGCCAACTACAAACATCATCGTGCCGAGCGGCTTGCCGAACAAGTACGCGAGTGGTGCCAGCAGGTAATGACAAGCGGTGAGGAGATGAGTCTGGAACCAATGAACCCCGCTGACCGCCGCGTGGCACACCACGTCGTCTCTGAATTTGGCACGCTTGAAAGTCATTCTGAGGGCGAAGGGCGAGATCGCCATTTGGTGATTGCGAAGGTGGCAGAGTAACCAAGTAATATATAGACATAAAAAATCCGCTTATCTTGCGGTGCTTTAAACAAGGGTGGTACCCCGCGCCAGTGATCGGCGCGGGGTCCCTTTGAAGTTGTGGGTCAGTACTCCTCGTAGTGCTCGGGCGGCTCGCTGCCGTCGTCGAGTTCGCCGTAGTGCCGGTCGATGGGCTGGAAAGCCAGCTCGCCGTACACGCTGTTCGAGTAGCGGGTGTAGGCGCTCAGCACCTGCACAACACCCGCGAGCTGAAGGACGATGAACGGTTCAACTGGTGGTTTAAGAACTGTCATGGACGGCTACGTTACAGAGAGCTTATAGCCTAACTAACCCACTTCACCCCTCTGACCGACTTTGTGGCCGTCATAATAACATCAATAATCCATAGAATACCGAAAAAGCCAAAAGTCAGCAGTTTGAGCACGCCCTTGCCAGTTTGGCCTAGGTAAAAACTGTCAACGCCGAGCCAGCCAAAGAATATCCCCAATAGCAGGGCTATGAGCCAGTTGCGCTCAAGCAGAGAATGTTGAGGGTCTTGATTGTTCATAATTACGTTAATTTGTTGGTGGCCTTTGTCCATGTGGACGTCTCCTATAATTTATAGCCGCCCAAATAAAAAGGACAGCCATTGCTTGTTGGCTGTCTACGCCCAGAGCAAGTTTCCTCACTCACAACGGCTGCCCGTTTTTATGAGAAAAAATGCCCAATGACGGGCTTTACTCTAGATGTAGACAGTATCATTATACACTAGCGCTATAAGGCCACGAAACCACAAAAGAGGCAAAACTTGATCGCAAGTTGTAGACAAAGAGGCAGTCAGGCGTTCTAATCAGGGGTAACGCCTACGTAGTTCAGCGGAAGAACGGGTCCATGCTGCCCATATTAGCATGTCTGTTTGTGGCGCACTATGTTTTTCGTGCGTCTGTTTACCTTGGTTATAATAGTTTATATGGAAAAGACAGATTATGCGCTAATTCAGATAATCCAAGAACATGGCACGCCCGAGTATAAGGCTGAGCTTGCAGTAAAGGAGTTCCGTTGGGTCATGCGGATGGCTGCTAGGTAAATCATGGCCGATAAACCCGCCCCAACACCTCCTCTACAAGACCTCAACTTTGCGAAGACTATTCGTAAACTCGCGAACACGCCACCGCCCAAGCCGAAAAAGACTAATAAGCTGCGTACTGACGCAAGTGGTTAATGTTCAGCACAAAACAGCCCTCTCTTCCTAGAGTGCTTGCAAGTTCGAGATCTTCCGTCAGAATGTTGGGAGTTACGATGCACTTTCTAGACTTCTTGACAATATCCTTGAGGATAAGATGGTCGGATGGGAAATATGTGGTATTTCCAGGGAGAAAGTTTTCAACTTTGTCAAAGTTGTAAAGTGCTATTAAATAAATCATCAGCAAATTAGCATCAATAAGTACAACGCCATTTGCTCGTTTCATCAAGCCTGCGACGTATTTCTCAATCTGCTTCTCTTTGCTCAGAGTTGCCACCCCGTGATTCTACAGCGTTCTAATTGTCATTGACTCGACATTACCATCAGCGTCAACTATGAATTGCTTGTAGTCTCTGCTTCCGGTACCAAAAATGAGATCCTCATCTTTGCTAGGATAGCTTAGAGTAACTAACCATTTATCGCCTTCCTTGTAGTATTTGGCAGCAGCGTTAACAGCTTCCCTAGGAGTAATCATGTAAGGGCTCTCTCCCTGTCAGTTGGTCACATTGCATTTTATTATAACACAATTTTTGATTTTTGCTAAAATACCCCATCTGTAGTGCTTCGAATGTAGGTATCACCATGTATCAAATATAACAAACCAAACGCCGCAGATGCAAAGAGAGGAAGATTGGAAGGTGTTTAAAGTATATAATAACCTTTTTGGGTAAGTATCACCAACGAATATGTAGTTGGGCCTTGGCTATAGATCTATCTTTAGCACTGTATACCAAGATATAATCAAAGTAATATTTTATTAGCAAAGCGGCCTGCCGGCCTGTTATTTGGTGGGAGTGCAGCTATGGTGGCTCGTGCTTACTTTTTCTGTAAATTTGCTACGTCATCGCATGACCACCCAGTCGATGCTCAAAATAAACAAAGCGTCCGGTGTCTTTATATTTGGCTTTGGTGTGGTAGCTTTGATCAAAGTATATTGAGATAGGAAGCGTTTGATAGTTTCTGCTATTATCTTAAACGTAAGGTCAGAGCGGGCAGTTATTTTTACTCGTGGCAATGATTGGAGTTGGGGTGGAAGCTGTCAATGCTTTATCCGGACCTGCAATAAAGGAACTCCAGCGGATAGCGTACTTCGTCGACAACGTGCTCCCAAAGGTTGTCTCTAGACAAGAGCGTCGCCGAATATATGATGAAGCCAAAGCGGTGATAGAAGAGGCAAAAACATTTTCTACTACTCCCATGTCGCGGCGTGCAGTGAGGCAAAAGCGACGTATTATCGAAGAGCGCATAAATGATTTCATCGTCCGCAACATGAAGCGCTGACCTTTTTTGATGGGGTGGTGCTATAAGTGTCGCCCCATCAACCTACTACGTACGAGTTTTTTATGAGAAGAACTTATCTTTACTTTTGGCGCAAAAATAATTGGGTTTTGAATAGTACAGCAGGTGTTAGGGCATCAATAATATCGCCATGAGCGATCATACTCTCGAGGTCTTTCATACTCACGAATGTACTACCGCTAATGCCATCTTCTGGCATCTTGTGCTGATTCGTTCGTTTTAAATCACGCGCAATAAACAGATATCCGGGCTGTCTGCTAATGCTGACGAGCTCATAGAATTGCCCCACATTTACCCAGTCTGAAGCCTCGTACCCGGTTTCTTCTGCCAGCTCCCGCTTGGCAGCTTCCAGAGGACTCTCGCCATCTTCGATACCGCCGGCGGGGAATTCGATAGTCATTTTATTGATAGGGTAGCGGTGTTGATTGATCATCAAGACCTTATCGTCCTGCAATGCCACGACAATTACGAACGGCTTAGCCTCTAGGACTGTATAGGTTCCAGGCTTGCCGCTCGGGGTAATCACTTCGTCTTTAACGAGCTTGATCCAGGGATTTTCGAAAATAGTTTCGCTCGAGATGGTTTTCCAGGGGTTGTCGGTCATGATTATTAGCTATTTTCTCCTAGAATCCGAAGCCGCTCTGCCTTCCATGTCGCGAATTTTTTGTCGGGAAATTCAATGAAGGTAACTGCTAAATGTTGTGACGCATTAAAGCGATCGTCTTGTTCTGAACGTTTTGTTATTAAAGTATCAACCATTTCAACAAGCATTTCCTCTGTATGCATATCGTCGAAGTAAAGTATAATCTCACACGTCACTTGATGCTTTTTATAGATCCAAATTGATGGATAAGAGTTGTAGTTTTGGTGAAATGCCTCTGCTAAAGCTTTAATCTCCGGTCCTTTATCAATTAGGCGTGTAGCATCGGTTAACGATTTAATTAAGGATTCAATATTTCGAAACGTTAATTTCCAGTCAATGTCTGAGTATCTATCAATTACGTTTATAGTTTCGCCGTGAGCTATCTTATTTCTAGCCTCTATTGCAGTCTCTATTTTCTGAAAGTCAATGCCTCTGAGCCAACTTTCATGAATAACAAGCCTTAACAAAATATTCAATTTATCTTTCGCATTGGTTTGATCTGATCTTAAAAAGTAATCTATCTCTTTAGCGTCAACGTCAGTATCTAATTTTGCCCTGAATTGTTTCGCTAAATATTGCTGAAGGGTTTGTTCAAGGGCAATCACATAATTAAATATTGCTAGACGAAGATTATTGTTATTATTAGCCTCTACAGCTTGGGTTGCAAGTTCTTCCGATACTGTGATAGGCAGGTTAGCCTCAAGCCACTCCGATACTTCATCTAGATCCGAACGGTTAAAGTGGGGCAACTTAGATAGTCCTAGTCCTCGAGAGTAAGAATCAATGATACTTTCTAAGCCGGTCAAACCATTACTGTAACGTGCATACCTTCCTCGGTCTCCACGCCTAAAATAAGTTTCCCAGGATTGCAAGACGTATTGAAAGTCTTCAATAGTAGTAATTGGAGAAATTTGCCATACGTTTAATTTGCCTCTAATAACCTCGATCATTCTATTATGAATTTTTGCAATATCCTCGCCAAGATGCATAGTTAAATCTTCATGGCTAATATCGTTTGGATAACGATTTGCTTTGGTCGATCTAATGCAATACGCGACATTCGTAATATTACGATAAGATTTATAGCTAGGTAGATTCTGGTCGTTAATTGTTTTAATAGTACTACTAAACTCAGCAACTGCACTGAGTCTGTTACTTAGTCTTATCTCTAATTGCGGTAAAGAAAAGTGATCCTCAGAGGACCATACCCAGATATTTAGGGAGAGTCTTGCTTTTATAGTCATTCTAAGCTTTCGTATTTCCCATTCATAAAATTCATCATTAATTCTAAATAACCTCAATTCGCGGAATAATCAAGTCTACTGTTCCGCCACCTCCCTATAGATTCCTAACGTCTCCTCCGCCGTCTTCCTCCACGAATAACGCTTAACCAGCTGCGCGCTTTTCTTGCGCAGCTCTGTTTGAAGCTTTTTATCGGTCAAAACCTCGTCGATTTTAGCTGCCATGTCGTCTACATCGAGCGGATCGAAGTAGTGGACTGCGTCCTGGTAGACCTCTGGCAAACATGATGCGTTACTGCTGGTTACGATAGCGCCAGCCATCATAGCCTCGAGTGCAGGCAGACCAAAGCCCTCCATTAGGGAAGGGAAGGTGTATGTCGCACAATGTTGATAGAGCCACACGAGCTGTGCATCTGATACGAAGCCGGTAAACAAAATGCTCTCAAAGCCTTGCCGCTCAGCCCAGGCTTTGTTGGCAACCAGCGGCGGCCCGTTATGACCCGTCAGCGGCCCGGTCAAAACCAGTTGTAGTTCGGGATGTGTTCTGCGTAACTGCTGATGGGCCTGCATAAGACGACGGATATTCTTGTAGTCACTTTGTTGCCCTACGTACAACAGGAATTGTTTCCCCTCCAATGCGTAGTACGGCTCGGGCTTCACTTGAGGGACGTCACCGCTTTCATACGTAACAACAATCTTTTCAGCTGGAATGTGCGCGAACGCCCGATACGCGTCTTTTACGTAGTGCGTTGGTGTAATAATTCGCGCCGAGGTATGTCCGATCCGGTAAAACACAAAGCGGCCGATAAGTTGCTTGAGCTTAAAAATAATAAAGTTTTTATCGCTGTTGTAGGTGTTGAGCAAAATAAGGTCGTGAATTGTCGTAACATGCTTGCCGCGATACAAAACCGGTTGTTGGGGCATACAAAAATGTACGAGATCGGGCTTGAGACGGTTGAGAAGCTTCAGCATTCCCCACTGTTCGGCAAAACTGTAATTAGCGAAATCAGCTTCAAATACCCGAAAATGCGGGTTTTTAGGCTTGTAAAAATCAAGATCTTTTTTTGGAACCAAAATGAGATAGTCGTTCTGTTTATCCAGCTCTTCCAGATAATGAACAAGCCGCTGCACGTAGCGTCCGGTCGTTGAATTAATGATACGAGCGTCGATTGCGATGAGCATTCCGGGTGTTCTTTTTACAATTGCTATCTTAACAAGAATATTGATAAGATACTACGTAGATGAAACGGAAATTCAAGATTATTGCCCGTGTGGCCAAAAAGGCGCTCAAAAAGACTACTCACCTCACGCACAAGAATTTTTACAAGGGTTATTCAGCACCCGAGACTGCTTATAAAGCCGTCACCTATCCTTTTCGTCACGGCGCGCGTGCAACGCTATCTAAAGTAAAGCGCGAAGTACTGCGTATCGGCGACCGGTCGAACATCAAACATCATTTTCCGAATGGCCTGGTAAGCGGCGTCGATAAGGCAGCGATCGTCGGCTGGTATGATGCACATGCCCGCAAGGTCAGCATCGTTATCCCCAGCTACAACGACTTTGAGGTGCTTAAACCAGGTGTCGAGAGTATCCACGCCACCTGTCATGACAAATCAAAGTACGAGGTAATTATAATTGATGACTACTGTCAGCCAGAAAACCGCAAAAAACTCAAAACGCTCGAGGACCCTAATACTCGAGTTATTTACCGCAAAAAAAACGGCGGTTTTGCCAAGGCCGTCAACACCGGCCTGAAAGCCGTGCCAGTCAAGAATGACGCTGTCCTATTTAACAGCGATATCGTGGCGCACCCTGGCTGGCTTGAGGCGTTACAGTATGGGGCGTATCAGTTCGGCGACAATGTCGGTTTGGTGACGCCGAAGCTGCTCTATCCCGATGGTCGTATCCAAAGTGCCGGCAGTTTCCGAAATACCGAAGCAACAGAATGGTTCGATCACTATTATCGTTTCCAGCCTGAAGATTACGGCCCGGCAAATGTGCCAGCGTATGTACAGGCCGGTACTGGTGCGCTGCTATATGCAACGCGAAAGTTCCTCGATACTGCCGGTATTTTAGACGAGAAATTCCCCTTTGCTTTCGAAGATGTCGACTGGTGTCTGCGCGGTTGGGAGGCGGGTTTTCGAACGCTGTACTTTCCTGCCGCGACGTTGACCCACATGGAATCACCGACGCGTGGCAAAAACAAAAACATTTCGGATATGGAACGGGGCTCGGTAGTCCACTTTTGGCAAAAGTGGGACAAATGGTTTGATCAGCGCAATGTACGTAACAAAGACGGCCGGATTCGTATTATCTACGTGTTGCAAACCGTGGGCTGGAGCGGCGGAATCAAGATGGTATTCGAACACGCCAATCGCCTCAAAAAACTCGGGTTCGATGTCGAAGTTTGGAGCTTGAGCGACAAGCCGGTGTGGCCACACGATTTTAAGCTGCGATATTTCAAGAATTATGAACAAATCGCTGCTGCGCTTGAACCAGAAGAGGCGATCAAGGTAGGCACATGGTGGGAAACGCTCTATCCGGTGTGGCGCGGGTCTCTTCGTAAAGGTATAGCGGTAAATTTTTTGCAGGAGATCGAAACCTGGTTCTATCCTGACGACCCCGATGCCCAGCGCGTGGTAGTGTCGTGCTACCGCAAGGAATTCAAATATTTTACTACCTCTAGCTTCAATCTCGATGAAATCCACTCGTTCGGGCTCGATGCCAAACTTATTCCTTGCGGCTACGACCCAGAATTTTTCCATCCGCTTGACGCCGTCGAGCGTGAAAAGGACATTCTGTTGGCCCTAGGCCGCCGATTTTTCCAGAAAAACTTTATGTTCAGCTTCCGGGCATGGAAGAAGCTCGGCGAGGAGCGCCCGCGTTTTTGGCTGTTTGGCGGTGAGCCGGACATGAAGACGCTGGATGAGAAAATCACGTACTTCAACAAGCCCACCGAAGAAGAGGTCAATAAGCTCCACAACCAATCGACTGTATTTGTGCAAACGTCGTATCACGAAGGATTTTGTTTGCCCGTCCTAGAAGCCATGGCCACCGGGTCGGCGATCGTGTGCACCGATATGCATGGTAACCGAGACTTTTGCCATGACGGCAAGAACTGTATAGTCGTGCCGCGCGATGATGAAAAGGCGCTCACCGCCGCATACAAAAAGCTTTTCGCAAATCCTAAATTGCGCGAGAAGCTCGGTAAAGCCGCATTGGAGACCGCCAAGGAGTATCAATGGGACGTTGTGATGGCCCGAATGGCGCAATACTACGAGAGCCTGGCCGAACCGCATTCAATTGTCGGTGAGGTCGAGCGCAGGTATGGCGCCAAAAAGAAGTAAATAGTACACTAGAGTAAGGTTCAGGAACTCCAGATATGCCGAATATTCTCAAATTTCTTACGCCACAAAACAGAACACTGCTCAAGCAGTTGGTTATCACCGATTTCAAGCTGCGCTATCAAGGTTCGGTGTTGGGGTATTTGTGGAGTAGGCAAAGACGTACCGCATTATCCGGCCTACTTGCTGCTCGGTATTGTGCTGTGGACGTTCTTTATTGAATCGACAACGATGGGTATGGGATCGATCGTGGGGCGCGGTGATTTGATTCGCAAAGTTCGTATTTCGAAAACGGCTATCGTGATCGCCTCGACATTGTCGGCGGGTGTCAATCTCTGTCTCAATATGATTATCGTGGTATTCTTTATGTTCCTGACACAAGCGACTGTTCAGCCCTCTGCCTGGCTTTTCCCGGTTATTTTGATAGAGCTTGTGGCCTTGTCGCTCTCGTTGTCGTTCTTTTTGTCGGCGCTGTATGTACGCTTTCGGGATTTCGCGCCGATCTGGGAGGTGGTACTGCAGGTCATGTTTTATGCCACACCGATCATTTACCCCTTGACGATCGTCCATTCCGACAAGCTACTCAAGCTGTTGTCGTTGAATCCGCTGGCGCAAATTATTCAGGATGCGCGCGAGATGCTGATTACGCCGGCTACGCTCACCACGCACGAGATTTTGCCCGATGGCTGGAGCTTCATCGTGCCGACCGTCTTTATTGGTATTACCCTGGTCGCTTCGATTTGGTTTTTCCGAAAGAGTGCCAAGCAATTTGCGGAGAATTTATAGATGAAGGACGGCAAAGAGCCTATTATCGAAGTTAAAGATCTGGTCAAAGTTTTCAAATTGCCGCATGACCGTTCCAGCAGTATCAAACAAACGGTGCTCAACTGGCACAAACGCGGTTACGAAGAGTTTAAGGTCCTCAATGACATTAGCTTTACTATTAACGAGGGTGAGTTCTTTGGCATTGTCGGGCGCAACGGCAGCGGTAAGAGTACGCTTCTGAAGATTCTAGCGGGTATTTATGAACCGACAAAAGGTGAGGCCGAGGTGCGTGGAACGCTCACACCGTTTATTGAGCTTGGTGTCGGGTTCAATCCTGAGCTGACCGGCCGCGAGAATATCTTTTTGAATGGTGCGATCCTGGGTCTCACGACCAAAGAGATGGAAGAGAAATACGACGAAATCGTCGAATTTGCCGAGCTTGAGCGGTTTATGGATCAGAAACTCAAGAATTACTCGTCCGGTATGCAGGTCCGTTTAGCATTTTCGATTGCCATGCAGGCGCATAACGGGATACTACTGATCGATGAGGTTCTGGCTGTGGGCGACGCCGCCTTCCAGCGCAAGTGCTACAATGCCTTCAACGACATCAAGAAAAGTGGTAAGACCGTGGTATTGGTAACTCATGATATGGGCGCCGTGCAGGAATATTGCGACCGCGCGCTCATGATCGAAGGTGGTGATATTGTCGCTATTGGCAAGCCTCGCGAATTGGCATTGCGTTACCAGTTGGCGAATGCTGCCGACGCCAGCGAAGAAGAGATGAGCTTGGTAAAAGCAAAGAAGCTGCAGCGTCCGAAGAACCCTGCTATCAAGATTATCGATTTCAGGTTGACTCAAAATGGCAAGAAAAAGACACATTTTTCACTGCATGAAGATATCGTGGGCGAGCTCAAAATCGATGTGCGCGAACCGGCTACCGTGCAGATCAATATGTTTTTCCTGCGAGCCAACGATGCCTATCTGGCCGGCATCAATTCGACCTTTCATCTTGGCGATGATTTCACTCCGTCGAAAGGCGAACACGCGCTGCGCTGCACTATCAAAGCGGATCAGCTGGTAAAGGGCGACTACAGAGCTGGCGTCGGAATTTATACGGCTGGTTATTATCCAGATCTGATCGACATTATCGACAAAAATTACAGCACGCCAATGCCGAACGTGACGATTGTCGACGCCTCGACGTATCAGGATGGAGAGCTCTATTTGCAGGGCGTCTGGTCAAAAGAGTAAACTTATCTCTTGATCTTTTTGGCTGTGGAATGCAGCTTGCGCAGGGGTTTGGTAAGCCGCCAACTGACGGAACGCACCATGCCCTCGATTACGACATCACGCTCGTGGATTGCTCTTTGATCTTGTTGGATCTGAGAATCTCTTTCGCTGATAATCTTATCGCGATCGTGGATAGTGGCTTCGCGTTCACGGATGGCGTGCTCGCGATTGGCAATTTCTGTTTCTTTGTGATCGACCATCGCGGCAATGAGGCGCTCGGCGCTGCCAGGCTGCGGGCGGAATGTGTAGTGGCCTTGATAGAACTTTCTCAGATTATCCAGATAGACCGAAAAGTCGTATAGCTTCGTGATTTTATCGAAGTTTTGTTTAACGATTTTGTCGTAAGTCCGTTTGTCATGGCTCAAACGTTCCATGTCGCCGGGCAGACGTTTTAGCATGTCGCTGTAATTGGCATAGAGGTTGTCGAACTTTGCGAATCCTGTGTCAGGGAAAAAGTCTTCGTTGTAGACCGCAAATGTAATGCCGCCAGAGAAAAACGCTTCGATAAAATAGCCATCGAAACCTTCTCCGAATGTGACGGCGAACTTTGCTTCGCGGATGGTTTTTTTGTACTGTTCGTAGGTCATATTTTGGATGGTGACGAATTCGTATGCCGGGAATTTTTGCTTCAACTTGGCGACAATCTTTTCTTTTTTGCCGGTTACATCCGGCGATAGCACGATGCGGTCTTTCTTTTGCTCGAAAGGTATGGCAATATATTGCCCCGGGTCATTAAAAACCGAAAGATGGTGTGTCGGAATGTCGTATGTGTCGGCGGTCTCCTGTGTTGCGTAGCGGTCGTGAGCAGTTGTTTGCGTGACATTGGACGTAAGCGAGAACCAGTCCGCCGCCAAAGCGGGTTGGGGCATATACAAAATATTCTGGTTCATGATATTGACGTGCAGTTCGGGTATAGCGCGTAGGAACTCAAGATGATGCTTTTTGAGGCTGCGGTATATGTCGTTGGCTGCATATTCCGGAACATGCAGAAGGAGGGAGTCAGGAGGAGTTTTTTTGACTATTTCGTCGAATGAGTAGATAATCTCATCATTTTCGAACAAATCGTTCTTGACGTAGCTTTTGTAACCCGGAGGAACGCTGAGAATAACGTCGGCGCCATGAATGTCTTTGAAGCGACGGCTTTCACGGCAGATCGAAAAGATCGAAAGGACACCACCGTTAATAATTTTATCGTGAGGTATAAAGAACACTATAAGCTGCTGATTCTTGGACATACTATCTAATATAGTATCAGGTAAGCTGAGAATGCGCTACGCGTCAGGTGCCGCATCTCTATGGCATAGACTCGCCTTCCCGGCAGTTCAAAATCACTGCTTGTGATTTGACGGGCCTATGCCATAGAGATGTAGGACTCCTGACGCTGTTCTTTTTATGTACAAGCTGTAAAATAGAGCTATGACCGCCAAGCCGAATCGAATTAACGTGACCCGAACATTTCTGCCTCCTCTAGAAGAATACGAAGCTTATCTAAAGCAAATATGGGATGGCGGGCAGCTGACCAATCAAGGCCCTTTGCTTCACGAGTTCGAACAGAAGGTCTCAGCGTACCTCGGTGTCGAGAATTTTCATTTTGTCGCCAATGGCACACTAGCTCTCCAGGTGTCACTCAAGGCTTTGGGTATTGAGGAGGGCGAAGTAATCACGACGCCGTTTTCGTACGTGGCTACCGCCACTTCTATTTTATGGGAACGATGCACGCCGGTGTTTGTAGACATCGATTCCAAAACATTTTGTATTGACCCTGGCAAGATCGAAGCGGCCATAACAAAAAATACCAAGGCGATTATGCCGGTACATGTCTATGGCAACCCGTGCGATGTGGAGCGAATCCAGGACATTGCCGAAAAACATAATTTGAAAGTCATTTACGATGCAGCGCATGCCTTCGGGGTGACGTACAAAGGTCGTTCGCTGATGAGCTACGGTGATATTTCGGTGTGTAGTTTTCACGCTACCAAGCTTTTCCATACCATCGAGGGCGGGGCGATCATAGTCCGTGATAAAAAGGTAAGCGAAAAAGTTGAGCTTTTAAAGCGCTTCGGCCACAATGACGATAATTATTACACGGTCGGCACTAATGCCAAAGCCACTGAGTTTCAGGCGGCTATGGGGCTGTGTATGCTTCGCTATATTGATGAAATCCAAGCCAGCCGCAAGGAAGTAATGCGGCTATATGGTACTTATTTGGATGATTCGATCCAGCGTCCGCAGGGTCTCGAGCTTGTCAATGCTAACGGCGCGTATTATCCGATCATCATGAAAACCGAAGTGGCATTCCTGGGCGTCATGAAACGGCTCAACGAGCGGAATATCTTCCCGCGTCGGTACTTTCACCCCTCTCTTAATACCTTACCGTATCTAAAAGGCACGCGAGTTTCCTGTCCTGTCTCGGAAGACATTGCCGCTCGGGTGATGTGTTTGCCGCTCTATGCAGGCCTGGATGTAGAGATAATTAAACAAATAAGTGAGGTTGTAAACAGATGAAAAAGAAAGTTTTGGTTTTCCCGTGTGGTTCGGAGATCGGCCTAGAGGTTCATAAGGCTGTCCGCTACTCGGCGCACTTTGAGCTCGTGGGCGGATCATCTGTTGATGATCATGGCCGTTTCGTCTACAAAAACTATATAGACGATATTCCGTTTGCCGATGATCCTGCCTTTGTAGAGAAGATCAACGCGATTGTGAACGAACATGACATTGATTATTTATTTCCGGCGCATGACAGCGTCGTACTGAAGCTCGCTCAGGAACGCGACAAACTTGGTTGTGATGTCATTACGTCACCCGTCGAAACATGCGAGGTAGCCCGATCCAAGGTCAAGACCATGGAACTCTTCGCAGGTGTTCTGCCAACACCAAAAGTTTTTGCGAGCGTCGACGAGGTTAAGGACGAAGACTTTCCGGTTTTTCTAAAACCCGATGTAGGGCAGGGCTCAAAAGGCACGCAACTGGCTAAAAATCGCGAAGACATTGAATTCTATTTGTCCAAAGACCGGTCACTGATGATTTTGGAACTTCTTCCAGGCAAAGAGTACACAGTTGATTGCTTCACGAACCGTCACGGCGAACTGGTATTTTGTGAAGGACGTGAGCGTATCCGGATTTCGAATGGTATCAGCGTCAGCTCGGCACACGTCAGTGATGATCGGTTCCGGGCGATCGCCGAAAAGATTTCTGGGAAGCTCGTCTTTCGTGGCGTCTGGTTTTTCCAGGTCAAAGAACGGGACGGGGGCGAATTCGCATTGATGGAGATTGCGCCGCGCATTGCCGGCACGATGGGCTTGGTACGGGGAAAGGGCGTGAATATGGCTCTGCTGAGTCTCTTCGATGCAGCCGATTACAATGTCGATATCCTTGAAAATCAATACACTATGATTATCGATCGCGCCCTGCAAAACCGCTACAAGCATGACATTTCGTATAGCCACGCCTATATAGATCTGGACGATTTGCTCGTGTATGATGGCAAAGTGAACTTGCAAGTTATGGCTTTTGTATTTCAGTGCATCAACAAGGGCGTCAAAGTTCACTTGTTGACCCGTCACAAACAAGACCTGGAGGAGACGCTGCGTACTTATCGCCTCGAGGGTATTTTCGACGAGATATCCTGGGTTCGGGAAGAGAAAGATGAAAAGTATCTATATATCAAGGAAAAGGATGCGATTTTTATTGACGATTCTCATGCTGAACGCAAGAAAGTGCACGACCAGCTCGGTTTGCCAGTGTTTGACGGGCATATGATCGAAAGTTTGTTAGAGGATTTTTAAAAGGAGCCGTATGAAGAAAGAAGTTTCCGAGATGGACAAGCAGTTTCATCAGATGCTGCGTAAAAATGTCAGTGATTTTGTGGCCGCCTGCGGAAAACGGTTCGATGGTGATGGCACGCGTATTTTGGATGTCGCGCCGCAAGATCATGAAGGTGCCAAGCCATATTTTGTGAAGGCTCAGGTTGAGACACTCGATATCAATTCGCAATCGGGCGCAACATACATTGCCGACCTTACGGCTAGCAACGAAGGAGTTATTCCGGCAGATGCCTTTGACGGCGTCGTTTGTACGGAAGTGTTAGAGCACACATTGCAGCCATTTGATGCCGTGAACGAAATAAAGCGTATTCTGAAGCCTGGCGGGCATGTTTTTGTGTCGACGCCGTTTAACTTCCGTATCCATGGTCCACTTCCTGATTGTTGGCGTTTTACCGAACATGGGCTTCGCGCGTTGTTTAAGGATTTTGACATTGTTGAGTTGACGCCGCTTGAGACCGAGGATCGATTCCTGATGCCGGTGCATTATACGCTCATTGCTCAGAAGCGTCGGTAACAAATACGCGTCTTAGGCTCTCAAATTACCAGCTCAAACCTTTAACGCCTGGAAAACCGTACTGGAAACTTATGTTCGGATCGTTATTCGCATTGAGGCTTAATCGCCAATTGCCGTCGGGCGTCAGCCAGCCAAGATTGTCGTTGCCGTTGCCATCCCAGTCGCCCACTAGAATATTACCGCCACTCGTGGATTTAATTTTGCTGCTGCCGGCAATGATATAGGTATTGTCGGCCACGCCCGAATTGTTACTATTGCGCTGGATAAACACATCGCCATTCAGTTGGCCAGGGGTATCGGTACCGTCGCCGTTCCAGTCTCCGGGTGCCGGGGT
>WNFZ01005211.1_pt1 | contig 22975 bp, 22 predicted proteins | sample 5400081 | NCBI WGS metagenome assembly WNFZ01 (sample SAMN13153365, study PRJNA577476) | soil metagenome | isolation source: 80 cm soil or saprolite under grassland replicate 1 | place: USA:California | collected 2016-06-15
TGTCGAATGCCTCACCCGCCGCATCGTCCAGCGTTGAGCCGAGGCGTTGATACGTCAAATGATCAGTCATGAGATTCAGTTCGGTGTGTCCACCCGAGACAAGCAAAGCCATTAACGGAAATTGTGGTTCAGGCGGAGCAGTTTCGCCGGCGTTATATATCCACGAAGAATAAATGTGTCCTTCGAGATGATTGACGCCGATCAACGGCAAACTCATCCCGAGGGCGATTCCCTTTGCCATATTCATGCCAACGACTAATGAGCCTGCCAGCCCGGGGCCGCGCGTGACTGCAACCGCGTCAATATCCTTCAGCGTGAGATTTGATTGAACGAGTGTTTGCTCAACAACTGGAATGATACTCAACACATGCTGACGCGACGCAACTTCAGGGAACACGCCACCATAGCGCGCATGAATATCCATCTGCGACGCAACCGTAGAGGATACAAGCTCGCGCCCATTTTCGAGAACGGCGCAAGCAGTCTCATCACATGAAGTTTCAATCGCAAGAATTCGGGCGGGTTTTAAATCAGGCATAATCATTCATGTCATTGCGAGGAAGTCAAAAGGACTGACGAAGCAATCTCCCATTTCGCGAGGAGATTGCTTCGCCGCTGCGCGGCTCGCAATGACTTAACTACTCTTTCTTCCACTTCTTCATCGGTAAGACGAAGTCATATGGATATTCAGCAAGCAATTCTATCTTACCATCAGGACGCACCCAATAGGTATCTTCAATTCGCACGCCCATTCCTTTTTCTGGGTAATACAAGCCAGGTTCGATTGTGATAACCACGCCGGGTTTGAGGATATTATCTTCACTGGCAGTCAAACCAGACCAGGGGCGTTCATGAATATTTATTCCAACTCCATGCCCTAATCCATGAACATATCCATCCAGAGGCGCTTTTGTATTGAGTTGAGTTTTATGTCCCTTCGACTCAAAATATTCACAAGTCATACGCTGATAGTCAATAAACGAGGCATTGAGATCGAGGTTCTCAACCACTTTATTATATATTTCATGGACTTGATCATAAAGAGCTTGCGCTTCAGGAGTTGCATAGCCCAAACTCCATGTGCGCGTGAAATCATAGAAATAACCACCGCCTTGTTCCGCAGGGAAAATATCGAAGACAATGGTCTTGCCTAATGTTACTAAATCTTCAGGAGTTCCAACCGAATGTGGGACTCCCGCGTCATGACCAATAGCAAAAATGGTGCCTTCTACGTCCACTGCACCGCGTTCGGCAAGCCAGAGCGAGATCTTGCTTTTTACATCCCCAATTGTGAGCGGATACCCATCTTCTTTTAATAACACTTCATCGTCGCGCACTTCGCGGGAAGTCAAGTAATCCTGGATCATTTTCACAATGGTTGTTGTGACCGCACCCATTTGACGAATACGAGCTACTTCCACATCATCTTTCGTCTCCATGGCACGCAAAATGACCGAGTCCAGGCTCGATTCGCCAATAAACTCCAGCTCGGGCATAAGGCTCGCCAATTTCATGATGACTCCAAACAACTGCGAAAGTTCCACTTTTCCATAAACAGCTACTCGACCGCCGGAGAGTTCATACTCCGAAAGAATTTTTTGAAGCTGGAATGCGTAAGCTGTCTGGAAGTCACCGTTTGCCTGCTTTTGAAAATCCGTTATCGGAAATTCACTAAACGAGACGGTCTTCAATCTGCTCTTTGCAGCTTCCTCACGTTCCATGTCGTTATAAAACAATACGGGTTCTTTCCCAGTTTTCTTGATGAGGAGCGCGGCGCTAACATGCCCTCCGCCGACGAAATAATACATCGGTGGGTTTTGTTCTGCATCACCGAATACTAGTAAGGCATCCAATTCTCGTGCTTTCATAAGAGCATCAAGATCTGATTTCATGACTTCTCCGAAAGAAGAGATTTGAGAATCGAGATAAGCATTTCATCTTCCAAAACTGTGCGCGGGTCAAAAAGAATTGTATCATCTTCTACACGTGCAATGATCGGGGTCTGGCTCTCACGAAGCTTTTTCATAAATTTGTCTGGTGATTTCACTTTCAATGCCAAGACATACGTGGAGATACATTCATCAGGAAGACTTCCGCCACCTACAGTGGATTCAGATTGAATTACTTTACCTTGTCCCAATGTATCTCGCCACGTTTCAGCGCGGATTTTGAGTTGTTCCAGTGTTAAAGACATCATCTTCCAGATGGGGATTTCTCTCTCTGCTTCATCCTTGAGGTAGTGCAGCAACGTAGCTGTCATCCCTGCCAGACAAGTTTTATCCGCGCGAACCGCGCGTGCCAGCGGATGTTTTTTGATCTTGTCGATTAGATTTTTCTTGCCAATGATGATTCCTGCTTGTGGACCGCCGAGCAGTTTATCTCCTGAAAAGCAGACCAAGTCAACGCCCGCTGCAAGGGACTCTTGAACTGTTGGTTCATGAGCGAGTCCATATTTTGCGGTATCGAGCAATGCACCTGAACCAAGATCATCTACAACAGGGATATTCGTCTGGTGAGCAAGATCAACAATATCTTCCAATTCAGGTTCTTCAGTAAAGCCAACGATTTTGAAATTGCTACGATGCGCGCGCATAACGAGTGCGGTCGGTTCTTCTAAAGCGGATTGGTAATCGGATGATCGGACTTTATTAGTTGTCCCTACTTCGACCAGTTTCGCGCCCGACTGCTTCATCACATCAGGGACGCGGAATCCACCGCCGATCTCGACAAGTTGACTGCGTGAGATAATCACGCGTTTTTTATTTGCAAGCGCCGATAACACAAGTAAAACAGCGGAGGCATTGTTATTAACCACAACTGCAGCTTCGGCACCTGTCAATTTTTGCAAAATCGATTCAGCATGGCTCAAACGTGAGCCGCGCTGACCTTTCTCCAGATCATATTCAAGCGTGGAATAGCTTTCGGCTGCTTCTTTCATCGCTGAGATGGTAGCTTTTGACAACGGAGCACGCCCAAGATTGGTATGTAAGATGACTCCTGTCGCGTTGATGACTGGAAGCAGAGTCGATGTTGTCCATGCGATGAGATGAGATTCCGCTTGGGTTAAGATAGCGTCCGTTGAGGGCAATGCAACCTCAGGATTTATTTTGAATCGTGCGCGGGTCTCATGCAACGTCAATCGAAGCGCGTCCAGTGTCAGAGGTCGCCCATAGGCTTCGATAAGATGAGTTCCTCGCGAAGCGTGTAATAATTGATCAACAGAGGGAAGATCACGAAGATTGATCATCTGAAGTGACAGGAGGTTTCCAATGCGATTTTTCACGCAGTCGTCGCCATAGACGCCAAACCACAATGCCTGACGAACAATGACGTTTGCGTCAGCAGGTTTTTCGCCGGAAAAGCGCCGATGGAAAAAATATACAATGGGCAAAACGGTGCCAGTAAGCGCTATCAACACAAGCACAAAGAATCCCCAACGTGGCCAAACATATGGAAGTGTTTGAGTGATCAGAATATATAAGCCACCCCAGCCAACGACCATCAGTATGAGGGATGATAGACCGAATGGTTTGAATTTTAGTTGTTCATCCATTGAGGGAATTATACTCGGAGAGCGAAACACGTAAACAAGTAGACCGGTCCACAAACCGGTCCACAAGACAGAGGAAAGAAGCAAGAATTAAAAGTTAGAAGTGGAAAGTGAGAATATTAAGCCGGCTTCCTGTCAGGATTTCTTTTGACGCCAATTCCGCGCATTGCACAGTTTTTTGAAAAGTTCGCGGCTGATGTTTTTTTTCTAAACTTTCTGCTTCGCCTCTTTGATTACTTCAAGCACTTCAGGGAAATCGATTCCGAGTTCATGAAGTTTTTCAACAGTGGGAATACTGTTGGCATCCCAACCACGACGCTCATAGACGGCATCCATCAATAATTCATATTGCGCTTCGCGATACCTACGCAATTCGTTCATCTTTTCTTTAGTGGACATGCCCGCAGGACCCACTTCAACGAGACGTTTGAGTTGTTCGTCATAGCGCTCTTGACGTGACTCATATTCCAACTTAGTAACAGGCCCCATCGCGCGATAGGGTGGGTAATCGTGTTGACGTCCGATACGTCCCATGCGTAAGGCAAAGACTTTCTGGAAGTTATAGACCCGTTCCGATTGACTCAGCAAATCTTCAACTTTGGTTGGTTTGCCTGTGACGCCTTCGTGAATCCATGTGTAATTTTCAACATGTTCAGGAACTTTCGCAGGCTCTGTCGTCTGCTTGTTGTCTGCAGGTGAAATATCGTTCCACGGAAGTTTGCATAAGCCATGCAAGCTGAACCATGTACGCCACATTGGGAAATAATGCAACGCTTCGGCTTTATCTTGGAAGGTAGGCAAAAGATTATGGACTTGATCCATGAAGATCAGCCAGGCTTCATCATGCTGCGGACCTTTTGTCGCCAAGCCATATCCACCTTGCTGGGCAAGGGATTCTTTCGTCAAGTATTCTGAAATTTCCATACCCTTGATTTCCATGCCAATGTCATGCATGAACACTGGATCACTTCCGAATTCGAGCGCAAAGTATTCTTTCATATATCGCACGCCTTGACCCACAATGAGGCCAAATCCTTCGCCACGCGCCATTTGATGCAGAAGTTCAAGGGCCGCGGCGCCATTGCCAAAGTTCAATTCCATGCCACCGGTATGTTCCTTTTTGATGATACCCTCTTCGTAACACTCCATCGCAAAGGCTACACAGTTAGAAAATGAGATCGTGTCCACACCGTAGGTATCGCAGTAAAAATTAAGCTCGAGAACTTTTTGCGCTTCGAAGTTGCCGATATTCGATCCAAGTCCCGCGGCGTTTTCATATTCAGGTCCATCCACCAAGACACAAGTGCCTGCGTACGGTCCGGTCTTCAAAGGGAAATGATCCACGCCATGCGAACAAGACATCGTGCAACCCAGCCAGCAGCCATCGGGAACTCCCTGTGTGAAAGCTTGTTTCCAAACTTTTGAATCAATCTTATAGGTTTCAGGATGCGACCCAAAACGATAATTGTGGGTTGGCAACAAATCAAAATGATCCATCACTTCGACAATATTCGCTGTACCCACTTTGCGCATTTGATTCTGTGAATCATCGAGATCGGCGATTTCCTTATTGATGCGCTGACCTGCCTTGCGGACCAGAGCCATGTCAGCGACACCATTTTTATCGCCACTCATATTACTGAAGCGGCAGACAATGGTACCGATCTTCTTATCACGGAAGACGCGTCCCGCGCCGCCGCGACCGGCTTGCTTGACCCGCGCCTCTTTTCGGCGGACATCATACCATGTGGAGTTGATCGCTGCATAGCGGATGTGATTCGCTGCCTGTCCAGCGGATAATACTGCAACACCACGCTTCCCTTTTTCATCGCCACCATATTTCGCAGTTAAGATATTCCCAATCAAATGAGAATCCTCCGCTTCGAAGGAATATGGTTCTATCGTGACTCTGCCGGTGTCACCGTCAATAAAGATGATCACATCCTCAGCCGCTTTCCCTTGAATCTCCAGCGCGTCGAAGCCTGAGAATTTTAGGAACGCAGAGAAATATCCGCCCACGTTGCTATCGATCACATTTGCCGTGAGGGGACCTAACGTCACCACCGTGGCTTTCCCAGTACCGGGATACGCTGTGATCCCACAAATAGGACCGTTGGCAATGACCAATTCGTTCTGCGGGTCATTCCATTTGGTCTCGGGTGAGACTGCATCCCACAACAATTTGAGGCCGAATCCACGTCCGCCTGTGAACACATCTTTCATCTGCTGCGTGACAGGTTTTGCGTAGATGGTGTTGTCATTCAGATTGATGTAGAGCGTACGGTTAGCATATCCGCGCTCAACGGGATATAGCTCATACGTGAATTCTGCAAGCAAAGTTGATTCAGTTGGCAGAGTCATGAAAATTCTCCTTGGGATACTCAAACGCAAACAGAAATGGCATTCGAAATTGTCGTTTTTATTATCCCAACATCCACCTTGACTGCCTACTGATTATCTTCCCCTTCTGCTAGTGCCAAGAGGAACATCCAATTTGTAGGGATATAATCGAATTAAAAGCAATTCCGATGGTCGAGTAAGCCGAGTGTTTGTCGAGGCAATATCGAGACCATCAATGAAATTCCAACGCTGAATGAGAAGTTTTCATGAAACTGGTGGTTTCCCTAGCCCGTTCGGGCAGGACGGGCGATACGTGGCACCTTGCGCCACTACTCAGCCACCGAGATGTGAGGTGATATGAACGTATCCGATGCGATTCGATTAAAGCGCGCTGTACGCAAATTTCAGGACAAGCCTTTGCCAAATGAGGTGATTCAAGCGATTCTGAATGCGGGACGACGTTCGCAGTCTTCCAAAAACGAGCAGGGATGGCAATTCATCTCAATCCGCGACAAGTCTATTCTTAAAGCTCTATCAGAAACAGGTACCTATGCGGGACATCTTGCGGGCGCGGGATTAGGAGTCGCTATTCTCACACCCAACCCAGAAGGAAAATTCCAAGATTTATTTGATGCAGGTCAAGTTGCTGCATATATGCAACTTGCAGCTTGGGAGTTAGGTGTTGGCTCGTGTCTTGCATCCATTTATGAGCCAGAGAAAGCGCGTGAGATATTAGGTTTTCCACCTGAATGGTATCTGCGGATCGCGTTGTCGTTTGGATATCCACTCAATGAAGAAAAACTATCTGCTGCGCCGAAGAAGGGTGGACGTAGATCATTGGAAGAAATCGTGCATTGGGATAAGTGGTAAAAGATAATAAAGCGAGAGGAAGCACAAAATGGGTGAAATGAAATATGCACTGCTTACGGAAGTACTCGGTCATTGGAAGGCCGAGATCATTGAAAACTTCCTGAAGACCGAAGGAATTGAGGTGGTGCTCATTCAAGATTCGCTTTCACAGTCAACTTATTTCAATCCATTTGCCCCTGTTCAGATTTTTGTTCCCAAGGAAGAAATCCAGCAGGCACAGGAACTGCTGAAAACTTTTGGAGATTCCTTAGAAGATGAATCCGATGACGAGGAACAAGACAATGAATAGAGCAACTTCCAGCTCTCAGCGCCGCGCGAAGCGTCGGCGCTGACATTACTCATAATCGCCGCCGCCTTGAAAAGCCGAAGGTGGACGGCCGCTCAAGCAATAATAATCTATGCAACCCATTGAATTCGAAACACCAACCCTCAATGAAAAAGGTGAGATTATCGCATGGACACGTCACACTGCCGAACAATTCAGCGAAGATCTCGGTAACGGCACTAGCCTTGAGATGCTTGTCATCCCTGCGGGGGTTTTCCAAATGGGGTCGCCTCATCGTGTGAGAAACATGGATGAACAGCCGCAGCACTTCGTCTCAATCAAATCATCATTCATGATGGGGAAATTTCTGATCACGCAGGCACAGTGGATAGCTATCATGGGAAAATTACCTCCATGCAGATTCAAAGGAGACCAACTTCCAGTTGAACGTGTTTCATGGGAAGACGCGCACAAGTTCTGTCAGCGACTTGCAAAGAAGGCAGGACGAAATTATCACTTGCCAAGTGAAACGCAATGGGAATACGCCTGCCGCGCAGGGACAAGCACACCTTTCAGCTTCGGTGAGACATTAACGATAGACGTTGCAAACTTTAATGGTGAACACACGTTTCGGGATGAACCGCGCGGATTCTATTTTCATTCTACAAACGAGGGAGGAAAATTCCCGCCGAACGCGTTTGGCTTATATGATATGCATGGCAATCTATGGGAATGGTGCGCGGACAATTGGCTCGATGATTATCATGCCTCCCCAAGAGATGCAAGCGATTATCAAATGCTAGATAATCCCTATCGAGTCGCGCGCGGAGGATCGTGGCATGAGCCTCCAGAGCTCTGTCGCAGTGCAGCGCGGATTAAGTTCCTGCGATTGGATGCAGAGGAGTTTATTGGGTTTCGAGTCGCTTGTGAGGTTATCTAAAGCGCGGTATTGATAAAGATCTCTCGAGGAAGAGAGATTTTTGGAAAGGTACTAAATGGGTATAATTAGAACAACAAAGGAGAGTTATATGCGTTTCAAGGTTGTTCTTGAAGAAAGCGATGAAGGTGGTTACACCGCTTATGTACCGTCTTTACCAGGTTGCATAAGCGAAGGGAATACCAAAGAAGAAGCTCTGAAAAATATTCAGGAGGCTATTGAACTATATCTGGAACCTGTTGAAGATGACTGGATTCTAGATGAGAAGGATTTGGTGCAGGAAGTTGAGGTATGACCAAAGTTCCCAGCCTGTCGTACGCCGAAATCGTCAGGGCACTACAACGCGATGGCTGGACAGTAGTGCGTCAGCGGGGAGTCATATTCGTTTGCAAAAGCGGATTGGAGATGGGCTACTAAAAATCACAGTTCCTGCCCTTCGTCCAATCAAACGTTCTACGCTCTTGCATATTTTGAAACAAGCACGCCTGGACGTTGATAGATTTTTGGAATTGGTATAGTTGTATTTTGTCCCACCGAAGGTGAATGGTGGCGAGAGCAATAAATAATTAAAGTGGGCTATAAGCAGGAAGTTCCAGTTTACTCAAAAAATACGGAAGCATTTTGTGCCACCAGGGCCAATCGTGATTGACGTCATTGCCCCAGATGTCCACCCAGTGTGGAATGTTCTTTTGCTCAAGGATGTGCTTGAGCGCAAGCGTATCCGCTAACATGTCATCTTCCCAAGCACCCTGACCTACTGCAATGATGATATGGCTCGCGCGGTATTGATCGAGATACCAGTGATCATACAAGTTTGGAAGATAAGCTAACGGTACATTGAAATAAACATTGTCATCCATGTAACCGCCAATGAACGTACTGAGTTGGTACAAACCACTGAGGGCAATGACCATATCAAAAATATCAGGATGGCGAAAGAAGAAGTTTGCAGCATGATACGCGCCCATGCTGACGCCTGTCGTCATAAACTTTTGCTTCGTATCTCCACAATGCTGGCGCATGAAATGGACAACTTCCTCGACGATATAACGGTCATAATCCTGATGACGCCAGGCGCGATCGGCAGGATGTGCGCCGAAGTTCGCCCAGGATTCTCCGTCTATGCTGTTGACAGTGAACAGCTTGATCTGACCCGCTTCAATAAATCCCGAGAGAGTGGTTGTCATGCCCCAATCTTCAAAATCATGAAAGCGACCCTGCTGTGAGGGAAAAACCAGCACGGGCTTCCCATAATAGCCATAGACTTTTAATTCCATATCATGCCCGAGGATAGGACTGAACCATTTGTGATATTCGATCTGCATGAAGACCTCTATTGCTCCTGTATGAATTCTGCCACCTCGATGACATCCTCTAACGCGGGCGAGCGGACGACATAGCCATAATCCCCCAGCGCGCGGCTGAATACTCCGCTGATCGACTCGTGATGGCAAATCTTATCTCCATAAGCCTGGAAGATATCCTTCTCGCTATGAGAATAGTCACGGTTGAATTTACGGCCTACATAACAACAATAATACTTATGGCTGTACTCTGGATACGGGAAGCCTTTCCCCGCAATGATACTCGCCCAGGCATTGTAGACATCGATGTCACAGGCATAGTTGAACATGTCAGTGGTGAGGCCGCCCGGGGGACGCATGTTCACTTCCAGGGCGAGGAGACCGCCAGTGGCATCCTCACGGAAGAATTCGAAGTGGAAGAAACGCTCACCGACGTCGAACGCTTCCAACACACGGCGCCCAAGCGCTTCAAGATCTGCAGGGATTTCGCGCAGGGTGTAGTAGTAGATCAGGGCATCGTCCAGTACCGTTTCCATCACCCCCGCGCTATATTCCAGGGAATTTAGAAAAACGGGCTTGCCTTCACGATCAGTGAGTCCGTCAAATGTGCAAATCCGTCCTTTGATGAATTCCTCCAGCAGATAATCCACAGGAGGTTTGGTATCAAAGAATGCTTTCAATTCGATCTCATGGTGGATTTTGTAGGTGGCGGCTGCACCGACACCGACATCTGGTTTTGCCACCAGAGGGTAGCCCGTCTCTTTGACGAGTTTCAGCGCATCTTTCAGATCCTTGACGATCCGGCCGCGGGCGACCTTGATCCCCGCCTTAATGAATGCCTCTCTCATCTTTGATTTGCGCTTGATCCTGTCAATTTGATTTGTTCGGATCCCAGGAATATTGAAATCCGTGCGGAGGCGGGCTTCGGTCTCAAGCCAGTATTCGCTGTGTGAATCGATGCGATCCAGTTTGCCGTAGCGGTGTGTGAAGTAGCCGAGCGCGCGGACGAGTTCGTTGTAATCATGCATTTCGCCGACGCGATAATATTCAGTCAGCGCGGACTTCAGTTCGGGGCGCAGGGAATCATAGTTCTCATCTGCCAAACCCAGGACGGTCACGCCCTGATTCTTGAGAGCGACCGCGAACTTGTAATAGTTGGGCGGAAAGTGAGGGGACAGGAAAACGAAATTCATCGCAGCCTCCCGCGGAGCAAAGTTGACATAATATACCAAATTTTCCCAGGAATGAGGGAATCGGAATAGAATTAAGTACCCCGTGCGAAAGCAGGACGGACGCCAAATACTTGAGGAGTCCGTTCGTTGGGATAAATGGAAATCAACAGGAGAGCAGCATGGAAAAATTCAGCGGACTCATCAGCGTTTTGCTCGAACATTCCCAACGCTTCTTTGATATCTGGAATCTGCAAATTGTGATCGCGCTGGGCTTGCTGGGATTCTCACTCACGAACCAACAAATCATTTCCAAGGTGCGCGTGCGCCTACTCATTTCATTTGTACTTATTGCAATCGCCGCCTTCAGTGTCTTTTCCCTTTCTTCGCACCAGAGGCGTGAAGAAAAGTTATGGAACGCTCTTGAAGCGCGCGTCGCCGCCGCGCCCAGTGAGTATATCCCTGAGGAAGTGGCTTATATTGACGCTTTGAAGCCGACGCCTTTTGGCATCAAGGCGGGAGCCCTCGTGGCGGCCGATGTGCTGCTGGTCCTGGTGATTTGGTTTAGCCCGAAGATAAAAGAATAGCCACGCGGAAAATCGACTGAAGACGAGGAGTGAAAGTGAGGGGACAGAAAAACGAAATTCATGATTAGAAATTGTTGTAAAATGAAACTATGATGTTACACATCAAAACGAATGTACGCCCGACTGGTTTCCCGCCTGTATCAAAGACTCTGCCGCAGGCGATCAAACGAATTGTATCTGAACTCAAGCCGGAGAAGATTATCTTGTTTGGTTCCTACGCTTATGGAAATCCCACACCTGACAGTGATGTGGATTTACTTGTCATCATGGATACAAAAGCAAGTTACAAAGAACGATACTTAGCTGTAGCGCGATTACTGAGGCCACGCTCATTCCCCGTAGATATTATTGTGAAGACGTCAAAAGAAATAGAAAAAGCTTTAAAAACCAATAGTTTCTTTACAAAGGAAATCTACACAAAAGGGGTTGTATTGTATGAAAGAAGATGATCCGCTAGCATGGGTTGAAAAAGCGGAAGAAGATTGGCTTACGGCAAATACCCTTCTAAAGCGAAAAAAGCCATTTACGAGCATTATTTGCTTTCACCTTCAGCAATCTGCAGAAAAATATCTTAAAGCAATCCTTGTGCTTAAAGGATCAGCGTTTCCTAAAACACACGATCTGACTGCTTTAAGCAAGCTTTGCGAAGAAATTGGGGTTCTCGTTGGCATAGATGAAGATAATCTCGACATCCTATCTGGTTATGCGGTGGCAACTAGATACCCTGGCGCTGAACCACCACTCGATGATACGCGCGATGCTGTCCAAACCACAAAGGTTATCCGCCGTTTTTCCCGCTCGTTTTTGGGGTTAAAGAAGTAAAAAGCCCAACACTGCGAACTGAAATAATTGGGCGGAAAGTGAGGGGACAGGAAAACGAAGTTCATCGCAGCCTCCCGCGGGTAAAGTTGCCCTAATATACCAAATTTTCATGGAAATGCAGGATAATAAAACAGCTAGCTATTAGGAAAGGTCGAAAGTCGTAAATTGAAAAACTTATTCTTCACTTGGAAAAGCTTCCTTCGTCTTTACAATATAAGCAATTTCTCGCCCAGGAGCACTCAACTCGGCTTCCAAGAGTGCTACTTGCCTTTTCTTTATAGCCAAAAATGGATCAAGGATTTTAGACCATTTGAACTTTATTAAATTCTCAATGATTTCTAATGGAGCCTTGATTACAGCTTCAATTGTCTCTGTTTGAGCTTTAATTTTATGCAATCTCATATGGCTCTGAAATTCATTTGTTAACCACTCTAATTCTTCTTCAATTTCATTGGCAGACATGTTTTCAGAAGTAATTTTTCTCATCCATCGATTTAAAGCAACCAAATCTTTCTTAACTTCTGGGTCATTTCTATAATCGAGGATTTCCTCCCACGGAGTTGTATCATCAGGCAGAGGAAGTTTATTAATTACTATCTGGGCAACGTTACTTTGTGTAAATCTCGAAGACAATGACTGATAATTAGTGTAAGATAATATTGGAATAGTTCGAATATTTTTTCTAGAAAATTCTGGATTCAGAGCCAGAATTCTTAGCCAAATAGGATCGGAAGCAAATAATGCATCTATCACTTTTTGTCGCTGGTTGGCATCTTTTTGCGTCTCATCTAGCTTTCGCACTGCATCCTTAAGAATTGGCAAAGACACATCATCGCTATGCATTGCTTGACGTAGGAGTTCTTGAATTTCAATCCTCGAAGAATAAGGTAGTTCTCCTAAAAAACCGGAATCATCTTTCAGCTCAAATACCAGATTATTACTTTTTAGCCAGTCCATTTCAACCAGAATGCTCTCAATCAAACTTGGCAAGCTAGTATCACCCCATTCTTTAACGATACCTCCAATTGATGATAAATGGTAAATTCCAATAGCATCAAAAAGCAATACTTGTTGTTTTAAAGCTGAAGAAAAGCTCATCCCAGAAAATCGATTCTTTTTTAACTGATCATAAAAAGAGATCAAGCCAATTATTTTTCCCATAAGAAGTATTATACTAATTAATGGAGCAGCAAATGACCCCAACCATTCTTCACGCCGACCACTTGATTTTGATGAACCAAAACAATGCTGTCATTCCAAACGGTGCGGTGTTGGTTGGTTCGGAGGGTCGCATTCAAGGTATGGACGAAGCACCTGCAATCCTCGCCGCAAATCCTGACATTGAAGTGAAACGACTGAAAAATCGTTTGCTAATGCCAGGGCTGATCAACACGCATGCACACTCGGGCTTGTTGCGCGGTACGGCAGAAGGCTTGCCGGTGTGGGAATGGCTCCAGCAATTCATTGACCCGATGCATCGCGTAGTGAATGAACGGGAAGCGGAGATCGCGTCCTATCTCTGTTATGCCGAAGCGCTTTTGTCAGGGACAACGACTATCGTGGATATGTGGCGTCACATGCATGGCAGTGCGAAAGCAGCTGCGCAGCTCGGCATCCGCGCGGTCCTCGTCCCTTATGTGGCTGAGCATCCAGACCACAATTATTTCGAAACGCTCGATACAAACGAGGCACTGATCAAACAGTGGCATGGCGGCGCGGAGGGCAGAGTCCATGTGTGGGTGGGGCTGGAGCACATGTTCTACGCGACGCCTGAGGCGTATAAACGTGCAATGGATATTAGCAAGCACTATAGGGTCGGTTTTCATACCCACAGCAATGAGAGCAAATTCGATGTGGAGGAAACGTTGCGGCGACATAATATGCGGCCCATCGAAGCACTCGAAACCTTCGGCTTGCTCGATGCGCCGCGTGTCTTGCTCGCGCACTGCGTCTGGCTCTCGGATCATGAAATCGAACTGCTGGCAAAACATCATGTCGGCGTGGCGCATAACCCGGTCAGCAACATGAAGCTTGCCAGTGGTGCCGCGCGAGTTGAGGACTTGCTGGCTGCTGGCGTCGCGGTAGGTCTGGGCACGGATGGAGAAAAGGAAAACAACAACCTCGATATGTTCGAAGAAATGAAGACTTCGTCGCTGCTTGCGAAGCTATCCAAGCTGGACGCTTCGGCACTCGATGCCTGGACCGTCTGCCGCATGGCAACAATTACCGGCGCGCGTGCCCTGGGCTTGGACTCCGAAATTGGCTCGATTGAAATTGGCAAGCAAGCCGACTTGATCGCCGTCCGAACGAACACACCCCGTATGACGCCTTTGATTACTGGCTCCGATGGGAATCTCCACCACAACCTGGTCCATGCAGTGCAAGGGGGCGATGTAGATATGACTATGGTCAACGGGAAAATTGTAGTGGACGGGGGAAAACTCCTAACTGCAGATCTTCAAGAGTTGATTGCCGACATGAACGAGGCTGTCCCTGACCTATTCCGTAGGCGCGCGGAGTGGCTGGCGGCGCACAAATCGGTCAATGAACTGGTCAAGGGACAGGATAATGTAGACTAATCATTCAGATTTCTGGCAAAATCATATTAATTATTAATGGGGGAAATGCACTGTAACTCCTGTTTGGGTGTCCCGTCATGACTCTGGTATTTTGCGATATCAGATTTATTACATTCTCGACCAACTTTATTTTTTTGGTCTTGCACTCATAGGAGAATACATCGAGCCATGAAGAAATCTTTCTTATTATCAAATGAACTCTTCAAACAACTAGAGGATTTTAGCCAAAAGAATCAAAACGAATTAAGCAAACTATTACTGGCAGGTTTTGCAATTCTGCTTCATCGCACCCAGGAACAAACCGAAGTGAGGATCGCCACTCCTCCATTGCAGTTGAAAGCCCATTGGTTATCAAATCAGCAGTGGTGGCAGATTGCTTTCTCGAAAGAACTCACCGTAGGGCAATTACTGGATAGCCTTCAAAATTCGTCAGCCGCGGACGAAACATCCTCTACGGATTCATACGGCGTTTACTACTCATATAACATTCCGGGCGATTCAAACATCTATTCCCCGAATAGTCTTTGGCTGAGCATACAACTTTATCATGGAACGCTCCAAGGAGGTTTCAATTGTGAGGGGAGTCCCTTTTCTGAAAGTGACATCGAACTTTTTGCCAGCCGTTACCCGGTCATCCTGGAGGGCATGTTCAGAGGAACAGATCAAATCTGTTCAGAAATCCCACTTTTGACGACCGCGGAAAAACAGCATTTATTAGAATGGAATCAAAACACAGTTGAATATCCAAAAGATGTCTGCTTGCATACACTCATTGAGACGCAGGTTGAAAGAACCCCCGATGCGGTCGCTGTTTCGTACCGGGGCTGTGACGTTACTTATCGTGAATTGAATACGCAGGCAAATCAGATCGCTCATTATCTCATCCAGAAAAAAGTTGGCCCCGGGTCGTTGGTGGGACTATATACCGATCCTTCCCCAAGGATGTTGAGTGCGATGCTTGGCATCCTGAAAACAGGTGCCGCTTATGTGTGTCTTGATCCCGTTTATCCGGCGCATAAACTGAAATTCATCGCTGAAGAGTGTGAACTATCATTCTTGCTCACCACTAGTAGTCTTGAGAAAGTTTTTCCTATCTCTGGCAAGCCAACACTTCTTCTCGATAATGATCGCTTGATAAATGGACAGCTTGCAACCAATCCATCTCTTCTCTTGTCATCCGATTCTCCAGTTTTCATTGTTTACACTTCGGGTTCAGCGGGCATACCGAAAGGCGTAATTCATTCTCATAGGAATATTATTAGCCGCTTTTATTCCACCTGGGCGTTTGCTCCTACGAAAGAAGGGGAAGTCTATAGTCAGACCTCGCCATTGAGCTCGATTGATCTGATCGATGAAATATACCCGCCATTGATGCGTGGCTATCGAGTACAGATGCTCGATATGGAAAAGGTCCGCGATCCCCACCTGCTTGTGGAAGCATTGGAAGTAGGAAAAGTCACAAGGATCGTTCTTGTCCCGTCTTTATTGCGCACAATTCTTTCCCTTGATATTAGCCTTGGCCACGTCTTGCATGCACTTAAGGTTGTCCTCATTGGCGGCGAACCATTGACTTATGCCCTTGCTGATTTGTTCAACCAAAAACTTCCTCACGTAAAACTAATCAACTTTTATGGCCTGACCGAAGGGGATGGGGCATCTTATCGTGTTCCACACCATAAGCAAATCTCCTTTGCGCCACCCATAGGCCGACCCATTGCCAATACAAAAATCTATATATTGGATCCAAACATGGAGCTAGTCCCTGTTGGAATGTCTGGCGAAATTTACATTGCCAATGAAGGGATGGCGAGAGGATACTTCAAACGTCCCGAGCTGGATACTCAACGCTTCCTTCCAAATCCCTTCTGCAACTCATCAGAAACCCGCCTTTATAAAACCGGCGATCGCGGACGCTTTCTTCCAGACGGGAACATCGAATACCTGGGCCGCATCGACAGAATGGTCAAGATTCGCAGCTTCCGGGTAGAGCTTGGAGAAGTAGAAGCCGCGCTGAATACGCATCCCGCCATTCGAGAAAGCATCGTACTGGCTAGGCAATCCGATGGGCAAACACAGGAGACATTGACGCGCGCCCTTAGGTTGGTGGGATATGTCGTGCTGAAAAACCCACAGAGTATTTCCTCAAAAGGACTGAAATCCTATTTGCGTGGTCAATTACCTGACTACGCTCTGCCAAGCGCCATCGTGGTACTTGATTCCTTCCCATTGTCACCAGCTGGCAAAATTGACGTGGCTGCCTTGCCTGATCCAGAGCAAGTGTCCCGTGACGTAGATGGAAATTACACGGCACCGCGCGATCTGCTTGAAGTTCAGTTGACCCGTATGTGGGAGCGGATTCTACGAATCTCTCCAGTTGGCATTTACGATAATTTCTTCGACATTGGCGGAGATTCTCTGAATGCAGTAGATTTGTTCTTGCAGATCGAAAAGGACTTGCAGAAAGATCTTCCTATCTCTGCCCTCATGCAAGCTCCAACCATTGCGGAATTGGCTATGCTGATTCGAGAGGATACGAGTTCATATTCTTGGTCATCGCTGGTACCTATTCAACCGTTCGGAACCAGATTGCCACTCTTTTGTATCCATGCCGATGGCGGTGTGATGCTGTACAAGCAATTTATGCAATATCTTGGTCCGAACCAACCCATATTTGGTTTACAAGCGAGAGGCCTGCTCGGAACAAACGATGCTCCGCATCACGATTTAAGGCAAATGGCTTCAGATTACATCCAGGAGATGCGGACGGTTCAGCCAACAGGACCTTATCAATTATGCGCTTTCTCAATGGGAGGCTTGGTGGCTTTCGAAATCGCTTGCCAACTCCGCGCGGCGGGCGAGGAGGTCGGGTTCATTGGGCTATTCGATGCCTACAGTCCTGGTCACCCAAAGCGAATACCTGGCTCAAATTTAGTCCAGTTCAAGCTTTCCATTCATCGAGGCGCTTTATCTCGATATAAGTTGCCACAAAAATTCAATTATCTAAGACGCCGTTTGCGCCATCGACTCTCAGTGATTCAATCATCGCTTTTTGGCTGGATTTTCGTTGCTTTGCGACTCCCTATGCCTCATCGTATACGCTATGATTATGTGCGGCAGGTCATGGAAGAGACAGCGGAAAAGTATGTTCCAGGAAAATATTCAGGCACTCTGACAATTTTCCGTGCCAACATTCAACCAGAAGGGATTGTTCCAGATCCTTATCTAGGCTGGGAAGGACACTCAGAAAGGATCGAACTTGTTGACGTGGTGGGAACTCATAACTCAATTATGAAAAAGCCAGACCTGGGAGAACTGCTCAAACATGTTCAGGTGTACTTAGCGAAAGGTCTCGACTCACCCGTCAAATTGCGAGAATCAGCTTCAGCTCAAAAAATTGCACAACCCAACATCAGATCGTCCGGCTCCATTGAGCGCGCCTTCGCACGATAGACCGGTTGTTTACTGTCGAGCGGGATGGAGATAAGCAAAGACCATCTCGTGACGTTTATTAGCGCTTACCCGTGGTTCAGTAGCCGTGGATGTTAGAGTTAAATGAAAATTGTTGTACTGCCATAAAAAATATTGTATAGTAATTACAGAGACGTAAAAAAGGAGAGAAAAATGGCAGACAGTGTGTATAAGATTATTGAGTTAGTTGGTACCAGCACCGATTCATGGGAGAAAGCCGCGGCAGTAGCGGTGGAGCGGGCATCACAAACATTACGTGAATTGCGCATCGCCGAAGTGATGCAACTCGATATGCAATTGGAAGAGGGAAAAGTGATTGCATACCGCGCCAAGTTGAAGGTTTCATTCAAATACGAGGGTCCTGAATAATATCGAAGAATAGGGGAGCCATCGAAATCAAAATCATTGGGCAAACAAAGAATTGAATCGAACTGCAATATCTTTGGGATTGAGGGCATTTGAGACAATTGCGCCAATGATTAAGCTCGAATCATTGATTGCAGCACAGAAAGATAAAACTATTTCTGTTGCAGTGTATGATTTTGAAACGGGGTGGGAAATTCTCATCAACGCAGACCAAACTTTTCATCCTGCCAGCACAAAGATTACATTAGACGGCGGGCGCTGGCTCGGATTGTGTTGAGGTTGCCATCATAAAACCGATGAACATTAACACGGCACCGACAAATTCACTCAGGTAAAGCATATCAGTAAGACCTGCCCTAAGAAAAGTTCCACCCATAGCAGGCGACAGAGCGCCTGCCGCGATCAGAATATTGCCAAACATTCGATTGACGAGAATCCGCCTGCGCCAGAAGAGGAATGCTGAATAAATCGCTCCTCCAACGAGTGTGATTGTCCCATAGAGATTGAGGATGATCGTTGGAGCCAAGAGGTAACTGAGGAATCCGTTTGAGGTGAATATCTCTCGATATTGCTCAGAGGCAGGACGAGCAATCTCATAACTGACAGAAGTCGTGGGAACAAGAAATACAAGGATCAAAGCCAGTACGGAAATCCCAGCGAGAATCCACGTCATGATTTGAGCGATATTGCCTTTGCGAACAAGCAAATGAACTGTTCCCATGCCGAGCCATGCAGCCGTTAACATTGCACCTGTCAGATACCAAATTCGCAACACAAAAATGCTGGAGGTTAGGCTAAGAATTGATTCGCTAAGAGTCCCGAGACCATAGAAAGATAAACCAATCGCCCAGAGCAAAAGATGCATCCCACCGCGTTGGCGATAGCGGTTGAAGACGGCAACTGCAAAAGCAAATGCCACGATCGTGGAGAGATAGGGAATATAGGTCATAGTGTCTCCTATTATGCTGAAGGGAATATCCCGAATAATGCCAAAGCCAAAATGATCACCACAGCCAACAAAGCCAAAACCAGGATAACCAGAAAGACAGGAATTAGTTTTTCTGTCAAAATAGATGGAGAAAAGCGTTTCGATTGACGAGACCCAGACATATTGTATTCTATGATCACCAATTTAGCATCAAGTGCGCTCATTATCTGACGCCTGCTTGAGCATGTAAATACAGGTTCATATAAGTTTTGCTAATCCTTTGATGAGAAGAACAAAAAAGAAAGCGGTACAATTGTCGAAGATCTCGCTTCAGCGAGGCGCCCATGTCTATTACATTATCAGCACTAACGTACTATCCCATTAAAGCCTGTCGTGGAGTTGAAGTGGATTCAGCTTGTGTAGAACGTATGGGATTGGAACATGACCGCCGTATGATGGTTGTGACACCTGAGGGCGAATTTCTCACACAGCGTGAATATCCGCGCTTGGCACTGGTGACTCCAAAACTAAGCAACGGCACACTGGAGTTATCTGCGCCAAAGTATGAGTCCATTCATGTGGGAATTCAATCTTCAGGTGTGCCCTGGCTTGTCAATGTTTGGAAAAGCAAAGGTGTGCACAGTATCGACCAAGGCGAGGAAGCCGCGACCTGGTTTTCAGACTGGCTCGGCGTATGTGTCAGACTTGTCAATATTGCGGATGGATACAAACGCCTGGTCAACGAACAATACACAGTCAATGACGATGACCACACCGGCTTTGCAGATGGATATCCAATATTGCTCACCTCAGAAGAAGGACTTCAGGATTTGAATACGCACTTGGAAACACCTGTTCCGATGAATCGCTTTCGACCAAATATAGTCGTCAAAGGGTGCAAGCCATTTGCCGAAGATACCTGGAACAGAATCAGGATCGGGAACGTTGAATTAGCAGTGGTCAAGCCCTGTGCTCGTTGCGAGGTAACGACCATTGACAAGGAAACGCTTGAAAGAAGCAAAGAACCGCTCAAAACTCTGGGCAAATACCGCAAGCAGGAGCTCGGAGCAATCTTCGGACAAAACGTCATTCCGTTAAACGAGGGCAAGATTCGGCTGGGAATGAGCGTAGATACCCTCTCCTAACCCTCGCGCTGAGCGGAGCGACGAATGCTCTTGGAGGAGCGTCTCCTTAGCGCGAATTAATGTTTGAATTGACACTCCCATTTTCATCCAGTATAAGGTTTGTATGCAACCAATGAAAAAATTGGCTTGGCTTTGGAGCATTTTGATGCTCACCGCCTGCCAGTCATTTCCAATCCCCCTTCCCATTTCGACAGTCCTACCAAACAATACCCCGGGACCGACACCCACCAACACTCCATTGCCCACTCCTACACCTTTGCCAACGATGGAGCCTGTCGTTCGGATTGATACTGGCGATCAAGCATTGTTCTTTGGTGATTACGATTTGGCGCGTGAACAATATCAGACTGCCTTCAATGACACAACGGATAATGCAATCAAAGCCGCGGCGCTATGGGGTCTTGGACGAACTGAACTGGCAGATGGCCGTTATCAAGAGTCGATTGATGAACTTACAAAGCTTATCAATAATTATTCCGACTCAACCTATGCAGCGCGCGCATATTTCCTGATGGGTCAAGCCTATTACGGATTAGGACAATATCAACAATCTGCGGATGCCTACAACACTTACAGCATACGTGTACCAGGTGTATTGGATGGGTATGTTCAGGAATATCGCGGTGACGCGCTTAACGAAGCGGAAGACTACACCGGCGCGCAAAACGCGTACAATGCTGCACTCTCCGCGCCACGCCTGGACGATGGACTGAATCTGCAAATCAAAATTGCTGAAGCCCGAGCCTCTTTCGGTGACTACGCCGGCGCGTTGGCGCTCTACGATCAAATATTTTCCACTTCAACAAACGACTACATCAAGGCACAGGTCGATTACGATGCAGGGAACGCGTACACTGAACTCGGTCAAACCGAGGAAGCTCAGCTGCGTTATTTGCATGCTGTCGAAAATTATCCACTTTCCTATTATTCCTATCTCTCGCTGGTTGCATTGGTTGATGCAGGTGCACAGGTAGATGATCTGGATCGCGCGCTGGTAGATTACTACGCGAATCAATATGATGTAGCGCTCGTCGCATTTGATCGCTATATCGCGGCAAATCCTGCTAACGATGGAACCCCGCATTATTATCGTGCCTTGACCTTACGCGACCTGCAGCGCACACAAGAAGCAATCGACGAGTTCGATACTTTCATCAAGACCAGTCCTGATAATGAACATGCTGTGGAGGCATGGGAGGAAAAAGCTTTTCTCGAATGGTCAGCGCAAGACAATTACGATGCGGGAATAAAAACATTATTAGACTTCGTCGCGACATATCCTACCTCGCCGTCCGCGCCAGACTTTTTGATGGATGCCGCGCAAGTCACGGAACGCCAAGGGAAACTAGAGGATGCTGCTCTCCTATGGGAACGCATTGCAGATGAATATTCTGAGAATGAGCAGGTCGCTGATGCTCTTTTTCTGGCAGGCATCATGCGTTACCGCCTCAGCGATTACTCAAAAGCCGTGACTGCCTTTCAGCGTGACTTGTTACTCTCGACTCTGCCAGAGGATCGCGCCCGCGCGTATCTTTGGATTGGAAAGGCACAACAGCAATTGGGCGATGGCGCTTCGGCACAAACCACCTGGCAGCAAGGGCAGGCTGCTGATCCGGCAGGTTATTACAGTTTACGCGCCCGTGATCTTCTCCTGGCGCGCGCTCCGTTTGAGTCACCCACTTCGACCAACCTAAATCCCGATCTCGCCAAAGAACGAAAGGACGCAGAGGCCTGGGTGCGCGTCTCTTTTGGTTTGCCGCCCGAAACGGATTTGACCGGTCCCGGCGCGCTTGCCCAAGATCCAAGATTTGTGCGCGGCACCGAACTCTGGGAACTCGGAATGTATGATGAGGCACGCGTTGAATTTGAGTCATTAAGAGAATCTGTAGACAATGATGCCATTGCTAGTTTTCGACTTGCCAATCATTTGTTTGAGATTGGCTTATACCGTTCTGCAGTCTTTGCCGCCCGTCAAGTATTGACTCGCGCAGGTTTGGATAGTCAGTCGGCTTCGCTCACCGCTCCAGCCTATTTCAATCACTTACGCTATGGGTTGTATTATCACGATCTGATCATCACAGAAGCTCAACGATATGGGATTGATCCCCTATTTATGTTCAGCGTAATACGGCAGGAAAGTTTGTTCGAGGGATTTGTCCGATCGACCGCGGGCGCACACGGATTAATGCAAATTATTCCAAGCACTGGCGAACAAATCGCGACTGAACTCAATTGGCCACCCAACTTCGATTCTGGAGATTTATACCGCCCAATTGTCAGTGTGAGATTTGGTTCTTATTATCTTGGCAAGAACAGGGATTTGTTAGGCGGCGATCTCTATGGCGGGTTAGCTGCATACAACGCTGGACCGGGGAATTCAATCGCTTGGAAGGATCTTGCAGCGAATGATCCCGACTTATTCCTGGAGGTCATTCGCTTTCAGGAAACACGTAATTATATTCGTGCAATTTACGAGATATTTAGTACTTATCGCGATTTGTATGGCCCCACAAGTTAAGAAAATCAAACTCGTTCTAAACGCCGCCGAAGACGGCGGCCTGAGCAGTGTGGTTACTCAAAAGTGACAGGCACTTTGGAGGTGCCTGTCACTTCATTTCAAATGAAAAACTTCTAACCAACATGCG
>WNFZ01001425.1_pt1 | contig 22961 bp, 20 predicted proteins | sample 5400081 | NCBI WGS metagenome assembly WNFZ01 (sample SAMN13153365, study PRJNA577476) | soil metagenome | isolation source: 80 cm soil or saprolite under grassland replicate 1 | place: USA:California | collected 2016-06-15
CGCCACTAACGTTCGCGGCGCGATGCCGATCCCGCCGTACGAGGGACGCCGAACCTATTTCTTCTTCGCCGACGTTGAGCCGAAGGAGCTGATGACGTTCGGCGTCGAGGCCGGGATCCCGCTCGACGACGACTCGATGCTCGAGGTCCTCGGGCATGCTCTTGCCTACTGGGCCATCGCGGAGGAGCAGGAGGTGTTGACCCTGCGCGCGTTCGTCCAGGACGTCTTCGACGTGACGCTCGCGATCTACGCGCTCATCCGCCTCGAGCGTGGCGACAAGCGCGACGCGCTCCGGCTGCGCGCGGAGCTTCACTCGTGGCTCGAAGTCCGCGGTGTCGAGGCTCGCGCGAACGTCGTCGGAACGATCCACGAGCGCTATGAGGCCGGCGCCCTCAGGGAGCTGGACGGCCCGCGCGCCCGCGACTTCACGACCGCCGCGAACGCCGCCTGGCGCTTCGTCCGTGAGCCGACGCTCCGGCTCGCGTTCAAGGATCTCGGTTTCAGCCTCCGCGACCGCGGCGACGACGCCTTCCTCTACGCCTACCGGGCCGTAGAGAACGCGCGCCGCTTCTATGCGGCCAAGGTCTCGGCGACGGAGACGACACCCGTCTGGCCGCCTCTGCACGCCGCGCTCGGGACGAGCGAGGCCCAACTCCAACCGCTCACGGACGCCGCGACGTCGATCCGCCACGGCGACACGAAGAGCGCCGCTCTCGCCGCCGCTCGCGTGAACCGCGACGCGACCCTCGTGCTCGCCGAAGAGGTCCTCCGGCGACTCGCCCAGCACGAGGGCGTGAGCTGGTAGCCGGCTCCCGTCCCGACGAGGCTCGGACAGTCCCGCGCTCAAAGGCCCGCGGGGTTCGCCTCGCGGGCCTTCGCTTTCCGTCTGCCGCTTCTCCCCGGGGCGCGTGGGAGCCCCGCGGCCCCGACCTGCAACGCGCGCCGAGGGCCGCCGTACGCTTTGCGGTCGTAGAGCCGCCGCGCCGTGGAGCGGTGGTCGGCGCGCCGCGAACCGGATCCACGCCTTCGCGATCAGGTCCCGCGGATACCAAGGCTGCCTCGACCGCACGACAGGCTCCATGCGCCGGCGGGAGCTTCCATCGGGCGAACGAATCCCGCTCATGATCGTCGTCCCCGTAGTGGACGCCCTCGGTCGGGCGTGGCACGGCCGGTGGCGCGGGAAAGCGCTCCGAATCGGCGCGACCAATGGGCCCTCAAAATCGGTTAAATTTGCCCGAGCTCGGCTAAGGGCGAGGGCCGGAGGCTGACACCTACCGGTGCACCTCCCCGTTGATGGGAGACGGCCCGAAGGTCCGAAGACGCTGAGGACGTCGCCCATTCTCCGGCCTTCTGTCTTGCGGACGGCAGGGAGTCGGTCGATCCGGCCCGGCGGGGCCTGACACGGTCACGCGACGCTGATCCTCGAGCGGGGGATCGGGCCAGGGTTCTGCCCTACGCGAGCCCGCTGACGCGGCGGCGTGTGTGAGCGCGATGGAACTGGCGCGCGCGCGGGCGGGTGTAGCGGAGTGTCCCGTCGTGGAGCTTGGGTGGAAAGCCGGCCGCGACTGCCCCGGCCGCCTGCCGCCAGAGGCGGAGGAGCTCGAGTCGGAGGATCTCAGCCGCCTGCTTGTATCCCTGGCCGTTGCAGGCGATCCCGTCGAAGCGCATCGGCTCACCCCAGACGACACAGCACGGACGTCGGTTCGTGCGCGTCCACCCGAACGATTCGAGCCCGCACGGGATCACGGGGACGTCCTCCTTCATCGCGATCGTGAGCGCGCCGGAGTGCACCTCTCCCGGGTAGCCGAACCGTTGCCGTGTCCCCTCGACGAAGACGCCCACGACGTGTCCCTCGCGGACGAGCTCCCGCGCCTTGCGTAGCCCGTCCCGGTCGCTCTCGCCGCGGCGGACCGGGAACCCACCTGCCCAGGTGAGCGCCTCCCCGACGACCGGGATCTCGAGTAGCTCCGACTTCGTCATGTACCAAATCGCCCGGTTCGAGAACGAGCCGACGAGCGGCGGATCGATCGCGGAGAGGTGGTTCAGCGCGAACACCGCGCCTCCCGTCTGCGGGAGCCGGTCGAGCCCGTAGCAGTAGGAGCCCGGCGCGAGCCACGTCGTCGTGATCGGGACGACGTTGAAGCGCATGAACACCCAACCCTTCTCGACGTCCGCCCCCCACAGCCAGGGAACGCCGAGGCGCGTCAGGAGCACAGGCGGGCGCCAGGCGGACCTCGCGGCACCGACCCAGCGTGGATCAGATACTCGCGCTGATAGCGGATCTCGTCACCCTCTCGGACGCCTTCATGGAAGTCCACCAGGTTCGGTGCAGCTCCCCCCACCGCTCGCGCCCTACTTTACCTCCCGGCCTAGTTCTCGCCGACTCTCGGGCGCCTTTCTGGCCGCTAGAAGCGGAGGTGCCCGAGCGCGTCGGGGAAATGGCTCATTCACCGCGACACCCCGCGCCCGTCCGAGCCGGCACAGGTGACTTGACGCTGCCGACGAGTGGGCGCGCGGCCGAGCCGAGTTTCCCCTACGCCGGGCGCTAGGGATTCTTAGAAGCCGGGTTTGCGGAGGACGTACCAGCCGATCTGGGCGCTCGCGTCGTGGGGCGCCAGCGCCCGGGCGGGCTCGCGCTCGTGGCCGTGGCAGCCGGCCAGATCGAGGTAGCGTTCGAGGTCGCGCTCCTCGCTGATGATCTCCGCGTGGCGTAGGACGAGGCTGTTCGCGTCGAAGAGGCCGCGCAGATCGACGTCGGCGAGGATCCGCGTCGTCGACGGGTCTCGGGCGCGCTCGAAGCGGTTAAGCTCGATTGCGGCGAGCGAGTCGACGGGCGCAAGCTGGTCGGCAACGAGCATCGTGCCGCCCGGCCGCAGCAGCCGGTTCATCTCGGCGAGCACGAGCTCGGGCCGCGGGAGGTGGTGCAGCGTGCGCGCCGTGCAGACGAGGTCGAACGAGCTGGGCCCGTACGGCAGCGCGGTCGCGTCCGCCTCGACGAGCTCGACGTTCGCGGGCGCCCGCTTGCGGCCCTCTTCGAGCAACTCCGGGACGGTGTCGACGCCGATGACCTCGCGCACGAGCGGCGCGAGAGCGATCGCGAATGCGCCGGCGCCGGTGCCGATAACGAGCGCGCGCTCCTCGCCCGTCAGCGTCAGCAGGTGGCGCAGCCGCTCCTGCGTCGCTGCCGTGCGGCGGTCCTGCTGCTGCGCGACGAGCTCAGCGGGTTCGCCGACCCGCTTCCGAACAGCGTCTGACAAGCTCCAGCGCCTCCTCCTTGGTCGGCATCGTTCCCGCGGCGCGCGCTCCGCGATCAGTTCCAGCATACGACCGTGTGGGGTGCCGAATTCGGGTCAATCGTGCGCAATGCCCCGACTTGCAGGCGGAACCGAATTTACGAACCCCTTCGGCCTGAAGAGCGCGAACGCGTTGCGTACGGCGAGATAGAGAAACGACAAGAGCACGCGCGACCCCCCATCGACGAGAGAGGCCGAGAGGAGGCTGGCAAGCGCCGCGCGGCCGCGCTCCGCGCCTCGGACGGGAGGTGGTTCAACCGTCCCCTCTTCTTGTTTCTCCCCGGAGGGCTACTGCTCTTGAGCCCGCCGCTGGATGCCGCAGCGGTGGCAGACCCAGATTCTCACTCGTTGTTCATCCCCGGTCCGCTCGACGCGCTGGCCGGGTTTCAAGCCTCGTTTTCGGATGCTCTTCGTGGCGAGTTGCATCGGCTCGCTGCACTGCGGGCAGGCGAGCGGGGGTGCCGGTTCCGTCACGCTGCGAGGATAGCGAGGCTCTCGCGAAGCACCGACAGGAGCGAGGAGCCGAGCTTGCGGTTCCCCGACCCTCGGCGCGTTTTCTCGAGAACTGAGGCGCGTGCCTGCTGGAGCGCGCCATGGGCCGCAGGGCAATCTTCTTACTCCGGGCAGGGCTCGCAGTCGTAGGTGTTGGGCGCGACCCGCGCCCTGCGACCTCTCCAGACGACATGCGGACGCAGGACGTGCCAACACCGGCCCTCGATCGTGACACGAGAGCTGACACCGAACACCTCAGCGTCCGCGTCGTGGACGTACGGCTCCAGCCGGCCGTCCGGGTGACGGAGGATCAGGACGTAACGGGCGATCACCAGCCTCTCGCTTCGCTCGGCGGCGCGGTCGCCCTGAGGTCAGAGCGTCGGAGAGTCGTCGCTAGGGGCACGATCGGGAACCGCGCCCACCATGACAAGGCAACCTCGTCCACTGCGAACTCCTCGGCGGCAGGTGATCGTCGTTTCCAGTTCTTCGCACGCGGACCATGTGCGCCCGACGCCCGACACGCCCTTCGCCGCGAGACCGGCGACTGCAGCGGGGTGCGCTTGCCTCGGACGGCTGGGACCCAATATCCTACGTCTGCGCAGGTATGCAGATGACGCCGCCGGAAGAGCCTCACTCGCTCGATTTAGTCGCGATCGAACGGCTCGTAGCCGCGTACCGGCTCCTCGCCGACCCAGGCCGGCTGAGGCTCGTGGGTGCGCTGCTCGAAGATCGCGAGCTTCCGGTCCGAGAACTCGCCCGCCTGGCGTCTCTCTCCGAGACGGCAGCCAGTCAGCAGCTGCGCGTGCTGCGCGAGGCCGGTGTTGTGCGCCGGCGCCGCGCGGGCCGGCAGGCGCTGTACCGCCTCAGCGGCGGCGACGCTCGCGCCCTCGCGCGCAACGGCATAGCTCGCGCGACGCGGCGCTCCACATACTCAAGACGGAAGGACGCCCAGGTGACCTACATCATCGCGGAGCCCTGCGTCGACGTGAAAGACAAGTCCTGCGTCGACGTCTGTCCGGTCGACTGCATCCACGAGGGCGACCGCATACTCGTTATCGATCCCGAGGAGTGCATCGACTGCGGCGCCTGCGAGCCGGAGTGCCCAGTTGAGGCGATCTATCCCGAAGACGTGCTGCCTGAGAAGTGGGAGCCGTTCGTCAAGATCAACTATGCCTACGGCCAGGGCCTAGACACGGTCAACGAGCTGGTCCAAGAGCTTGTCGAGCAGAGCCCGCCGCCACCGATTCCTGGCTACCGGGAAACGTAGCCCCGGCGCTCATGCAGCAGAGAGACAAGATGCGAGGCGGCGAAGATTTCCCAAAATAGTCGAACGGCCGGGCGCGGCGCGCAAGAGCGCGACGGCACCGCCTGGCACGTGCGGGGGCTGCGGCTGCGATCTCTCCAGGTACCGGGCAGCGGACGAGACGAACTGCTGGGCGTGTCTGAACCACAAGCCCGCGCCGCTTCTTCCGGCGGAACGCGAGCGCCGCGTCGCGGCCTTCCTCGCGGGCCGGTCGGTTCCGCACAGAGTCGATCACGACTTCGTCTGTCGCGAGTGCGGCGGTCTCAAGAGCGCGGGTGCGAGGAGGTGCGCGCGCTGCCGCTACAAGGCTCCGCACCCGAAGAAGCCCACGAACCAGTCGCTCAAGGGCGGCCCGTGTCCCGTTTGCGGAGGGAAGAAGACCCCGAAGGCTCGCCTCTGCAGGCTGTGCTCGTTCGCCGACCAGCGCCTGCTCTTCGCGCGCAACCCCGCCGTCACCTGCCCCGACTGCGGTGGGCCGAAGGTGCGCAAGGCGAAGCGCTGCCGGCGGTGCGGCAATCGACACGATTACGGGACGATCTACGTCAACGGGCGTCCGCTCGAGCTCACCTGCCCCGACTGTGGCGGCCCGAAGAAGCTGAAGCGAGCGAGCCGGTGCCGGGCGTGCGCAACCCGCTATCGCCGAGAAAGGGCTGTGCGAGCAAGGCGCTGGGCCGAAGAGGGGTCGACCGCGCGCCGCGCCTGGAAGAGATGCCTGAGATGAGTGAGCCCCAACCGAGCCCCTCGTGACTGTGCCCAACGACGAGATCCTCAAGGACGAGAGGCTGCTCGAGTGGCGCCTCGAGCGGTTCGCCGAGCTCGGTTTCTCAGCCGCCGAGTCTTCTGAGCTCGCCGAGTCGGAAGCGGACTGCCACCTCGCGGCCGCGCTCGCGGCGGCGGGCTGTCCGCTCGAGCTGTTGCGCCAGATCGTCCTCTAGGAGGGATTGGCGATTCGATTGGCGAAACGTGTCATGCGCGTTTGCCGCCGTACAAGCCAATGACGAATTTGCTCTTGTCGTCCTGCGGCAAGTCTTCCGCGTCGCCAAGGTGCTGTTGAAGCAGCCCTATCAGCCATCTCAACTCGCTCGGGGTCAGCGAGACTTGCACTCGGCTGAGTTTTAGGCCTGTATCGCGATCTGTAATCCCATCCGCGCGGGGCTCCCGTAGAAGGAGAGCTTACTTTCTGCTTACGGCGGAGAGGCGAGGCGGTTTCGCTTGGCTGACGCGTCGGCTACGGACGAGCAGCCCAAGCAGAGCCCGGAAAAGCGAGGTAGGCGCAGGAGAAGACATGGCGGGGATACTCCCAAGCCCTATCCTGCGACCTCGAGTAAAACGGGGGCGAGTTCTCTCCCACGCGGGCTTCCGGCGGCACTGCTCGTCGATCACGAGGCCATCTTCGCAGACGTACACTGGCGCGATGGAGGCGCAGACGCTCGCCTGCCGGATCGGGGCCGGTCTGTCGACCTCGGAGTCGGCCTGGGAGGCCGCCAGGGAGGCGGCGCGCGAGGCGCGCGGCGAGGCGCTGGGCGGGGCCGAGGTCGATCTCGCGTTCGTCTTCCTCTCGCCGGCGCACCTGGTCGAGGCCGAGGCGGCCGCCGAGGCCGTACGCGAGGAGCTCGCGCCCCGGCACCTGCTCGGCTGCGTGGCCGAGGGAGTGGTCGCGCGTGACCGCGAGCTCGAGGAGGGTCCCGCGGTGGCCGTCTGGGCGGGTGCGCTGCCGGGCGCGGAGATCGAGTGCTTCCACGTCACGGCCGTGCAGACGGACGGCGGGATGGCCGTGGCGGGCCTTCCCGAGCTCGACGATTCGGGGCTCGTCGCGCTGCTCGTCGATCCCTTCACGTTCCCGGCCGGGCCGTTCCTGACGAGGCTGAACGAGGCCCACGAGCGGATTCCGCTGGTGGGCGGGATCGCCGCCGGCGGGGGGCGGCCGGGCGCGCAGGCGCTCATCCTGGAGGACGCGGTGCACGCCGAGGGCGCCGTCGGCGCCGTCGTCTCGGGCCTGCCCATCCTCACCGTCGTCTCGCAGGGCTGCCGGCCGATCGGACGCGAGGCCGTGATCACGCGCTGCGAGGGCAACGTCGTCTACGAGCTCGCCGGAGAGCCGGCGCTCGAGCGCCTGCGCAGCGAGATCGCCGCCCTCTCCTCGGGGGAGCAGGCGCTCGCCGCGCGCGGGCTCCTCGCCGGGCTCGTGATCGACGAGAACCGGCCCCAGTACGAGACGGGCGACTTCCTCATGCGCGGCCTCCTCGGCGCCGACGAGGCGACCGGCGCGCTCGCGCTCGGCGAGACGGTGCGGACCGGCCAGACCCTGCGCTTCTTCGTCCGGGACGCGGCCTCGGCGGACGCAGATCTCCGGCAGGCGCTGGCCGACGCGCCCCGCCGCGCGAGGCCGGCCGGGGCGCTGCTCTTCACCTGCAACGGGCGCGGGACGAACATGTTCCCCGAGCCCGACCACGACGCGCGCCTCGTCGCTGAGGCGCTCGGGACTCGGGCCCTCGCCGGCTTCTTCTGCGGCGGCGAGATCGGCCCGGTCGGCGGCAAGGCCTTCCTGCACGGGTTCACGGCCACCCTGGCCGTCTTCCTCGAGCCCTAAACGCTCAGGCGCCCAAGAGCGTGAACGCTTGCGCCGATCTCTTCGAAGATCGGTGTTGCGAACGCAGGCGTCTGCGCGGACATTAGAGACTGATGACGCGCCTCGATGACGGTGATCTATGGAGCCAGGTGCAGCGGGGAGACTCAGAGGCTGCGGGCCGACCTCACCTGCCCGACCCCGGATCTCTCCGGCGATTTCTGCCCGGCCTACACGCCGCCGCCGTATCCGATTACCCGCGGCCAGGTGCTCAGCGTCCTGCCCTTCGGCAACATCGTCGTCACGCTGCCCGTCAACGGTGCCGAGCTCAAGATGATGCTCGAAAACGGCGTCTCGCGGATGCCCGCCGTCGACGGACGCTTCCCGCAGGTGTCTCGGCTTTGCTTCACCTACGACATCGCCCTGCCGGCCGGCAGCCGTGTGCTCTCCGCCGTGCTGGCGGACGCGAGCGGGAACTGCACGGCCACGCCGGTCGATCTCACGGCCGTCTCGAGCTACAAGGTCGCCGAGAACGACTTTATGGCGAACGGCGGCGGCGGTTATCCGAACTTCGCCAGCCAGATGACGACGCAGGACATAATGGATCAGGTCGCTGCGAACTACGTCTCGGCGAATTCGCCCCTGAGCCCGTTCGTGAAGGCGTTCCCCGACGGCCGCATCAACTGTGCGGACTCGAACGGAGCCACCGCGCCGAACTGTCCGGCCCTGGTGGCCGCTCCGTAGTTGTCTTCGGATTAGGGAGCCTGCCGGTACGCGCCGGCGGGCTCACGCTTCAATTCGTCGCCGGGCGCGATCGACGGTCCCAGCTGAGCCGGGGGGACCGCCGTAGCGTCATGGCGCGGTTCGGCTTCAGACTGACGCCTGGCGCCGGAGCAAGCTAAGACGCGGCTCGGGCTGCACTTGGGCTGGTGTCTCGCTCGCGCCGGGCAAACCACCCAACTCTGACTGCCGTAATCCGTGCAGGAACGTATATGGACATCGTCCCAAGGCTGTTGCTCGTCGATGCCCCACTGCGGCACGATTCGGAGTGTCGGCGCTGGTACTCGTATGGCGCCACAGATTGCCTAGTTCTCACGCGACCAGGTGGGGCGCATCGGGCTCGACGCGGAACTTTGTGGCTCCCGCCAAGCCGCGCCGCCCATCATCCGAGAGACGTCGAGCTAGAATCGGCTGTACCCGGTCTCGGGGCTGCAGATGACTCAGCAGTACATCGTCGGGGAGCTGTCCGCGTTGCTGGCCGAATTGCAACCGGTCCCTGGGGACCGGTTGGGTGAGGCCGTCGGCAACCTGCGGCACGAGGTCGAGTTCGGTCCGCTGCCCAGGCTCCCCCGGTTGGCACGAGAAGCGATGACTCTCACCGACCTGATCTGCTGGGTTGCGCTCGAGCAGGGGGACGTGAGCGGCTTCCGCCGGTACGCCGACACCGCCGTCGCGCTGCGGGAGTTCACCGCCAGCGCCAATCTCCTGCCCTAGCCTCTCGAGCCGCTTACTCGGCGCCGAACGCCTTGAGCTCCTCCAGCTCCTGCGGGGAGAGCTCGCGCGGGACCTCGCCCCGGGCCACCTTCTCGCTCTGCACGTAGTGGCGGATGTCATCGACGATCTCGGGGTTCGCGAGCGTGGTCGTGTCGCCGACGTCGGCGAAGTTGGAGATCCCGGCGATCACCCTGCGCATGATCTTGCCGGAGCGCGTCTTGGGCATGTCCGGGACGATCCAGACGTTCTTCGGGCGCGCGATCTTGCCGATCTCGGTCTCGATCGCCTTGGACACCTTCTCCTCGATCTCGCTGCTTGCGCTGAACCCCGGCCTCAGTGATACATACATCTCGACGGCCCGGCCGCGCAGCTCGTCCACCACAGGCACCGCCGCGGCCTCGGCGATCTCCTCGACGGTGATCGTCGCCGACTCGAGCTCCTTGGTGCCTAGCCTGTGCCCGGCGACGTTGATCACGTCGTCCACTCGGCCGAGAATCCGGAAGTAGCCGTCGGCCGCTTGGACGGCGCCGTCGCCGGCGAAGTACGGCCAGTCGCGCCAGTCCGTGCTCTGCTTGTCCCGGCAGTACTTTTCGTAGTAGATCTCGACGAACCGCTCGGGCTGGCCCCAGATCGTCTGGAAGATCCCCGGCCAGGGGTTGCGGATGCAGATGTTGCCGGCCCGGCCACTCCCCGCCTCGACCACGTTCCCGTCCTCGTCGTAGATGACGGGGTAGATGCCGAGGACGCCCGGGCCGCAGCTGCCGGGCTTCATCGGCTGGAGCGCGGGCAGGGTGCTGCCCAGGAAGCCGCCGTTCTCGGTCTGCCACCAGGTGTCAACGATCACCGCTTCGCCCTTGCCGACGACGTCGTGGTACCAGCGCCAGACGTCCGGCTCGATCGGCTCGCCGACTGTCGTCATGTGCTTGAAGCGGTAGTTGTATTTGCGCGGCTCGTCCGGGCCGAGCTTGCGCAGCATCCGGATCGTCGTCGGCGCCGTGTGGAAGATCGTCACCCCCAGCCGCTCCGCGATCCGCCAGGGGCGGCCGGGATCAGGATAGGTAGGCACGCCTTCGTAGATGACGCTCGTCGTCCCGAGTGCCAGCGGCCCATAGACGATGTAGGAGTGGCCGGTGATCCAGCCGATGTCGGCGAAGCACCAGTACGTGTCCTCCGGATGGATGTCCTGGTAGTACCTCGAGGTGCCCGCGACGTAGGCGAGATAGCCGCCCGTGCTGTGCTGGCAGCCTTTGGGTTGGGCGGTCGTGCCGCTCGTGTACATGAGAAACAGCGGCGCCTCGGCCGGCATCGAGACGGGCTCGACGACCGTGCCGCGATAGTCCTGCAGCAGTTCATCGACGAAGAAGTCGCGGCCGTCGACCATCGGGCTCTCTGATCCGTATTCACCCGGGTGCCGCCGCCAGACCAGCACCTTGTCGACCTCGACGCCGCGCTCGCGCGCCGCCGCCACCGCCTCGTCGGCCTTCGCCTTGTGGTCGATCAGCTCGCCGTTGCGGTAGTAGCCGTCCATCGTCATCAGGATCCGGCTTCCCGAGTCGGCGATCCGATCGCCGCACGCCGCGCCGCTGAACCCTCCGAAGACCTCGGAATGGATGACGCCGAGCCGAGCGCAGGCGAGCATCGAGACCGGCAGCTCGGGCACCATCGGCAGGTGGAACGTCACGCGGTCGCCCGCCTGCACGCCGCAGAAGTCCCGCAGCAACGCCGCGAACTCGTTCACCCGGCGGTAGAGCTCCTGGTACGTGACTGCCTTCGTCTCTTCCGTCTCCGGCTCGGGCACCCAGATCAACGCCGCCTTGTCCCGCCTCGACGCCAAGTGCCGGTCGACGCAGTTGAAGCAGGCGTTCAGACGCCCGCCGACGAACCATTTCCAGAACGGCGGATTGCTCGTGTCCAGCGTCGTATGCCAGTAGGCGTCCCAGGTGAGCAGGTCGGCGTACTCCTTGAAGCACTCGGGGAAGCGCTCCTCGCTGAACCGCTCGAAGATATCCGGGTCGGCCGCGTTTGCCTGCCCGATGAACCTCGCAGGCGGGGAGTAGTAATCCTCCTCGCGCCAATGAACGGCGATCTGCGCCTCGGAGACCTGCGCCTCCTGTCCTGCTTCCATCGCTCGACCTCCCACCGAAAGGACCTCTAGAAGCCTATTGCGCTCGACTACCACAACGCGAGCGAAGCTCCAGCAGAGCGATCAGCGCGACCTTCTCCCGGCGAGGGTCTGCCGATCACATTTGGGGCAGAGGGCGAGCGCGGCGTATCGTTGCGCTAAAGCAGCGTTCGAGGAGGAGAAGGAGGTCTCCGATGGCTGACACGGTGCGAAGCGTCGAGTACTACTACGTGACAGTCCCAGACGAGCCCGGAGAGGGCCAGCGGATCCTCTCGGCGCTCAAGGGCAGCGGCGTGAACTTGTTCGCCTACCTCGGATTCCCCCTCGGCGGTAGCCAGTCCCAGATCGATCTCGTTCCGGAAGACCCGGAGTCGCTCAAAGAGGCCGCCGAGCGGGCCGGCATCACGCTCAGTGAGGCGAAACGGGCGTTTGTCATCCAAGGCGACGACCGCGTGGGCGCAGTTGCCGAGACCACGGCGAAGCTCGCAGAGGCAAACATCAACGTCACGGCCGCAGCGGCCACCGGCGCAGGATCGGGGCGCTACGGGATGATCCTCTGGGTGGCGCCTGCGGATTACGAGAGGGCGGCCGGCGCGCTTGGTGGGTAGCGCCGCCGGACGGCGGCTCGGGACCCACGCTCGATTTACAGCGACGCGACGAGTCCGCTGAGATCCTCGATGAGGAAAACGGGATCGTCGTCGCAGGGATCTGGGGTCAGCGCGTGCGGACGCTGAGCCGAACGTCGACGGATGATGGCCCCCGCGCGGTCCTCACGCTGATTCACCAGGCAGGCTCGTGCGGCAGGAAGCCGACGAAGCGTTCTCTCACTTGACGACAGCTCAGACGTCCACCAGCTCGTCCACGAGGTTGTCCTCTCCAGTCACTCTGAGTCACTTCCAGTCCGCGCAATCCGGCCTCAACACAGGACTCGGGGTGACTGGAGCGGACCCCAGCGGACATCCGTTCATCACTCGTAATGAGGGGTCCCCGGTTCGAGTCCGGGCGTCGGCTCTAAAAGCCCTGCTAAACGGCTACGTCTGTTTTCTGGTCTGCAGACACATGAAGTGCTCCCAGCGCGACCTGCGCTGACGTGGATGAGCCCAGAACAGGGATAGAGACCGCTGGGTGACTCTAGGTGGCTCAGTGCTCGCTTGCCGTTCAACCTGTGGGCGATCGCGTCGCGAAGCTCCGTCTCCTACTCAGGCGTAAGGTGCTCCCCCGCGAGGTAGCGCCGTACATCTGCCGCGATGTCGGGTGAGGAGCGGGCGCAGGGAGGGTGGCTACTGCTTCAGTTTCCGAAGCGGAGACCGCCCAGCCGCGGGCGGCCGCCGCGCCTCGTTCGCCCCGGCTTCGCCGGGTACTTCCGCGGTGCGCTAAGGTTGCAGCGCCGCCCGGCCGACAATCGTGTTGTTCAGGATGGACGCCGTCAGGGTCCTCATCGCCGACGACAACCTCCTCTTCGCGCGCTCGCTCGAGGCCATCCTCGCCGATGACGAGCGCTTCGACGTCGTCGGTTGCGCCCAGGACGGCGAGGAGGCGGTCGAGCTCGCCGAGTCGCTGCACCCCGACGTCGTGCTAATGGACATCACGATGCCGCGCATCGACGGCCTCCAGGCGACGCGCCGCCTCCGCGAGCGCGGCTCGCCGGCGCACGTCGTCGTGCTCACGCAGTCCGATCTAGCCGGCGACGTCCTCCGCGCCAAGCGCGCGGGCGCCGACGGCTACGTTGCGAAGACGCGCATCGTGCAGGGTCTCCGCGCCGCCATCCTCGAGGCGGCCGGCTAGGCGGGCGCGTCGCCCGACCTCGCGGGCGTACTCGAGAATCGAGCTAGGCGGTTGTCTTCCTCGCCGGCCGTGGAAGATGATCGCTGATCGTGCGCGCGTTGAGCGCGCAGCGGTTGAGAAGAGCGCTCGAAGGCTAGGCGGACAAGAAGGGTTCAACAAAACGGCTCGGTTAGCGGCGGGGGTGGGATTCGAACCCACGAGCCCGTTCCCAGGCTCGGCGATTTTCAAGACTGGACTAAAACTGCCGCTTTGCAGGCCTTTGGTGTCTTGTTCGCCAGTTAGTTCGCCAGCGGGACACAAGCGGTCTCTGTCGAGACGAAAGGAAACGCTCGCGAAACGTGCCGGCCCGACTCGCGCGACGAAGCCGTAATAAACCCGAGAGGAGTCGAACTCCGGTCCCGCTGGTCCGGCTGAAGATCCCGGTGCGGATCATGCCGACGAGCCCGCTGACGCTCACTCCGACGATCCGAATGGGGGTCACGATGACGAGCCGTCCTGAGACCTGACTCTGCGTCCCCTAGGACGCGACGCTAATGAAAGAGACAGAGCTAATCACGATCGAACGCGCTAGCGAGGGTTCCGCACCCTGATCGAGCTGACAAACGGCGCGCGGATCACCTGCACTGAGCCAGCGACCACCAGCGCGGACGCGAGGGCGGCAATATAGCGCCACTTCGCCTCTAAGCATCGCGCAGGACCGACCAGGCCCCGAGCACTTCTCCTACTCGCGGAAACTGACGCTTGCGGCGTCCTTGATGACTGTGTGGAGCAAATGGTCGAGGCGTGCATCGAGGCGAGGAGTTCTCCTCCATGCGGTATCACCACTGCGGCCCGTCTCGGCGGGCCGTAGCCTTGAAGAGTGAAGGGACTCTGTGTTCTTCTCGTTCTCGCAGGTCTGACCGTGGCGGGTTGCGGAGGCGACGGGAGTGGGACCGAGTTGGAGCGAGGCCCAACTGTCGCCGGCTTTGAGTTCGCAGACAGGAGCGACGTTGCCGAGGGCGAGTCGATTGAAGTGCGTTTTACCTGCGATGGCGAAGAGATCTCGCCGGAACTTGCCTGGGAGGGTGTTCCCGAGGACGCGCAGGAGCTCGCGCTTGCTCTCGAGGACCCCGATGCGCCGGGGGCAACCTTCACTCACTGGCTCGTGTACGGAATCGACCCGAGGGTGACGACGCTGGCGGGCGCGGAAATGCTGTCGCAGGGCGAGAACGACTTCGGTGCCACCGGATACGGCGGTCCCTGTCCACCGCACGGCGAGGAGCACCGCTACGTCTTCCGCCTGCTTGCGCTGGACGCTCAAGTGGGGCTTGAGCCCGGTGCCGACCGCGCCGCCTTCGACGAGGCGGTCGCTCCGCTCGTGCTCGCCGAGGCGCGGCTGACCGCGACCTACGCGCGGCCGTAGGCCCGAGCTTGTTGGCTTGTGTGGAGCGGCGGCGGGCGGAGGATGGGAAGAAGCCAGCGGGGAACGACGGCGGCGATCCAGTCTCCACGCTCTCTGCCTACGGCGTACCCGTCAAGCTGATCGACTCGACATCTCCATAGCGGCGCTTTCGTCTCGGAGCTTGGGCTGCGCGCGGCCGTTTCGCTAGCCAGGAGCCGGGTGATCCGCGCCGAGCCACTCGGTCTCACGCGCTTTTGGGCCCGCCGCCACCTCCGTCCAAGGTGAGCTCTCGGGCGCGTCATTCTGGGAGCGGCGCAGGTCGGTTTTCATCCCGCGCGGTGGGGGGACTTCTACGAGTAGATCCATGGCGCGAATCGAGGACTACAGCTTCGGGCGGGTAACGGTCGACGGCGAGGAGCACACTCACGATGTCATCGTCCTCCCGCGACGCGTTGTCCGGGATTGGTGGCGCCGGGATGGTCACAGCCTCGTGCTCGAGGACTTGGATGAAGTTCTCCCCGATCTGCCCCAGCGTTTGATCATCGGTACGGGCGCCTACGGGCGCATGATCCCCGACCCGAATACAGTCGAGATGCTCCGAGAGCGCGGAGTCGAGATCGAGGTGCTCCCGACCGATGACGCAGTGAGCCGCTACGGCACGCTGAACCCCGCTGCCACGGCAGCGGCTCTCCACCTCACGTGCTGATGGGCGAGATGGTGCTCACGAGCACGGCGTTCGAGGACGGCGAGGCGATCCCGCGCCGACACACGTGCGAAGGAGATGATCTCTCTCCTCCGCTCGCCTGGAGTGGGCAGCCACCCGAAACGAAGTCGCTCGCGCTCGTCGTCGACGATCCAGACGCACCCGGAGGAACCTTCACCCACTGGCTCGCCTGGGGGTTCGCCCCGGCCACGAGCGAGCTGTCAGAAGGGGAGGCGGCGCCGACCGAGGGACGCAACGACTTCGGGTCGAACGGCTACCGCGGACCTTGCCCGCCGCCTGGCCACGGACCTCATCGCTACATCTTCCGACTTCACGCCCTCGACGCGAAACTCGGCGTAGGCTCCGGGGCAGACAAGGCTCAGGTCGAGCGGGCCCTCTCCGACCACGTCCTTGCCACCGCCGCGCTCCGCGGCACCTACGAGCGCTAAGCAGACCGCGCTTCATCGAGCGTTAGGCCGGCCTTCGACCCGCCCGCGTTGTCACGACATTGCCAGTGTCGGCGGGCAACCCCGTGGTGGGAGAGTTAGAGTCGGGGCTCGAGTTGCGCGCGAGAGGTGAGCAGGGAATGACGGCACAAGCAGGAGACCTGATCGTCGTCGAGTCGGAGCGGATTACCCAGTCGGTGCGCCGAGGCGTGATCGAGGAGGTGCTCGACGACAAACCGCCACGCTTCCGAATCCGCTGGGGACGGCGGCCATACCAGCATCTTCACCCCGTCCGCAGGGGCGGCGAGAATCGAGAAGCGGAAGAAGGCGCGGAAGGCCTAACGCCAGCGAGAGAGGAGGCGGTCGTCCTCTTCGGCCACCTCGGTCCCGAACGCCGCGCAGGCTTCGCGGAAGCGTCGCCGTACCCACGCGAAGTCGCCGCCGTCGGCGAAGCGCGTGTACGCGAACTCGAGCTTGAGCGGGATCGCTTCCAGCCCGCTTCCATCGAGGTCGACGAGGAAGAGCAGACCGAGGTCGTTCCGCAGCTTTGGATCGACCGTGTAGTCGTCGAGGAAGTCGCCGAGATCGTAGAGGACACGGCGCTCCAGGCCGTGGAAGACGTGCGCGGAGTGGCCGGCGATCAGCGTGGCGCCGGCCTCCAGTAAAGGCCGCGCGGCGGCGCGAACATGTGCGGCCGGCTCGGCGAGCATGTTCGGACCCCAGTGCGGCGAGACGAGGATCGCGTCCGCGTCGAGGCCACGGATCACCTCAGGCAGCCACTCCGGAACGCCCTGCCGGCGGAGATTCGCGAAGGCGACGCCGGGGCGGCCGGGCCCCGCGGCGTAGTCGGCGGGATGGTCGGCGGCGGCGATCACGCCGAGCCTGGAGCCGCCCGTCTCGAGAACGACGGGAGTGCGGGCCTCGTCGAGATCCATGCCCGCCCCCGCCCGCGCGATCCCGGCCGACTCGAGGTGCGCAAAGGTGTCGAAAAGGGCGTCCGGTCCGAAGTCGAGGACGTGGTTGTTTGCAAGCGTCACACAGTCCACGCCCAGGTGGCCGAGCGTCTCGGCGGACGCCGCCGGCGCCCGAAAGAGGAATGCCCTGCCTGGAGCGGGCATTCCGCGTTCGGAGATGCAGCACTCGAGATTGAGCACGCAGAGATCGGGCTCGTGGACGGCAGCGACGAGCTCGGGCGCGAAGAGCGAGTCAGGGCCGTCGGTCACCATCCGCTCGGCGACCCCTCGGCCGAGCATCGTGTCGCCGGCGAGCGCGAGCTTCACGGCGCGAAGCCGTGCCTCCCGTAGAGCGGCACGAAATGTGCTCGTGTAACGAAGCGGCGGCGCAGCAGCCGTTGGCCGCGCTTCTCGAACAGGAGCACCTCTTCGTTTCCACCGCGGCCGATCGGTTGGACGAGGCGGCCGCCTTGAGCGAGCTGCTTCGCGAGCGGTGGGGGGACGCGCGGGTACGCCGCCGAGACGAGCATCGCGTCATAGGGGGCGTGCTCCGGGAGCCCCATGCTCCCGTCGCCGACCACGACCTCGACGTTCTTGATGCCCTGGCGGGCGAGATTCGCGCGCGCCGTCGCGGCGAGATCCTCCCAGCGCTCGACGCTCCAGACGAAGCCGGCGAGCCGCGCGAGGAGGGCGGACTGGAAGCCATGGCCCGTCCCGACTTCGAGGACCCGCTCGGAGCCGGCCAGCTCGAGCGCCTCGACCATCTTGGCGACGAGCGAGGGCTGCGTCGTTACCTGTGAATGCGGGATCGGCAGCGGCTCATCGAGGTAAGCCTCCGCGGCGAGTTCGGCAGGGACGAAGCTGGCGCGCGGCAGGCTGCGTAGCATCTCGAGCACGCGCGCGTCGCGCACGCCGGCGGCGCGCGCAATCTCGGCGAGATGCGTCGGTGTGGACGTTCTCACGGGGCCAAGTATGCGCGCGTGAGCGGGGTTCGACAGAGCCGACATGGGTACAAAAACGGGCACGTCAGCTCGGGCACGGGCGGGCACACCGGAAAAAATCTCGGGACCGGAGCGCGCTATGCTCGCGGTGGCTGTGCCGCCTGTCAGCTTCTTCTTTCCCGATCGGACTTGGAGCGTGTCCGAGGCTGGAGCGGCCTTCCTCGTGGCGCAGCTCCAGGGCCGGCCCGACGTCTCGGAGACAGTTGCCAACCTCGCGGAGCGGATCGAGATCGAGTCTCGCCGGGGCCGCTTTGCCCCACCCGGCCAGGATCTCGAACTCAATCGGGAGGAGCAGCAGGAACTCCTCGACACGCTGAAGGCGACCGCCGGTTCGTGGCCCGAAGAAGATCGGGACGCGCTTCACGAGCTCCAGCTCGCGCTTGCCGTCCAGACGAGCCGAACCGAGCAAAGCGACACGTAAGGCGCGGCGATGCTGTTCAGGCGCCGGTCGAGCTCTCCCCAAAGAATGTCGGCAAGAGCTGGTGCCGCCGTGGGGCAGCCCGAGAACGAGGACGTTCTCGCGCCTTCCGTATGAGCGGCACCAGGCTCTACGCTGACGGGCAGCACGCGGCCGTGTCAGCCGCTCCCGGTCGCTTTCACCGCCTGGTCACCAGCTTTCCCCGGCTGCAAACGGGCCACGTTTCCACGCGCCGCCTACAGATGGCGTAGATTCGGCCGGATGGCCGAGAGCTGGCTGGGCCTACTGGTCGGGTTCGTCCTCGCCGCGCTCTGCGCCTCGCCGGATACCTGTTGATCGGCCTCTCTTCCTCGGAGCCCTCGGCCAACATCGTCGGGGTCTACCAGGGTCTACGAGGCCGTCCTTAGGCCTCGGGCGCGATTTGGGGGATGGCCCCGGGGAGGAGTCGAACCTCCGTCTCCAGATTCGAAGCCCGAGCGCCGAAACCCGCAGATCTCGTTTGTCTCTCGTCCGGCCGGGGCATACTTTCGCCGCGTTTCGGGACGAGTGGAGGAGGTATGTCTATGCGTAAAGCACGAACGTTCCTGGTTGGCGCGGTCGCGCTTCTGGCCACGATCGCCGCCGCAGGTGCGTCGGCTGGGCAGTACGGGACATCGGGGTTGACGCTGGCCTCGAGCCCAAGTCCCTTCGCCGGCTGCACGGTCGGCGGCCCGGGCACGAACTATGTCAACTCCGAGGTCGAGCCCTGGGTCGACGTCAACCCGACGAATCCCGACAACATCATCGGCGTCTACCAGCAGGATCGCTGGAACAACGGCGGCGCGCACGGTCTGGTGGCCGCCGTGTCCCATGACGGGGGCCAGACCTGGACTCATTCATGGGCGCATTTCAGCACGTGTTCGGGCGGCACGGCGGCCAACGGGGGCGACTTCGACCGCGCTTCCGACCCGTGGGTGACGTTCGCTCCGAACGGCAATGCCTACTTCATGAGCCTCTCGGCCAGTGCGGACTTGAGGACCTCGGCCATGCTGGTGGCCAAGTCGACGGACGGCGGGGACAGCTGGAGCGAGCCGACCACCCTCATCCGGGAGACCTCGGACTTCAACTTCAACGACAAGAACTCCATCACGGCTGACCCCACCGATTCGAACTTCGTCTACGCGGTCTGGGACCGCAGCCGTTTCCCGAGCCAGACCCTCGAGGATCCGAACTTCAACGCGCTGCACGCCTTCTCGTTCCGCTCGGACATCATGTTCTCGCGGACGACGAACGGCGGGGCGAGCTGGGAGCCCCCGCGGGCGATCTTCAGGCCAAGGGCAAACCAGTTCACGATCGGTAACCAGATCGCGGTCCTCCCGGACGGGACGCTCGTGGACGCCTTCTTCCTCGAGAGAGGATCAGGGGTTCAGCCGTCCGTGAACCAGTACCACGAGGCGGTCATCATCTCGACTGACCAGGGGGAAACGTGGTCGCAGCCGATCATCGTCGACCGACACGTCCTCGCCCCCGTCAGTGATCCCGACACCGGGCAGGCCCACCGGACGGGCGACATCCTTCCCGACGTGGCCGTCGACGAGGACACCGGCGACCTTTATATCGTCTGGCAGGACGGCCGCTTCACCGGCAGGGCGGCTGTCGCGCTCTCGAAGTCCGAGGACGGAGGCCGCACGTGGTCGACGCCAATCAAGGTCAACCAGACCCCGCCCCTCGGCAACCTCAACGACCAGGCGTTCACGCCGTCCGTGCACGTGGCAGACGACGGCACAGTCGGCGTCAGCTACTACGACTTCCGCAACAACAGCGCCGGCGGAGGCACAGACACGGACCACTGGCTCGCGCACTGCCACTCCACCACGGAGGACTGCAGCCTGGCGAGCAGCTGGAACGAGGAGACGCGTGTGACGGCGGCTTCCTTCAACAGCCGCCTCGCTCCGGTGGCCCGGGGATTCTTCCTTGGCGACTACGTGGGCCTGGACAACATTGGGAACACGTTCACGCCCTTCTTCACGCAGACGACCGCCACTGATCCGGCAAACCAGTACTACGCCGAAGTAGGGCCGTAGGAGTCTCGTTCTGCAGCGGCCCCGGCCGCCCGTGGCCGGGGCCGCTGCTTTTCCTGTCGTCGGGCGGGCACGACTTTAGACGACGACGTTCCGGCGGCGGCCGGTGACGAGGACAGCACTCCCGCGCAGTGAGGCGGTAATCGCACTGCGTCCGGGTGGGGTGGACGCTTGACAGCCTCTTCGCTGTCTCGGAGACTCCGTTGACAGCCGGAGAGCGGACCAGGCGGCCAGATGATCACGGGTCACGCCGGCACTGGTAGGCGACGGTTTACGCAGGCATGCAGGAACTTTGCACTGTTCAGAGACTGTGATCCGGCCCGGATCACACCGCCAGAATGGCCATCGCCGGCCTCCGCAGCGGCCGCGCCCGGACTTACAGAAGCTACATAGTTACCGTACAACCCATCTGCGTGCCCGAGGACGCAGTCGCGGAGAGGCCCATCCTCGCGGGGTCGCTCAAGGACGAGCATGAGGCGCAGGGAACGCGGATGGGCCCAGTACGACCTGCGCGGTTGTGAGGGCAGGCAACCGCCCAGGGCGCGGCCGGCTTCTCGCACGTGCGGCAGCGGCGTCGCGATTGGGCAGAAGGCGACACGGGCCGGGGAGGGCTGGGCTCGGTGCCTGCAGCATCCGCCCGGGGATATCTCAGCCCTCCTCCGATGTCGCGCCCTGTTGAGAAGACGACGACAGGCTCGCTCGAGCCGGGCCGCTGGCTGGGCGCGCTCACACGTCTTTGTCCGTCGATGTCAGACGCGTTTGCGTTCGCTCCGCAGAGCGGAGCGCGAACATGCCTGGGGCCTGTCAAACTCGACCTCCGTCCCCTTGAACGTGCGGCCCAAGGTCGCTAGGTTCGCTCCGATGTCCACGAGGGAGAGACTCATGAGTTTTCGTCTCGCGCTTGCGGCGGCGGTCGTTGCCGGTGCGGCGGCGATCGTGCCCGCCGCGCTCGGCGACGCCCTCTACCACTCCGAGCATCTTGCGCTCACACCGGTGGGGGATGCGCCGCTCCGCTCGGGGTTCGTCGAGAACATCCACGCCAACGGCCCGAACGTCTACGCGCATGAGGTCTACGTGCTGAACGGCGCCTTGCCGAACACGACCTACGGCGTCACGCTCTTGCTCCATCCCAACGACCCGACCTGCTCCGGCGCGGCGCTCGCCGTCCCCACGGCAACCTTGACAACAGGCGTTTCTGGCAACGGCAGGGCGGACGCCGTTTTCGACGTGGGGACTGTGGACGCCTTCGGGATCCGGCACGCGACACACGGCATCGTCTGGACGATCTCTGGCGGTGGCAGCACGTACACGACCACCTGCACGGCCGTCACGCTCGATTAGGCTTCAGACGAATCCGAGCCCGAGAGGCCTGCGCGCCGTGAGGCCGCACTTTGGGGCTAGGAGCCTCTGAGACGTGTGTCGCTCTTTATCGAGAAGGCGACAGTGCCGGGTTGCGTAGACGCCGTCCGTGTTCTTGACACCTCGCTCGCGGAGTAAGAGACTCGAGCAACCGAGCGAGAGGGAGAGGCGTTGAGTCCTGCGGCCTTTTCCGGAACTGAGGGCTCATGCTCCCACTCGGCTGAGGGCACTGGAAAAGGAGGCTGGTGATGAGGCTTACGATACTCACAGCCACCGTGCTGGGAGCGCTCGCCTTCGCGGGTCCCGCCGCGGCGGTCGAGTCACCACCGACGGGGACGCCCCCGAGCGTATTCGCGACGCAGTACCCCGGCTGTCTCGGACCACTGCGCAGCTTGATCGCACAGGGCGAGTTCGCGGGCATCGGACCGTTCGGTCAGCACTTCACGGGTGAGGTCAACCCCGGTGCGCACCAAGGAACGGTAGGTGAGGAGGAGTTCTTGGCCAACGTGCTCGGGATCACGGATCTCGCCGGCTTCTGCGGTCAGTTCAAGTAATCGGGAAGCGGAACGCCTACCGTGTGGGGTGCACAAATTCGGTCACGTCGCCGGATCGGCTGATTTGCAGGGAGATCATGTTTGTGCACCCCACGCCCGGTCGCGGGCGCAGTCTGCGGCGCCTCCCTCCTCAGTGAGACTCGCCGGCTCCGCCCATGAAGGGCCGGAAGAGCTCGATCGGCAGCGGGAGGAACGTTGTCGTCGACCGCTCCGAGCTGATCTCGAGCATGGTCTGGAGGAAGCGCAGCTGGAGCGTGATCGGGTTCTGGCTCATGACGTTGGCGGCGTCCTTGAGCCGCTCGGACGCCTGGAACTCGCCCTCGGCGGCGATGACCTTGGCGCGGCGCTCGCGCTCGGCCTCGGCCTGGCGGGCCATGGCGCGCTGCATGCCGCTCGGGATCTCGACGTCCTTGACCTCGACGATCGAGACCTTCATGCCCCAGGGCGAAGTGGCCTCATCGATGATCCTTTGGAGGATGGCGTTGATCTTGTCGCGCTCGGCGAGAAGCTCGTCGAGCATGTGCTGGCCGAGCACGCTACGCAGGGTGGTCTGGGCGATCTGCGAGGTCGCCGCCATGAAGTTCTCCACCTGCACGATCGCCTTCGCCGGGTCGATGATCCGGAAGTAGGCGACGGCGTTGACCCGTACCGGGACGTTGTCCTTGGTGATCACCTCCTGCGGCGGGACGTCCACGGTGAGCGTGCGCAAGTCGACGCGGATCATCCTGTCGACGATCGGAATCAAGAAGAAGAGGCCGGGCCCCTTCGGCGCCGCCATCAGCCGCCCGAGCCGGAAGACGACACCGCGTTCGTATTCGCGTGCGACACGGATTGAGGCCGACACGAGAACCAGGATCAGAACGAGAACAACTACGACTGCGATCAGAACGGCGGTCATGGGCCTCCACTCGAACGGCGGACGCGGCGATTATCTGGCGCAGGTCGGACTGCAAAGGAACGTTCGTGTCCTCGACGAGAAGCCGGGCCCCGGCCCGCCGCGCCCACAGCTCGGCCCCGATCCGCAACTGGGC
>WNFZ01002279.1_pt1 | contig 22961 bp, 22 predicted proteins | sample 5400081 | NCBI WGS metagenome assembly WNFZ01 (sample SAMN13153365, study PRJNA577476) | soil metagenome | isolation source: 80 cm soil or saprolite under grassland replicate 1 | place: USA:California | collected 2016-06-15
GCAGCGCAACGCCCACACGATCAACCTCGCGCCGTTGTCCGATCAGGAGACGGCCGAGCTCGTCTCTCAGCTCATCCCCACGACCGTCCTCAGCCGCGATCTCGAGCAGGCGATCCTCGAGCGGGCGGGCGGCAACCCGCTCTATGCGGAGGAGTTCGTGCGCCTGCTCGTAGACCGCGGCCTCGAGCCGCGGAGAGACCGCCTTGCGGAGGCGGCACTGCCCGAGAGTTTGCAGGCGCTGATCGCCGCCCGCCTTGACACCCTTTCGGCCGAGCGCAAGAGCCTGCTCCAGGACGCGGCGATACTCGGCAAGGTGTTCTGGGCGGGCGCCGTGGCCGAGATCGGGGGCCGCGAGCCAGGCGAGCTCGAGCTCGCACTGCATGAGCTTGCCCGCAAGGAGCTCATCCGTCCCGCCCGGACGAGCTCAATGGAGGGGGAGAGCGAGTACTCGTTCTGGCACCTGCTCGTGCGCGACGTTGCCTACGGCCAGATCCCCCGGGCCGAGCGGGCGCGCCGTCACCGCTCGGCGGCCGCCTGGATCGAGCGCAAGGGGGGAGAGCGGGTCGAGGACCTGGCCGAGGTCCTCGCCCACCACTACCTGCAGGCGCTCGAGCTCGCCGGGGACACGAGACAAGCGGAGGAGCTCGCACTGCCGGCGCGGCGCTTCCTCGCGCTCGCCGGCGAGCGTGCGCTCGGCCTCGATACCGCCCAGGCCGAAGCGCGGCTCGTCCGGGCGCTCGGGCTGGCGTCCGCCGAGGATCCTGAGCGGCCCGATCTCCTCGTCCGCTGGGCGGACGCTGCCTTCCAAGCGGGGCGGCCGCGCGATGCGGCCGCGGCGCTCGACGAGGCGCTCACCTCCCTCCGTGCCCGCGGCGAGACCGAAGCGGCGGCTCGGGCGCTTCAGCTCCGCTCGATCGTCGCCTTGCGCCTGGGCGAGGGCCGGCACGTCCCGCTCGCGGCCGAGGCCGTCGCATTGCTCGAGGAGCAGATGCCCGGCCCGGCGCTCGTCGCCGCCTATTCGCAGCTCGCGAACGCGCAGATGATCGCGGGCAGTTATTCGGAGGCGATCGCCGCCGCCGACCGTGCGCGGGGGCTCACCGAGTCGCTCGGCCTACCCCAGCCGGCGCGCGCACTCGGCTACCGTGGATACGCCCGCGCCCTCCTCGGCGACAGGGACGGCCTCGCCGAGGCGGAGGGGGCGCTTGCGCTGCTCGTCGAACGGGGAGCTGGCCGGGACGCCGCCACCCTGCAGAACAACCTCGCCATCGCTCGCTACCCGCTCCAGGGGCCGGCCCGCTCGCTCTCCGACTTCGAGCGGGGCATCGCCTTCTGCGAGCAGCGTGGTCTCGCCGAGGTGGCGGGGCTGCTCGAGGCCAACTGTCCGGGCCTGCTGGCAGAGCTCGGCCGCCCCGAGGAGGCGCTCGAACGCGCCGGCCGGCTCACCGCCGCGCTCGAGGCGAGCGGCGACACGCAGTCGCTGTGCGAGGTGCGCGCGGTCGAGCTCGCGAGCCGCCTCGCCCGTGGCGAGCCGGACGCGACGCCTGCCGCGGCCGACTGGCTGGTCGGGACGGCCGGAGCGATCGGCTCGGCCGACATAGCGGTGGCCGCCCTGGCTTCCGCGGCCGCCCTGCTCGCGCCGGAGGCGCCCGAGCGCGCCTGCGCCCTGCTTGCTGACCTCGAGCAAACGGCGGGGACACACGAGACGCCCTACTACGCCAGACATCTGGGTGCGATGCTCCGAACCGCGCTCGCCGCCGGCGACGCGGAAATCGCCAAGCGGCTCGCCGGCGGGCTCGAGTCCCGCTACCCGCTCGACGAGCACGCCCTGTGCACCGCCCGCGCCCAGCTCGCCGAACACGCCGGCGACCGTGCCGACGCGGCAACCCTCTACGGCGAAGCGGCCGCACGCTGGAAGGAGTTCGGGAACGTTCCCGAGCATGCCCACTCTCTCCTCGGGCAAGGCCGCTGCCTGAGCGCCCTCGGCCGGCCTGGAGCCGAGCAGCCGCTCCGCGAGACCCGCGACCTGTTTGCAGCGATGGGCTACAAGCTGGCGCTCGCCGAGACCGAGGCGCTGCTCGAGCAGACGGCGGCCGCCCCGGCCTCGTAGGCGCAGCTCATTTCCGTTACAAGTCCAAGCATCCGGCCTGTGTCTAGCCGGAGCTAACAGGGATAGAGCGTGTTTGCACCCGAGATTGCCGCTAGGGTTAGCGCGCGATGCGGTGGCTTGCGCTTCCGGGAGGCGTTCTCCTGCTGCTGGTCACCTTGGTGGAGGTGTTCCGCACGCTTGTCATGCCCAGAGCCTCCCGCGCCCGATTCCGCCTTACCCGGTTCATGTTCCGGATGACGTGGCGGCCGTGGCGGTGGCTCGGGGTCCGTCGCGGGACGATGGAAGGCCGGGAACGGATCCTGGCCGCTGCAGCGCCATTCTTCTTCCTTATTCTGCTCGCCGCGTGGGCGTCAATGGCGGTCGTCTCCTATGCCCTGATCCTGTGGAGCCCTGCCTTCATCCACGGGGTGAACGGGCACGGGCCTGTTTCGTTCGTCACCGCCATGTACTTCAGCGGGAGCTCGCTGTTCACGATCGGGTTCGGCGACGTGGTCGCTACCGGCTGGACTCGAGCCATCGTAGTTACCGAGGGCGCCACGGGCCTGGGACTGGTCGCCGTGGTGATCGGCTACCTCCCGGTGCTGTACCAGGCGTTCAACCGGCGTGAGGTCGGGGTCCTGCTCCTCGACGCGCGGGCGGGCTCGCCGCCGTCGGGCCCGGAGCTCCTGCACCGCATGGGCGGTGCCGTTGAACGATCGTCACTCCCGCAGCTCTTCGCCGAGTGGGAACGATGGGCGGCCGACGTGCTGGAGACGCACCTCTCGTACCCCCTCCTGGCGTTCTTCCGGTCACCGCACGACAACACGTCGTGGGTGACCGCGCTCGGGTCGGTGCTGGATGCTGCGACTCTCATGCTCACCGCCGTGGAGGATGAACCCGACGAGCGCACGAAGCTCCTGTACGGGACAGGGGTCCACGCGGTGGAGGACCTCTTCTACTACTTCCGCCTGGCCGAGCGGGAGGCGCTGATCGGCCGCGAGGAGTTCGGGGACGTGCTCGACGACCTCAAGGGCGTGGGACTGGCGGTGCGGTCCATCGACGACGCCTACGATCGATTCACGGTGAAGCGGGCCAAGTACGCGAGCCGGCTGGACGCGATCGCCGTGCTTCTGGCGGCGCCGCCCGGGCAGTGGATCGGCGATCGCTCGACGCTCGGCGCCAGAACCCGCCACTGACTGCAGGCATTTCGTTCCCGTCCGGTTTGGGTAACGTCAGGGATGACCCGCGCGAGCTCGGCGAATCGAGTCGGCCGGAGCGCCGTCGATGCAGGCGGACGAGTTCATCGGAAGCGCCGGCACGCTCGAGCACGACCGGCGGCCCGGCGGGGTGGGCAGCGTATGGTGTTGATCTCGCGCATCCCCTCACTATCTGCACCCCCTGTTGGATCGGCGGGAACCCTACGGCGAGAGACGATAGAAGCGCAGGAAATCGTGCTCCACCTGATCGAGGATCTCCACCTCCTTGAACCCCGCCTCCGCCGCATATCGCCTGAAGGTGTCGGGGCGCATCACGGTGCCGGTGGCAGCTGACGGCTGCTCCGAGAGCCCGGAAGGCAGGCAGACCAGGACGCTGAATCCATACATCAAGCGCTCCACGTCGTCTCCGGGAGCTGTAAAGGACTCACCGACCTTCTCGTCGGCCACGATGAGCGTCCCGGTGGGAGCGAGGCTCTTCCGGATGCCTGCCAAGACCTCGACCGGTCGGGACAGGTCGTGGATCGACTCGATCACGATGGCCAGGTCGTACGGGCCTTCGGTCCACATGGTGGCGCCGTCGCGAACCTCGAACCGGACGCGGTCGCCCACGCCGGCTTCCTTGGCCAAGTGCCGGGCGATATCGACGGAATGCCCATCGGGATCGAATCCGTCGATCCTCACCTTCGGATAGGCCCGGGCGATGGCGATGGAGGCCCATCCGACCCCGCACGCCACGTCCGCCACCCGGGCCGGCGGGTCGGCGAGGAGCCGTGCGTGAACGTCCGGTATTGAGGGCAGGTAGTCCGTGCCCAAGAGGTTCAGCACCCAGGGCCGATTGAAGTCGCCCTGCGATTCGATCATGTCCGGCCCGAAGGCCGCCCACGAAACACCGTCGCCGGTGCGAAAGGCCTCCATGACCTGCGGCAGCGCCTGGGTTGCGGCCACGAAGCTCCTCGCGAGCGGCGAGATGGAGAACATGCTGTCTAGGTTGATCAGGGCCTCGGCATGCGTTGGGGGAAGGGAGTACCTGCGCTCGTTTCCCGACCTGGCCTGATCGTCGACATCGAGGATGCCCGTGACAGCCTGCTGCTCCAGCCACTCTTGGACGTACCGCTCGTTGACCCCGGCCCGGGATGCGAGCTGCGCGGGTGTCGAGGGCCCCCCTTCAGCCAGGTTCCGGTACAACCCCAGCCGGTCGCCGACGTAGACGGAAACGATGTCCACCGCTCCGAGTGCCGCCTCGAAGAGCCGTCTCACCAAGGCTCCTGTTCTGTCCTCATCGGTCTGAGCCTGGTCGACCCCCGTCACCTCTTCCATCGTCATCCTTCTCCCCTTTCGATCTGATGAGTTCTGACTCTGCCGGAGCCATCAGGGCTTTCCGCCGTCTCACTTGGTTCCAGACCGCTCCTCGGCCACGGCCAAGAGGGCCTGGAAGCCGCGCCGCATGTACTTGGCGCTGATCTGGAACATGATCCGGTTGATGCCCGGGGCGAGAAGGATCCTCGGCGCGCCGGTCAGACGGGTGAGCTCCTCCGCCGGACCCCGGAGCGATCTCGTACCGATGCACCGCTGTCGACAGCCAGGGCCGGCTCCCGGACTTCCCCTGCCGCCTGCCTTCGGTGACGAACTCGAACACTTCCGGCGACGTGGCTTCGGTGACCACTGATCGGTCGGACCACTGGGCCACCTTGCCGTCGGACCCGGTGGTGAAGAACTCGGTCCCTACGCCCGCCGGTCCAGGCGGTGCCTGCATCGTGAGCAACCGGGTCGTCTCGAACTGGCGCCGGCCGCCCCACTCCAGATGACTCTGGAGATCGGCAAGCAGCTCGTATACCACCTGGGCGGGAGCCCGGCAGGATTCCTCGAATCGCAGGACCGGGTTCCGCCACTTCGTTCGGCGTCCATCCTGCTCAAGTTGCCTCTTGGCCATGTACCTCGCCTCCTCTCGTCTTCGAGGGGAGCGTGGCAGACCGGATCGGAGGAAGGATCGGAAGGATTACTGATTTCCGGACACAGCCTAGGAGGAGACGTCGTCCCCGAGGAGCCGCTGAGCGAACGTTGCCGCCTCGGCTCGGTTTCGCACGTGGAGCTTGCCGAAGATGTTCCCGACGTGGGTGGCCACGGTCTTCGTGCTGATGTACAGGCGAGCGGCGATCTCGGCGTTGGTCAGCCCATACCCCAGGAGCCGCAGCACTTCGACCTCTCGCTTGGAGAGCTCCCCAAGCAGCTTCGGGCCGGTCCGACCACCCACCCCGAGCTCGCGGAGGAACCTCGCTGCCTCGTCCGCGTCTCGGGTTGCCCCGAGCCACTCGAATGCGTCGACGGCCTGCCGAGCCTCTTCCACCGCCCGGTTCTGATCCCCGGCCGCCACACCGCGGGCCAGCGCTAGATGAGCCCGCGCCGCCTTGTGGGGCATGTGGTACCGGGTGAAGAGCTCGATCGCCCGGCCCAGCCGCTCGGCTGCCTCCTCCGGGTTGCCCAAGGCGGCCGCGACCGAGCCGGTGGCCATCTCGGCCTCTGCTCTCACCCGGTCGCGCCCGGACCGCTCGGCGATTCCGACCAAGGTCTCAGCCGTCGTCTGGGCTCCCGCATTGTCACCCTGGGCGAGCTGAACCTCGATCAGCTGGGTTAAAAGAGGAACAGCGAGCAGGGTGTCCCTCCCCAGTTGGTTCAGTCTGCGATGGAGTCGGGCCGCGGCCAGGGCGGTCTGCCCTCTCGCTTGATACAGGGCCACCTGGGGCTGAGTGGCCTCGGGTAGGTCTGCGTACCCTCGGAGCAGCGCCTCCGCCTCCTCCAACCGCCCCTGTATCACCCGCAGCGAGGCCAGGCGCGTGGCAGGGTGGACGCACCGAGCCCGCTGCCCGCTGGACTCGAGGGCCTGCAGGGTGTCGGCCAGCCATTTCTCGCCGGCGTCCCACTGCCCAGCCGCACCGAGCACCTCGGCGCAGCACGTCCCGCAGAAGGTCAGGGCGTCCGGATGGTTGTTCCGCTTCATGTAGTCGAACAGGAGATGGTTCCACTGCTCGAACCGATCCGCTTCGAGGGTCACTTCAGCAGCCAGCATCATGGAACAGAACAGGTCACCCACGGTCCGGAGGTCCTTGGGCTCGCCAGCGGTAGCGGCCGCCATCGCCTCGTCGAACCTGGTCATGCCCTCTTCGACCCGGCCCAGCCAGATCTCTGCCAAGCCCACCCGACCGAGCGCCGCCAGCTCGAGATCAGGGTCCCTGAACCGCCGCCCTGCTTCGAGGGCCTGTGAGGCCAGGTCGTGTGATCGGGCCGGATCTGTTTCGGCCTCAGACTCAGCGAGCTTCAGCCAGCCGTACACGGCCGACGGTGGCAGGGGACCGAGCAGATCGCGAGCGCGGGCCAGCCACCCGTTGGCCACAGCATGGTTCCCGAGCGTGTCTCGGTGCTCCTTCGATAGGAACAGGGTCACCCGGGCAGCATCCGCGTCATCGCCCTCACGCCGGTACGCGGCGTAGGCTCGATCCCACGCCTCGATAGCTCCAGCGACATCGGAGAGCCACCATCGAGATCGAGCCAGTCCGTCAAGGGTGGCCGCGGTCTCCCGTTCCGCGAGCGCGGCTTCGAATGCGGCCTTGGCTTGGCCCCATTGACCAGTTCGGAGCGACTCCCAGCCATCGGCGAAGGCTTCAGCGGTTATGGCGTCCTCCACGGCCAGCATCATCCCATCGGCGGCCACGTTGGCGCTTGGCTCTCCTCTAGTCCCTCTAGTCCCTCGCTCGACGCAACGGGCGGATCATCAACCGAGGACCAGGTGAACCTTCCCACCTCCCCGATTCTCCCTGGCGGAGGCGGACGGGAATTGGACCCGCCAGCAGGGAAGCGCAGCCGATGAGGCACCTCGACGTCGCCGGGCCCGGTTGGCGTAGAGGTCGAACCCAGTGATGGCAGTGCTCGCCAGCCGGCGCGAGCCGCCCACACGTGTCCCTCCGAGGAGATGACCTGGACGGCGTGGAACGGCAGCCACCGGCCGACCGCCGCCTCACTTCCCCGCGAACAGGTCGAAGAACTTGGGGAACGTCAACAGGAACCCGGCCACCACCAGCAACCCTGTCGCCCAGTAGGTGACCCCTTGGGCCGGCTCCTTTCCCCGAAAGGCGAGGTGGAGCAAGAGCCAAGACGCCACGAAGGCGGCCACCGCGATCAGCGTCTTGCCCGAGAGTGGACCGACCGGGTTGTACCAGTTCAGCTTGTCCGCGAACGTCGCGTTCGCTTCGGCGATCGTGGTGAGCAACCCCAGAACCAGGGAGCCGATGCCGGCAGCCAGGAATGCCGCGGCCAGCGGGCCGAACGGCCTGGGTCTTTCCGGTTCGGACACCGTCATGTCACTGATGTCGCTCATAGCGATCTCCTCTCATCGATCCGACCGATCAATGGACGGCGGCAGACTTGGTGATGAGCGCGCCCATCACGCCGGCCACTCCGGCTACCAGGAAGGCGGCGACGAAGGTCACCATGAGGGCTTTGCGCACTCCCTGATGTCTGATCAGGTCCCTGCCGTAGTAGGTGACCCCGAAGGCCACGGCCGTGGCCAGGAGGGGGGCGATCCAGGCGATGTGCTCCTTCCATTCCATCGCGAAGTTGTGCCAGTTGGCGGTGGACGGATTGGCAAGGAGCTGCGACTTCGGGCTGGACCGCGTCGTTTCCCGGTACCACGGGTAGACGATCCAAGTGCCCGTGGCCACGGTCGCCCACGCGGCGATGGCCATCACCCAGGTCCCGATGATCAACCGGCGCGTCCTCTCTGCGATGCCCTTCCCGGTGACGAGGCCCGGCCGGAGGCTGTACAGCCCGGCCAGTCCTCCCCCGAAAGCCAGCAGGAATGCCGCGCCCAGGATCATCCCGTGGACGAGCGCCCAGGTCTCTCGATAGGTCAGATGCATCCCGCCCCACCTCCCTTTCTCCCTCGATCCCTCGAGGAAGCTCGTATTGTCCTCCGAACCCGGCTCAATCAAACCGTCGGGCTCGTCGGCGCCATCGGCTGACTCAGAGAGACTCCAACGTTCAGTCCATTCAGTGATGGGGCGATGGACCCCCTCGCAAGAGGACCAAGGGCCTGGCGTGATCGGGAAGTGCATGATGAGAGGCCTCCTTCCCCGGACCTCTCTTCCCGACGGCGGCGTTCCCCTGCCCCAATGAGCTGGGAGGGAACCTCGGCAAGCGCCAAACGCCTCCCCGTTCCGCTCGCCCGCGGGTCGGGGAGGCGTCGGTTGACGCGGACCTTACTTGGGCACCTAGGCAGACACCCGCTCTCTCGGGATCTCGATAGCTGGAGAGAGCATCTGCTCGGTCGGGCGGGCTCGACGCAGATGCCAGAAGCCGAGGATCGTCAGCACGAACATGATCCCTGCCATCACGAAGAACACGAGGCTGCCGATGAAGGCGAGCTGTCCGAACTTCCAGAACGCGTAGGCGTTCAGCAGCAGGCCGCGGAGGGTCTCGCCCCTGAACAGCGTCTGCACCTGGCCCTGTAGGTTCTGGTCGTTCGGGTTCTGCAGCGCTTGGGCGCTGACCTCGGCGTAGGTCTGGCCGTTTGCCACTCCCTTCAAATGAACGGCGATGAAGTGGTCCGCGTAGGCCTGGGCCTGGGCGCCGTTCACGAGCTGCTCGCCCGCGTACTTGTTGAGGTACTTCCCGATCTGCGGGTCGGCGAGCGCCTCGCTGCCCTTCGGCGGGAAGTAGATCTTCTGGGCGGCGAGCTGGGTGTGCACCTTGCCATTGGCGAAGCTGTAGCCCCAGAAGGCGAGGACTCCGGCGGTCAGGAGCGCGACCGTGAGCACCACACCTCCCAGGGACATCAGCTTGTCGAACGTTCTGCGAGGCATGGCCCTCTCCTTCTTCTCTCGGGTCGCCGGCCCTCCCGGCGGTTCTGAGCCCACGGTAAGGGCCGGCCTGGAGCGGGCCACATGCCGAATGCCCCTCTTCCGGGGGGACCACATGCCCGATTTGCTCGGGGTCCTCCTTCGCCGGCAAGCCTGGTCCTCGAAACCGTCCCCAGACTGGATGCCTCAGGCTCCTGGGGTTGTGGTGTGGCGGGCGAGGTAGGCGGCGGCCTCAGCCCGCCGGGCCACCTCGAGCTTGGACAGGATGCTCGAGACGTAGTTCTTGACCGTCTTCTCGGCGAGGCGGAGTTCTTCGCCGATCTCCTTGTTGGTCTTGCCGTCGGCCACCAGCTTCAGGATCCGCTCCTCCTGGGGAGAGAGGCGGGCCAGCTTCTCGTCCTTCATCAGGTGCTTGCCCTTGCGGAGGCGGTCCAGGACGCTCTTGGTGACGGCCGGGTCCAGCAGGCTCTCGCCTTGGCCCACGGCCCGAATGGCCCGGACCAGTTCGCCCCCCTTGACCTGCTTCAGGACATAGCCGGAGGCTCCGGCCATGATCGAGGCGAAGAGGGCGTCGTCGTCGGCGAACGAGGTCAACATCAGGACCTGGATCTGGGGGCGGCGGGACTTGATCTCTCGAGTGGCCTCGATCCCGCTCCCGTCGGCGAGGCGCACGTCCATGACTACGACGTCGGGACGAGCGCGCTCGGCCTCTTCGACCGCGTGACGCACGGTGCCGGCCTCGCCGGCCACAACGATGTCCTCGGTGGCTTTGAGCATGGCCGCGATGCCGCTTCGGACTACCTCGTGGTCGTCAACGAGCAGGACTCGCAGAGGCACCCGGCTCATGCCGATCATGCTCGCACATCGCGCGGCATGGGGACCATTACCCCTGGCAGAAGAGTGCGAGCGCGGCTCAGGCCTCGGAGGATGCCGTAAGGACCGGCGACAAGGTCTGGGCTGCCCGGTCCAGAAAGTCCTTGACGGTCGCCTCCGCGACCCGATGGAGCAGAGCCCGGTCGAGTACGCGCCCGAGTGAGCCGAGCGGGGGTGTGTACCGGGCGCTGATCGAGAGCTGCGTGCGTTCCGGCCCCAGCTCGCCGATCTCGATGTCGGCGTCCAGGGCGGGGAATAGGGCCTCCAGCCCGGCCGGCTTCCACGACATCGGCAGGATGGTCTTCGAGGGGAACCGGACCGGTTCCCCGAACTGGAGTTCCACCCGCTTGTCGACCCGGACGCCGGGGGGGCCGAACCCGACCTCCGCGAGCAGTTGCCGGCCTCGCTCCTCGGCGTCTCGCGCCGGCTCCGCCGACCAGTAGCCGGGCGACTCGAGAAGCGCGACTTCGACCTCAGCCATGGATCGGGGTATCTCGATGAAATAGCGGATGAACATGGCTACGAGTCTCGGCGTGCGCTGCGCCTCATCCGAGGGCCGAAGGACCCGCCAAAGCTGGGACCTTCGGCCGAGCACTTTCACCGCTCCGCTTCGCAGACTCCTGTCGCAACATCTGGACAGAAAGGGGAGGCGATGAGCGAAGAGCCAGGAACCGTCCTGCTGGTGGAGCGATCGCGGGAGGATCTGGACCGGATCGGTCGCTGGCTCGAGGAAGCAGGCTATGAGGTGCTCGACTGCCCGGGCCCCACTGGCCCGGAGTATCGCTGTGTGGCCGGAAGAACCGGGAGTTGTCCCCTGGTGCCCGGAGCCGATGCGGTAGTGATCGACCTGTGGCTCGAGAGCGATGCTGTTCTCGAGGGCACTTCGGCCGTGGACCTGCTGGGCTTCTACCTGGGTTCAGGGTTGCCGGTGGTCGCGCTCACGCACTCCGAGGAAGCGGTCCACCTCTTCTGCGAGGACAACCTTGCGACCTTGTCCTGGCCGCCGGACCGCCGTGAGGTCGTCGAGACTGTTGGGGCGCTCCTACGCCCCAGATGACAGCGAGATGGAGAGTCGCACGGTGGTTCCGCTTCCCAGGGCGCTGTCGACCGTCAGGTCGGCACCCAGTGTCTTCGCTCGCTCATGAAGGTTCCCCAGGCCCAGGCCCCTTCCGCGCGCCCATTCCACATCGAACCCGGTGCCATCGTCATCTATCTCCACGACTGCTCGGCCGTTCTCCCGCCGGAGGGCGATCCGGCACGTCGCGGCCTGAGCGTGGCGCCCGACGTTCGACAGAGCCTCCCGCACCACCTGGACGATGTCCCCGGCCCGTGAGGAGAGTTCCGCCGCGATCCTCGGGTCCACCTCCACGACGGCAACGACACCGGTTTTCTCCTGGAAATCCTCGGCCAGGCCGCGGAGTGCCTGATCGAGCTGCCGGTCGGCCAGAATCCCCGGGCGGAGCCCAAAGATGTAGTTGCGGAGGTCCCGGATGACCCGGTCCATCTCCTCCACCGCGCTCTCGATGCGCCGCTGGAGGTCCGGGTCTCTGCTGATCGTGCTCGTGGCCTGCAGGCCCATCCCGACCGCGAACAGCGACTGGATCACCCCGTCGTGGAGCTCCTTGGCGATCCGCTCGCGGTCGTCCATGACCGCCAGACGCTGCAGGTCCCGCTGAGCCCGCCCGTACTCCAGGGCCACCGCGGCCTGGCCGGCGAACGTCTGAATGAATGCGAGATCCTCTTGGCCGAACAGGCGGCCCCCCGCTCGGTTGGCCACGGCGAGCGTCCCGAACGCGGAACCTCTCACGATCAGCGGCACGAACATGGCCGGGCCCATTTCTCCCAGCTTCACTACAGGTTGGAAAGCGCGTCCGTCCTTGGCGGCGTCCTCGAGCACGACCGGCTCGCCGCTCGCGATGACTTCCCCGGATACGGATTCGTCGCGGGGGAACACCGTTCCCCGAAGCTCCTCGGCGTGTTCGCCGTCGGCGACGTCGATCACGAGCGTGCCGGGCTCCAGGCCCGGTGTTGCGAGCGTGGCGAGGTCTGCGCCAACGAGCTCGCGGGCCCGTCCGGCCACCAGGTCCAGGATCGTCTCCGGCTGTATCCCGGCCAGGATCGCCGTGGCGATCTCCCGCACCGCTTCGAGGCGCCGCTCGCGCTGCTGAGCCTCGTCGTACAGGCGAGCGTTCTCCACGGCCACGCCAGCCTGGGAGGCAAGGACCACGAGCGCTTCCTCGTCTTCGGGGGTGAAGTCGCGAGCTCCTGGCTCCCTGGTCAGGTAGATGTTTCCGAACACCCGGCCTCGGGCCTTCACGGGAGCGCCCAGGAAGAGCTGCATGGGGGGGTGGTTCGGCGGGAAGCCGACCGAACGAGGATCCTCCTTGATGTCATGCAGGCGAAGCGGCTCGGCCTCTCGGATCAAGACGCCGAGGATGCCCCGGCCCACCGGGATGTGGCCGATGGCCCGGCGCTGCTCCTGTGTGACGCCCTGGGTGTGGAATTCGCTGATCTGGCCTCCGGGGCCGAGTACCCCCAGGGCTCCATACCGGGCCCCGGTGACCCGCACGGCGAGCTCCACGATGCGCTGGAGCACCGCGGCAAGGGACAGCTCGGAGGCGAGCGCCAGTCCGGCCTCGATCAGCAGGTCCTTCCGCCCATCCCCCTCGGCCATACGGAGCGGCAGCGTAGCACCGGGTCTCCGTGGCTCGTCATTTTGGGCGGGCGACAGCGAGGGGTGGTTCTCCCAGCCGCATGACGGGCGGCCGGGTCGCTCGAGAGGTGGTCTCGGGAAGATCGGCCCTGAATCGGTGGGACCATCGGCTCCGCTGACCTGGCCCATCGTCATCCGGTGGCAGATCAGGGCTCGCGCCGGCCTGCCGACAGCGGGAGGGGCGCGACCGGCGCCTCCACCCGCACCCGGGCGTCCACCACCGCACGTCGCTCCGGCCCCGCTTCTGCCACCAAGGCGAACCGCCGCTGATAGTCGACCTCCACCGCACGCCTGGCGGCCTCAGCGAAGTCGAGGGTTCCGGAGAAGAACCGGAGGTAGCGAGTCTCTTCCGACAGCTCCCGGTAGAAGGCCAAGACGGCCGGCTCGTCCTCCGGGCGCACCGGGCGGACGTGGATCGTGGACCCGTCGCGCAGGACGACGTCCGCCTCGCGATCGGCCGGGTAGTGGCTCACGCCCCTAGGCGGGCCGGCGCTTCGTCGGCGAAGTGCACCTTGTGCTTGACCGGCAGGCCGGGCGGAACCGTGATGACAGGTCTCGACCTGATCTCCCAGAGCATCATGCCGGCACTTCCTCCGGCACTCCCTCGTTTTCCATACGGGCGGGCCTCGTGTAGAAGTCGGGCAGCTCACGGAGGTGAACCAGAGCGATCTTCGCCGTAAGCAGCGGGTCGTCGTCCGTCACGTTCGTGGCTGGGTCGCGCCGTCCGTGCTCCAACTCCACATCGAGTCCCTGCCGGAACTGCTCGAGGTCGAAGGGGCTCTCCTCCCACCGCACCCCGAGGATCGAGCTCAACGGCCGGGCCTCGTCCCTCGTGAACCTAATTCGCTTGTTCATCGTTCGCCCAGTCTGATGGATCATGAGCGCGTCGCGGCCAGGCCCTCGAGAGCCGGGCGGTCCTCCGAGCTCGGACCGGGCGTCTCGGCGCTCCCCGCGATCTCCCGCTCGAAGCCCTCGATAAGCCCCTTCAGCGAAGTGACCCTCTCGGCCAAGGCCCTGATCTCGGCTAGGTCGGTGCCAGCTTCGAAGGCCTCGACCGCCCCCACGAGCGTGCCGGTCTTCTCCTCGAGAGGCGTCTGGCCCGTCTCGCACAGCACCCAGTGGACCGTAGCGGTCATGTCCTTCAGCCTCGACTCCAGCTTATGCAGGTGGCGGTTCAGCTCGTCGCTTCGCCTATACATGGCGTCCTCGGCCATGTAGATCCTGCATTCCAGCGTCTCGCGAGAACTCATTAGGTCCTCCTTTCATCCTCCTCAAGGGTCCACGGTGGTCGGGAGGAGCGCTAGGGACTACCGGACCGAATGCGCAGGGCCGTTCGTCCGGTGCCCTCGACCGTCAGAAGGTATCCGTCTCGGAAGGGTGGCCGCCTTCCCAATGGTCCTCTGTGCCAGGGGTCGAAGGACCCTGATCTGTGGCCTTCGATCGAGGAAACCTCACAGGTAGGACAGATTGGAGGAGGTGTACGAAATGGTTCGATTCCTACTGGGAGGGTTCGTCGTCGCCCACGGGGTAGTGACGGCCTCTTTGTGGGCTATGCCTCCTGGCGGGCATCGCCATCAGCGCGGGGATCCTCTACGCGGGAGTCCAATCCCTCCAGCAAGCGTAGAAGGTAGCTCGTGGGGGCGTAAGTAGGCAGGCCACGCCCCAGGAAGAAGGGAGGAGTCATGCCGAAAATCAAGGAAGCTGCATCCGAGTTCCTGGCCCCACTAGCGGGTGGCCGTGACGGGGGTCTCCAGGAAGCCGCAGAGTCATGGAAGCAACGTGGTCTATCGGCGGTTGCGGCAGCGCGGCTAATGCGCTTCGTGTTCACGCTGAAGGCAGCGTCCCCAGGCGCGTGTAGGTGACGCAGCGACTGGCGGCTTCGGACAGGGGTGATGCCACATGGAACGGTTGACGGCGCAGGATCTCAGCATGGTGTGGCCGGAGGATTTCGGCTGGCCCCAGGACATCGGTGCGCTGGCCGTGCTCGACGGATCCGGCCTCATCGACGCGAACGGCCGCTTCCCGATCGAGGTTGTCCGCGAGCACATCGAACGCCGGCTGCACCTTCTCCCTCGCTTCCGTCAGCTGCTCTACGTGCCAGGAAGGGGACTCGGCTGGCCGCTCTGGGTGGACGCCCCGTCGTTCGATATCGCCGAGCATGTCGGGGTGTTTCCGCTCCGCCCGCCCGCCGATGAATGGCAGCTTCTTCTGGCGTGTGAGGAACTCCGTCGACGACGGTTGGATCGGTCCCGCCCCCTGTGGCATTTGTGGTTCCTCCCCGGCTTGCCAGGAGGACGGATCGGTGTGTTCATGAAGCTGCACCATGCCGTCGCCGACGGGGTCGCGGGAGTGGCCGCGTTCGGCGCGTTCCTCGATTTCGCACCTGATGCCCCCCAGCCGATCGCACCGCCGTGGTCGCCGGCACCGATCCCATCAACGCGTGACCTGTTCGACGACAACGTGCGTCGGCGACTGCAGGAGCTCCATGGCGTCGTCTCGAAGCTGGCCCATCCGATCGACGTCGTAGGGCAAGCCCGCCGTGCATGGCCGGCGTTTCAGGAGGCGTTCGCCGAAGGACGGGCCCCCCGGACGAGCCTCAACCGTCCCATTGGCTCGCGCCGAAGACTGGCCATCATCAGGAGCAGCCTCGATCTCGTCAAGGAGATCGGTCTCTCACACGGCGGGAAAGTGAACGACGTCCTGTTGGCTGCCGTGGCCGGCGGCCTGCGCGATCTGCTGCGGAGTCGGGGGGAAAACATCGAGGGAGTCACCCTGCGGGCATTCGTTCCCGTGTCGCTACACGGGGACCAACCCGGTCAAGCGCAGGGCAATCTCGACGGGGGCATGGTCGTGCCGCTCCCGATCGGTGAGCCCGATCACATACAGAGGCTTCAGCTGATCGCAGCCGAGACCGCGGAGCGAAAGAAAAAGAGTCGTCCGCCAGGAGGCACGCTCTTTCGGAACGGTCTCATCCAGCGGGCTTTCCTGCGTCACGCAGTTCGTCAGCGTTTCATGAATGCGTATGTTGCGAACGTTCCTGGTCCGCCGGTGCTGCTGCATCTCGCGGGGGCGCCGCTGCTTGAGGTGTTCCCGATGGTGCCCATCATGGGGAACATGACCCTCGGCGTCGGCGCGCTTTCCTACGCCGGTCAGTTGAACATCACCGCGGTTGCCGACTACGAGACATGCCCGGACGTCGGGGTCTTCGTCGAGGGAGCTCTGAGCTCGCTCGACGCATTAGAGCGGTCCGTGCTGGTGCGTTCTGGGTTCTCTGAGGGCGGCCCTCCGGCGAAGCAGGCCCCGGCTGCCTCGCCGAATGGAGCGGCGGGCGCGGATTCAAGCCATACCCCCCTATGGTATGCTGAGCCACGCCAAGCACCCACGAGCGGGGAGGTCCGATGTACGGCTACACCATGAGGAAGAAGGAATTGCAGGATCGCCTGCGACGGATCGAGGGGCAGGTCCGCGGCCTGCAGCGGATGGTCGACGAGGACAAGTACTGCATCGACATCCTTACCCAGCTCAACTCGGTGACGGCTGCCCTGAAGGCGGTCGGCGTGGGCCTCCTCGATGACCACGTACGCCACTGTGTCCGGGAGAGCCTCGAGAAGGGCGAGGGCGACGGCAAGGTCGAGGAGCTCGTCTCGGCCGTGGCCCGCTTCGTGAGGTAGCGGGGTGGCCGGAACGACCCGCGAGAAGGAGCTGCAGCTCGACGTCACGGGCATGACCTGCGGCTCCTGCGTGCAGCGGGTGGAGAAGACGCTGCTCAAGCAGCCAGGCGTCCTGGAGTGCCGGGTGAACCTGGCCACCGCCGAGGCGACGGTCCGGCTGGCCGAGGACGCCGCGCCCTTCGACAGCCTCCGCGCGGCCGTGCAGGCCCGCGGATACGACATCGAGGTTCACCGGCACCGGCGGGACGGCGAGCCGGCAAGAAAAGAAGAGCGGGACTGGCTGCGGCGAGTGTGGGTGGCCTGGCCCCTCGGCGTGGTGGTCATGGTCCTGTCGACCTTCGCCATGGACAGCGATGGGGCCCGGGTGACCGCGTTCGTCCTGACCACGCCGGTGCAGTTCTGGGCCGGCTGGCCGTTTCTGAAGGGGGCGGCGCACCGGGCGAAGAGCCTCAGCGCGAACATGGACACGCTGATTGCGCTGGGCACGCTCACCGCCTACCTGTACTCGGTGTGGGCGCTGTTCGCAGGCGAGGACACCTACTTCGATACGGCTGCGCTGATCATCGCGTTCCTGCTCCTCGGCAAGTACCTGGAGTCCAGGGCACGGGGGCGGGCCTCCCAGGCCATCAGGCGGCTCCTGGAACTGGGGGCGAAGGAGGCACACGTCGTGCGGGGCGGCCGGGAGTTCTTGATGCTGATCGATCAGGTCAAGGTGGGCGATCTGGTCCGAGTGCGGCCCGGCGAGAAGATACCCACCGACGGCGTGGTCGAGGAGGGAGCGTCCACGGTCGATGAGTCCATGCTCACGGGGGAATCCGTTCCGGCAGAGAAGGCCGTCGGCGACGAGGTGACGGGGGCCACCCTTAACGTCGACGGGGCTCTCCTGGTCCGGACCACGCGGGTGGGCAGCGACACCGCGCTTGCCCAGATCGTGAAGCTCGTGTCCGAGGCCCAAAGCAACAAGGCGCCCATCCAGCGCCTGGCCGACCGAATCGCGGGGGTCTTCGTCCCCATCGTGATCGGAATAGCGGCCGTGACAGCGTTGGGCTGGCTGATCGCGAGCGGGAACGCCCGCGACGCCATCGTCCCCGCCGTGGCCGTGCTGATCATCGCCTGCCCCTGCGCCATGGGCCTGGCCACCCCGGCGGCGATCATGGTGGGGACCGGCAAGGGGGCCCAGCTGGGGGTGCTGATCCGGAGTGGCGAGGTCCTGGAGCGATCCCGCCGCATCGACATCGTGGTCTTCGACAAGACCGGCACCCTGACCGAGGGCCGGATGCGGCTGGTGGAAGTTGTGGGCGAAGACGGGGCTCTGGCCCGCGCCGCGGCTGCCGAGTCCTCCAGCGAGCATCCCATCGCCCGAGCCGTAGTGGAAGGCGCCACCGAACGTGGTGGCGCCGTCCCCGAAGTCACGAGTTTCCGATCGGTGGCCGGGCTCGGGGTCAGGGCCACGATCGAAGGCGAGGAGGTCCTGGTCGGCCGGCGGAGCTTCCTCGAAGGAAGGGGGTGCGAGCTACCTAGGTGGCTGGCCGAGGAGGCGGCGCGCCTGGAGGCCGAGGGCAAGTCTGTGTTCTGGGTGGGCTGGGGCGGCAAGGCCCGTGCCGCGCTGGCCGTGGCGGACACGCTAAAGGCGAACGCTCCCGCGGCCATCTCGGCCCTGCACCGACTGGGCGTGGAGGTCGCGATGATTACCGGCGACAACCGCGCCACCGCCGAGGCCATCGCCCGAGAGGCCGGTATCGACCGGGTTCTGGCGGAGGTCCTGCCCGCCGAGAAGGTCGAGGAAGTTTGGCGTCTCCAAAGCGAAGGCAAGGCGGTGGCCATGGTCGGCGACGGCACCAACGACGGTCCGGCCCTGGCCCAGGCCGACGTCGGCATCGCCATCGGGACGGGTACCGACGTGGCCATCGAGGCCTCCGATCTCACCTTGATGAGTGGAGACCTGAAGGGCGTCGTCACGGCGATCAGGCTCTCCCGGCGGACCTTCCGGACCATCGTCCAGAACCTGTTCTGGGCCTTCGGCTACAACGTCGTGCTGATCCCGCTGGCCGCCGCTGGGCTGCTCAACCCGATCTTCGCCGGGGCTGCTATGGCCTTCTCCTCGGTCTCAGTCGTCTCGAACTCGCTCAGGCTTCGCCGGTTCCGGGCCTGACATGAGCGGGAGCGGGACAGCTGCCCCCGCCGCAGCGGAAGCGATCCTGCACGTCGGTGGCCTCATGGGGGTCATGGACGGCAGGGGCGTCGAGCGCCGCTTGGCCGCCCGTCCGGGAGTGCTCCATGTCCGGGCCAATGCGCTGAACCAGACCGCCACGGTGCACTACGACCCTTCCCGGACCACGCTGGCCGACCTGGAGCGCTTCGTAGAGGAGTGCGGCTACCACTGCTCGGGACGGTCGGTGCCCGGTCACGTGTGCGACCCGCAGGAAGAGCCGGCCCGGCCGCAAGCCCATGTTCCCGATGCCGAGCACGCCGTCATGGCCCACACCGGCCACGGCGGCCACGCCGGGATGTCTCTCGACTCGATGGTCAGGGACATGCGGCGGCGGTTCTTCGTGGCTATCGCCTTCTCCATCCCGATCTTCCTGTACTCGCCCATTGCCGTCGACCTTCTCGGGCTGAAGCTCTCCGCTCCTTTCGGAATCGGGACCGATGTCCTGTCCCTGGTACTCAGCCTCCCGGTGGTCCTGTACTCCTCGGCCATATTCTTCCGCGGGGCCGTGTCAGCGCTGCGCAACAGGACGCTGGACATGATGGTTCTGGTGGCCACCTCGATCGCGGTGGGCTGGATCTACTCGGTCCTGGTGGTCCTGGGGTTGGAGGGCGAGCACTTCTTCGAAGCCATCAGCCTCCTCGCATCCTTCGTCCTCTTCGGGCACTGGATGGAGATGCGGGCCCGGTCAGGGGCGAGCGACGCTGTCCGCGCCCTGCTGGACCTTGCTCCTCCGATGGCCGTGGTCCTGCGGGACGGCCAACCGGTGGAGGTCCCCACGGCTGAGGTCCGCGTGCGCGATCTCCTTTTGATCAGGCCCGGGGCGAAGATCCCCGTCGACGCCGTCGCCGAGGAGGGCGAGTCCTCCGTGGACGAGTCCACGGTGACGGGGGAGAGCCTGCCCGTGCCGAAGGGGCCTGGAGACGAGCTGATCGGGGCCACCATCAACAAGGAGGGCTCCCTGAGAGCCAGGGCCACGAAGGTGGGGTCCGACACCGCGCTCGCCCAGATCGTGGCTCTGGTGCAGGCGGCTCAGAACTCGAAGGCCCCGGCCCAGCGGCTGGCCGACCGTGCGGCGTTCTGGCTGGTCCTGGTTGCCCTGGGCGGCGGCGTGATCACGTTCGTCGCCTGGTTCGTCTTCATTGGTTCTGCATTCGCCCGAGCACTTCAGTTCGCCATCACGGTGGTGGTGATCGCATGTCCGGACGCCCTCGGGCTGGCCACCCCCACCGCCATCATGGTTGGCACGGGCATGGGCGCGCGGAGGGGCATCCTGTTCAAGGACGCCTCCGCGCTGGAACGGGCCACCGAGTTGACCGCGGTGGTGTTCGACAAGACCGGCACGCTCACCCTCGGCCAGCCCCAAGTTGTGGCGGTCGTGCCGACAAACCGATCGGAGGACGAGCTGCTCGCTCTGGCGGCGGCCGTGGAGCGGGAAAGCGAGCACCCTCTGGCGGAGGCAGTGGCGCGAGCAGCGGCCGAGCGCAGTCTCGAGGCTCCTCGTGCAGTGCGGTTCCGGAGCGTCCCTGGAGCCGGAGCGGTGGGCGACGTCAACGGGCACCGCGTCGTGGTGGGCAACCGACGGCTGATGGAACAGGAGGCAGTGTCCCTGAATGGGGTAGCGGACCGCGCCGAGGAGCTTCAGGGGGCGGGCCGGACCGCGGTGTTCGTGGGCGTGGACGGGCAGGCGGCCGGGGTGGTGGCCCTGGCCGACACGCCCAGAGAATCGGCGGGAAGGGCGGTGTCGGCCCTCCGGGCTGCGGGCGTGGAGGTGGTGATGCTCACGGGCGATAACAGGGCCACCGCAGAGCGGGTAGCCGCCGAGCTCGGGATCGAGCGGGTCATCGCCGAGGTCAGGCCCGAAGACAAGGAGCGTGAGGTGGCCCGCCTGCAAGAGGAAGGGCGGGTGGTCGGCATGGTCGGCGACGGGGTCAACGACGCCCCGGCCCTGGCCCGGGCAGACGTGGGCATCGCCATCGGCGCCGGGACCGACGTGGCCATGGAGACCGCGGACATCGTGCTGATGCGATCCGATCCGGCCGACGTCGTTACGGCGATCGCTTTGTCCAGAGCCACGGTGCGAAAGATGCGGCAGAACCTCGCGTGGGCGGTCGGTTACAACTCGCTGGCCCTGCCCATCGCGGGGGGGGTATTCGCTGAGGTCGGTCTCACTCTCCGGCCCGAGATCGCTGCGCTCTCGATGTCCGGGTCCAGCGTGCTGGTCGCCGTCAACGCACTGCTGTTGAGGCGGGCCAGGGTGGAGTGAACGTGTTCGTGGAAGGAGAGGAGATCACCATGGAGATCGATCCGGTCTGTGGCATGGAAGTCGACCCTCAGAGTGCCGCCGGTTCCTACGAGTACCAGGGAACCACGTATTACTTCTGCTCGATGGGGTGCCTGGAGGACTTCAAGGAGGATCCGGCGAGCTACACGCGGTAATTGCGTCGGAGAGCCCGATGGAGATGCAGGGGTTCGAGTAGTGGCTGCTTGCAACCCCTTTCTGGGGCGCCTTCGCCCGCCGGGTCATCCCCACCGACGCGTTGGGGCTCCTGTGGTGTTCACGCTGTCTGGACGGGGACGGTCAGCTCTACCCGAAGGCCTTCTCCGACGCTACCACTGACGGTGCCGAGCTGACGTGCCCCGCCGTCGTCGCCGAAGACGTTGTCGGACTGGAGGCTCAACTGCTGCAGATTCGTGACGCTCTGGCTGTAGCCATCGGTCGCGTAGACTGCATTGCAGGCGTCTTCCGGGAGGGCGATCTGCGACGTCGCGATCTTGTTCGCGTCGTCGGTCGCCGCGGTCAGGTTCGGATACACCTCGAAGTGGATGTGCGGCCAACGACCCGCGTAGCAGGCCGGGAAAATGCTCGAGAACGTGACAACGCCGTCGCTGCCGGCCGCCTGGACCCCGCGCAGGTAGTTCTGGTCCGTGACCGTGTACAGCGAATAGGTCCCGGCGCGGTCGCAGTGCCAGAGATACACCGCCGCGCTGGCGAGCGGTGCGCAGCCGTTCGACGCGTCCTTGAGCACGAGGTTGATCGTCAACGGGACGCCTTCGGCCGTACCCGAGAAGTCGCCGAAGCTCGACCGGATGTCGCCGCGGACGATCCCGCTCTGGCTGAGGACATCAGGGCCGTTCGAGCCATCGGCGGGATACGGTCCGGCGGTTTCCTCAGGGATGACGGCGCAATCCTCGGTCGCCCCGCCGCTGGCTGTCGCCGAGCTTCCGGCACGGGTACCGGTTCCTGTAGAGGGGCCGCAGCCGACCAGCGCCAACAGACCGGCGCCGAGGGCCGAGGAACCCATGAGCTTGAGCATCCTGCGTCGGTCCAGCACCGTCTCGAGATCGAACGCCAGGCCCTGGTCGAAGATGTCTTCGTGGGGGTTCGCCAACCGCCGGCCCTCGTACTTCGCCGCGGTGATCTGATCCGCCTGTCGCGCCGGGAAGCGCCGTTTCTTAGCGTTCACGATTGGCCTCCTCGAGAGCCGCGCTTCGTCTGAAACCACGGTGTCCAACGCGGCGAGTATCGAATCCGGACCTTAGGCCTATCTCTGTGCACCCTGGGGGTTGGCTGGGAATCGTTGCGGGATGCAGTCAGCATGGCCGGCATCTGCGGGATCCCCGCCGGTCGGATGGCTCGCCGGAAAGATGCCACTTCCGGTGGCTGAGCTAGACGTGTCCGCGATCCTGGGACAGGATGGGAGAGGGCAACCAAAGAGGAGACCTGATGATCCGACGGATCGTGCACCAGACCAGTCCGGCCAAGTCGCGTGACCCTCGAGCCGGCGAGAAGAGGCATGGCCCGGCGCCATCGCCCCCTCCCACGTGGCGGAACTGGCTCCTCTACATCGGCCTGGCGTTCACTCTTCTCCTGTTCTTCCTGCCCCTCGGAAGGGCCGGCTCGACCGAGCTCAGCTATACGCAGTTCCTGAACAAGGTGGCCGCCAACCAAGTCAAGTCCGCGACCATCGATTCCGACGGCTCCGTCTCGGGTACTCTCTCGAACGGCACCAACTACACATCGCAGATCCCGTGGCCCTCCAGGACGCGACCCTGACCCAGCAGCTGCGGGAACATAACGTCCAGATCGTGGGCAAGAAGGCAGGGTCGAACATCCTCGGCGCCATCATTCTCGACCTTCTGCCGTTCCTGTTGCTGTTCGGCGTCTTCTGGTACATGGGGCGGCGGGCGGGGCGACAGCTGGGAGGTGGGATCCCCGGCCTCTCGGGGATAACCGGGTCGCGGGCCAAGCTCTACGACGAGGAGCGCCCGTCGACCACGTTCGCGGACATCGCCGGCTACGACGGCGCCAAGCGGGAGGTTTCGGAGGTCGTCGACTTCCT
>WNFZ01003447.1_pt1 | contig 22940 bp, 19 predicted proteins | sample 5400081 | NCBI WGS metagenome assembly WNFZ01 (sample SAMN13153365, study PRJNA577476) | soil metagenome | isolation source: 80 cm soil or saprolite under grassland replicate 1 | place: USA:California | collected 2016-06-15
CTGTCTAACACAACATCTCAATCTTCCAATGAGACAGATTAGATAACCCACGCTCTGAACCGCAAAAGCCAATTATAGAACTACAACAGGTGAGCATCCTTTCTGAATAGTGTATAATTTCACAAAAGTATTTGACTGCAAATGAAGGATTAGTCGCAAATTAAGAATAAAAATATAAGAATATTGCACACTCGTCCGATTCACTGTATTATGATTCAAAATACGATATTAAATAGATTTGATCTTTCTCTTCTCAGGTCTGCATCATTGATATTACCTACAAAGCGGAGAATGTAAATTATTTACTAATTTCCCCGCACTCCCCACAAATTGAACCATCTTCAAGCCATTCACCACATTTTTTACATCAAGTATTTTTATTTTCAAGTTTATTCTGGATGGTATAATATGCATATGACCTTTTCGACGGTATCATCTATGTCCTGGAATGTCACTCCTTCATACACGGGTATCCTAGCATTATTTAATCATAATTATATCCCTTCTTTTAATAGGCCTGTGGTAAAAGGGATTGTTTTTATTGTCCCAGTTTAGCCTCCCATTAGGCTTCAATTGTTCACTAAAAATCTTTGGAAACACTGATATCTTTTGTTAGGGATGAGTGACCAGTACGGATTCACTGGAATGACTAAATCTTATATTTTCGATTGCAGTGTATTGTTATTAGTAGGGATATGAAGCAGTGATCTCGACTCAGACAATGATTTTATGGGTATTAGCAATTGGTGTGATTGGAGCCTGGATATTGCAGCGCTATCAGAGACGAAAACGCAGGGCAGCGATCGAGAGCGAAAGGAAGAGTTGGACAGATTTAAAGTGAACTAATTTTTCGTTACCATTTGAGTATTTGATAGTAAAGTAATATAGAGAGAATTCCACCTATGACTAGGGCGGCACAACCACATATAATCAATAACGTTCCACTTCTCATGAGTGCATAGATTTAGAAGTTACTATAAATACTATATATTCCAACAAAATTTTAATACTAATCAGTATAACCATTACTAATGCTTTCAAAAACAAGTGGGTTAATGAAGTACCTTGGATTGATGATTGGTGCAGCTTACATTCTTTCAGTTGGATCAGTTTATGCACAAAATAACCAAACAGGCCAAACAAGCCAGGATGTCACGGGACCGATCTTAGTCCAGGCACTCAAGAGTCTGATGAACGCAAGGCAGGCTTACGATTCCGGTAATAAGACTGGTGCTTTGGATGAGATCCATCAGACTATGTGGTATCTGCAGATGATAGGCTTACCAAAGAATTGCGTAATTGATAAAAATCAAATGCTCCAATGCAACTTCCCTCGCTAAAAGGACTCCACTTTATTTCTGGCGGGTCGGTCTTAACCTGTCGTTGTTGTAGTGACTAACAAGACTAGTCCGAAAATTTTTTATGATATTTCGCGCCCATAATACGGCTGAGACATGTGAGGGCAAGTATTAATTTATTAAAATACACAAACAAAAACTTCGAATTTATTCTTTTGAAATGGTAACAAATCGGGGGGGACCCATTGTATTATCAAAAGAAACTTTCTGTTTGAAGTTTTCATATATTTTCCAAATAGCTTTAACTTTTTTTATAATTTGTTGAACTATTCTGCTACAAGTGCCAAACTTCAGAAGCATACTACGATTCATTCGGGTGGGTCCCATTATCTAAGGGATCCACCTGTCCTTATCACGTTTTGTGTCATTTTTTAATATATTATGAGCTATAAAATCAGGCAACGTTTTTTAGCGGTTAGATTCCTATTATATCTACGTTCTATCGCCTGATGGGATTCAATACTGTACAGTCGCATTGGGGTCTCAGTTCTACAAATCTAGTATTGGGAATTTCCTACTTCATATTCACAATAGCGTCGTACATGGGTGCAAAAACTTGAATACGGTGGTTACCTCTGTCAACAACATACATGTTACCTTCAGAATCTATAGTTACATGTTCTGGTTTTGAAAATTGACCGTCTCCTAAAGCTAGGGGACCAGGGCCATCTGGATCCACGCAACCTTCGCCGGTAGATAGCAGGCAGCCGGTACCAACCTTGCCTAGAAAGCGCCCGTTTAGATCAAATATTTGTATTCGAGGATTGTCTGCTCCATCAACAAGATATACATGATCATTAGAATCTATCCAAAGGTGTTCCTGAGGAAGGCTAAACTGACCATCAGCCTTTCCCACAATGCCCCATTTCCGTAGAAACTTTCCGTCCTTATCAAATATTTGAACTCCTGGTCTTTGTAGCTCATCAACATACACATTACCCTTTGAGTCGAAGCCTATTGCATGAGGAAGCTTGAACTGTCCATCTGCAGTGCCCTCGGAGCCCCATTTTGTAATGAACATGAAATTCTTGTCAAACCTCTCGATCCGATTATTGTATGTATCTGTGACATAGATATCACCTGTACGTGGCTCAATTCGAACATCTTCCGGTCTATGAAATTGTCCATCGAGTTTGCCATCAGTACCATACTTTGCTAGAAAAGTACCGTTAGTATCAAACTTCTGGATGCGTGAGTTCTCTCTATCAGCTACATAAATATTATCTAAATCGTCTATGGCTATACTATACGGAATACTAAACTGCCCATCTTTGTCACCTTTTGAACCCCATGTTTTTATGAATGTTCCATTATGAGTAAATTTCTGGATACGATTGTTATCCCTATCACTCACATAGACGTTCCCCATGGAATCAAAGGCTATGTCATGAGGTCTATTAAATTGGCCACGACCTGTACCAAATGAACCCCATTTTTCAATAAATGAGTAATTCGAGCGTATGTCCGTGCCTGTGGTGATATTTTGTGCCGAAGTTGGAACACAAGCACTAGTAACAAACGAAACAACAGCAAAAGATGATACCAATATGGGTAAAATGAAAATTAAGTATTGATTTTTTTCCATTCAGAGATGTGTACTTATTGGTTTTCGATTAGTTAAGTGATCTGATACGTCTATCTAAGTGTAGGGTTAAAAAACGGTAAAGTATGCATAATTCCAAAGTAGATTTACTTCAATTTACTTCATATTCCGATTTACATGAAACACAGCAGAAGAACCCCTCGTTTCTTGCAAATTTTAGCACATGAGGGGTCACAGGTAATAGAACCTCGTCAGAAATCACAACCAAGCACTATTTTGTACCTTTCTTTATCTCACTTCATCTGGAACACTTGAACTCTAGAATTCTGGGTGTCTGTAATAAAGACCTCGCCAGTTTTGTTGTTTATGGCAATATCTTCAGGTTTATTAAGTTCGCCTAAAGAAGAACCTTTAGCGCCCCATTTTGCTAACAAAGTACCCATGCCGTCGAATTTTTGAATACGAGATTCCAATCTATCAATCACATATACAAATCCTTTAGAATCGACAGTAATTCCAGGAATGCTGTCTGAAAATTGACCGTTTCCAGTACCGTAAGAACCCCAGGTTGAAATAAACTTGCCATTCATATAGAACTTCTGGATTCTTGAGTTTCCCATATCTGTGATGTACATATTATCTTCCGAGTCAAAAGCAATACCGTGTGGTTTAACGAATTGTTTGTCTCCTGATCCGTGCGTGCCCCATTCTTCCATAAACCTTCCTATATTATTGAATTTTAAAACTTCAGATCCTCCCCTATCTGTGAGGTAAACGTATCCATGGGAATCTACAGCCAATTGGTGAGGTCTCCTATTGGCTCCTGCGCCGCCAGTATCACCGAAACCCCATTTTGTAATAAAAGTACCATTACCATCGAATTTCTGAACGCGGTGATTTGCAAGTTCTACTGTGTAAACAAAATTCCCTTTTGGACCAACTGCAATATCGTGTAATTGATCGAATTGTCCATCCCTATTACCTTTTGATCCCCATTTTTCAAGCAGCGTACCATTGGAAGAAAATTTCTCGACCCGATTGTTACCAGTATCTGTGATATATACATTACCAAATCGATCTATTGCAAGACTATGAGGATTCATAAATTGACCGTCTCCTGCACCTTTTGATCCCCAACTTCTTTCAATAGTATAATTCTCCGCTAGTTCTTTATTTTGGTCTTGTTGTTGACCAAATATTATTAGTTCCGTACCTTGGTGAAAGTTATCTATATAGAAGGATAAATAAAAAATGGAAAGAATGATCTGTCCCATCACGAATCCAACAAATGTCTTCCTACTTGCAAGGAGTCTAAATTCTGTCATATTATACAATTTTAAAAATATATCCTCAATTTTTATCTTTTTTCTTTCATTAATTTCATTTTATTATTTGTTCTCTCTATCTTTTGGGTCTGAATATACCATAAATGCTCAAAACCAAAACCAAACAATAGTCGGACCTTCGTTGACAGACCAGGATCTTAGAGTAGAGTTAGTTGCTCGCGACTTTAATTTCCCAACAAGCATAGAATTTCTAGGAAAAGACGACTTTCTATTACTGGAAAAAAATACTGGAGATATATACAGGATACTTAACGGTAATGTTACTGGTCCGCTAATCCACATAAATGTATCACAAAAAGATGAACGTGGGTTATTAGGAATTGCGATATTGGAGAATGACAATTTAAAAAAAGATAAAACCTTTGTCTTTCTGTATTATACACTCTGTACAAAAGATCACAGTAAATATAATTCTCGAGATTGTGGAAATTATGTATATAGATATAGATTCGAAACTGAGAATAATACACTTACAGATCCTAAATTAATTCTGAGTCTACCTGCGTTACCAGGACCAAGTCACAATGGTGGCGTACTTGAGTTAGATAAACACAAAAATCTTTATGTTACTGTTGGAGATTTGCAGCCAACTAAATTTATTCAGAATCAGTCAGTTTTTAATACTAAGTCACAGAATTTTATAAATGGCACTGCTCCTGATGGCCGTGCAGGCATTCTTAGACTAACTAAAGATGGCAAACGCGTTGGTCATGGAATAATTGGTGATAAATATCCCATTAATCTGTACTTTGCCTATGGTATAAAAAACAGTTTTGGCATAGGTTTTGATCCACTTACGGGAAATTTATGGGATACAGAAAATGGACCCCAGTTTGGAGATGAAATTAATCTAGTTAAACCCGGTTTCAATAGTGGATGGGAAAAAGTTCAAGGAATTTGGAAATTAAACCAGACAAGGGAGAAAGACGGAATACTTAATGAATCGAGTAAGGAAGTGGAGTTTGTTAATTTTAATGGTAAGGGAAAATATAGTAAACCAGAATTTGTATGGGACAAAACTGTGGCACCTACTGCTCTGATATTTTTAGATTCGGAGAAACTAGGAAAAAAATATAAAAATGATATTTTTGTAGGTTCAGGAAAAAATGGAAGAATTTTTAATTTTAACCTTAAGGAAAATAGAAAATCATTGTCTTTATCAGGCAATCTTGCTGATTTAGTGTTAAATGAAAAAGATAACTCGAGTAAAATAATCTTTGGTAAAGGTTTTGGAATTATAACTGATCTAGAAGTTGGACCTGATGGATATTTGTATGTTGTTTCAGGATTCAGAAAGACAGACGAAGGGTCAGTTTATAGAATAATTCCTAATTTGAATTAATCATCTTTTTCAGAATTTGAATGAATCAGTAAATCCCTGAAAGTTTTAACACATTCGTTGTAAAGCTCTTGATGAAATTTTGTTCCGTCTTGACAGTATCTGGGATTAGTATCCCCATGTGGATGCTCTATGTTCTGACAATGTCCATTTTGTATCTTTCGTTTAAGATTTGTGATGGACCATGACATAAACATTAATGCCATCACCCAGAGTACATATTCAACATTATTATGATCATAACTAACACGGCATTCATCATCTTTTCTCCTATCTAGGTATTTGCTTGCCTCAACAGGGCTAATCTCGCCCAACCTCCACATTAAAAAAGGAATAAATACTCCCTTACCGCTCCTTTCCTTACTTTCTGCCACGACTTTTTTGAAGGATTGCGACCAAGCATCAATATCTCCTTCTTTTATTTTGGATATTTCACTTTCCAGAAGCGAATTTTCTAGTATCCTGTAAAAATGCAAGATAGTATCCTCATTCATTTTGCCCATACCATAAGTTGTTTTTATTACATATAATCCGTTACTTAGAATCAGTGTTATTTTAGAAGCCCGAATGATCGCTCGAGCGTATTGGAAAGACCTATTATATTGTTCTCCAGTAATTAATGATGGTAAATGAACGTCGATAGTTATCATAAGAGTATAGATTTTTCAGATAGCATTTGCACGTGTAAGGAATGTAACCATAAGATGAGTAGAGATTGTTTCAAACTTCATTGTGACTGTTGTAAAAAAGAAGACCATTCGATGGTGATGGATGGGTTTGAAGGATTTGAAGCAACTAACAAAAAATAATATTAAAAATTTAAATAGTGACAATATTAAATTTACTTGACGTTACTAATCACAGGAAAACAATATTCGAGGTCGGATGTTTGTGAATCATTTTTGGTCGGAATTTTGAGCTCGACTTTATTGAGGCTTTAAAATATTAGGTAAAAATTTGGAATGTAGATCCGGATTCGCCGGAACTGATGCTGCTCCATGATTACTTGAGTAGCGGGTACTCCAAACTTTGCCTTACAATAGTTTTCATTTGTCAGCTTTGAATCAAGTCTGTTGTCCTTATCAACTGTGAAACCCTATTTACTGCAGCAAGATAATTCATCGAAGATATCCAAGTCAGTATGATTGTACATTTGTCGCAAACTTCAATTTTAGCATTAGCCCCATATATTTCACCACAAAAAACGCATTTGTTATATACTATTGACTTATTAGCCCTAGGAGCATTAATACCAAAATGAACCATATTAAAACACTCAATACATAAGTGTTGGTTACATGTTAAACATGTGTGGTATTCTTGATGTTTACTACATTTTTCACACACTGTCATTCCTTAGAAGCACCAAGTGTAAGATCATCAAGAAACGATTGTTGTCATGAATTAAAATATTCATTATATATCTACTAGTATTAATAATTAGGTAATCTTCCCTATATCTAGTATACAAATAACTACAGGCGTGACAAATGTTTAATTATTGTTTTCGTTAGGGGCCGGGAGGATTTGGAACAAAATTGGCACTTAAAGAGGACTCTGAATTATAAAAATAATAATATTTTGTGTCAGTATAAGGGGATTAGTCTAATTATTCAGATGGGTCTAAAGTATCAATGGCTAACCCTGAATTATCGTTAATCCTCCTAAAAAATGATAAAGTTTTAGTGATACTAGTAGTGAATAACGAGTACATCTGATCAGCATATGATATTGCTGACGATTGGTGACAGTTAATTAGTTTTTATTTGAAAATTACCATAGGTAGATATTAATAGTATTGACATTGTATATGGGTAAGTTTAAGACAAATGCCAATGCTGATGTTAAAATGCAAGAACTGTGGTGAAGTGTTTCCCGGTGTTTATATATCTGAAGATACCAAAAAAGGTTCCTAATTAAATCCTAATTCTAGAACTTCACATGTGTGTTCAAGGGGACATAAAAACGATTATTCACCTGATGATTATATGGACTGGTCCGGACCTGAAACATTCTGAAAATTAAACAATATCTTCTTGTAATTCTTGTCTACCATTAACTCTACCTTTGCTTTTAGTCATACTCCTACGTTGAGGCAGGTAAGTAATTCCATGGTCTAGCTTTAGATGGCTAACGAAAGCTACGCCGTTATTTACAGTATCTTTAGCTATTAGGTCTCTTCGACATTCACTACATCGAATTATATGCTCATCTATTGTAAGTATTTTTAGATTAATTTCAGTATTGATATCCTAAACGTGCACTGATATGTGTTTTGAGAAATGACAAGCTGGTAATATAATATTCAAAATTCCTCATCTTAAAACTAGACATGTTAGAGCTCATGTTACATTTTTGTTAAAATTGGAATAAAGAATTAAAGCTCTCTAATATTGCTAATACAAACATTGCAGTATTTTTCTATGAGTGTAACATTGTCTCCTACCTCAAAGCATGCTATCTGTGTCGCCACATTCGAACACTGCACGCAGAATTTACTCTTTTGCCTTGGCCGAGGGATAAAGGAGGTCACAAACTGTAAGGTTTTCAATTAAGTGAACATCCTAGAATGTAATTGCCACTTTTGTTGGTATGACGATATAAGCAAACGATTCATTTCTTTATTGTTCATAATTAGTATTATTATCTTGCTCTTAAGAACCTACCGATGAGATCAATTTCAATGTCTTAAGCTGGAACAGAAGAGATAATGTTAAGGTATGACGACAATTTATTCAATATACTACGTTAATAAAGATATGTCTTATGTATGAATTTACGTTACTATTCAATGGTTCAATTTCAAAGATTTAATTGTAGTATTTATTCACATGAGCTTATTGAGTTATCATTTAAGACAATAAAGTTATGTAAAAAGATCTCCCCACTTTACTTTAAGGCTAATGAGGAATGTTAGTTCCTCCACCAGGACCTCCAACATCAGGCTGGCCAATAAAATACTTGGTTTATGACGAATGAAAGTCGATGTTACTCAATTCAGAAGCTTCATGATACAGGAAATTCGTAATTCGAGTATAATTGGAAAGAGACAAGATTGATAACTGAAGCTGGTCAGCAAGATCATCAATGATCATATACTTCAGACAAATGCTCAGCTCTGAAAATTTGCTTAACTGAGATCCTCGGTCTTCCGTCTTTAAATATAGCTTTAGATTCGTATCTTGCAGAGAAAGCAGCAATGTGAGCCAAGATCGGTTCTAATGCCATCCCTTTCTCAGTTAGTGAATATTTAGTTTGAACAGGTCTACTATTGATGATCGTTCGTTTAATTAGACCAAAATCTTCAAGTCCATGCAATCTAATCGAAAGTGTCTTAGTATTTATTCCTTCTATTGATTCTAAAAATTGACCGAATTTATTTTGTTTTAGCAATAACATATTTCTTACTATATGAAGTGCATACTTCTGTCCAAAAATCTTAAGACTGTTATCTATAGGACATGTCCTCATGCCAAAATTTTCTAAATGTTCTTGTAATTGAACCGGATTGCTCCGCTTATCCATATTACCATATCGTAACTATTGTATTTATATACTTACTTATCTACACTATATGTAGAATGTCAAGGACTATGTATGGGATATATGGAGAGCATACACAAGAGGCATGCCCACTTTACAATGAGCAGAGTAGAAGGTGGTTTTTGACAGACGTTCCAAATCTAGAGAAAACTGCGCAAAAGCATGGAGTAAGAATCTTACAACAGTATCATTCTGCATTGGAACACACATTCTTATGGGCTGTTGAAGCCGAAAACGCACAATCTATAGAAGAGTTGATGGCAAAGACTGCTGGAAGATTCAACACAGTAAGAATTGTACCATTGATTACTTTCCAGGAAGTTATAGAAAGATGCAAGAAGGTCGAAGATGGAACATTTTTCGAAAGTTAGGACGTTGATGTCAATGCCAATAGATCCCCACATTTTTGATAGATTTCAAGCGGTTAAGTAAAAGAGAGTTCCATAAATATCGGAACGGGTCCAGAGGTTTGTGAATCATTTGACCTATTTTTATGCTCATGGGTAATATTGCTCCCAAATAATTGATTTTTGCAATTACGATTTTAGCTCTATGAATTAACCATTGAACCAAATTTCATTAAGTGATGTCATGTTAACTTATAATTTGATTAATGTAGATCAATCTATCTTAACTAAGGTTACTGTCACTTCATATCTCGTCTTTCAAAGTTTTAAGCACCCGGGCGTTTGGATCAACTGGTTCTAATTGCTCATTCAAATAATCAATAAAGTTGGTTGCACTCAATATTCCCAAGGTTTTATTCCCTTCCTTAACAATAAGATGTCTTACCTTATTCTGTGTCATCAAATTTGCAGCCATTTCCACGGGTAAATTAGGTTCAATTGTTGATAATGGTAGGGTCATAAGATGGTGTATCCTGAATTCTTTACTTGGGATATCATGAATACATACTCCTCTTGTGATATCGCGTTCAGTAACGATTCCTATAGATTGTCCATCTTCATCAACTACTACAAGGGAACTTACATTCTTGTCCAACATCTTCTTTGCAGCTTCTTTTGCACTTTCATATCTTCCTATAGTCTCTAATTTAGTTGACATTATATCGCTTATTCGCTTTGTCACAGAACATTGTAAGATCCAAGTTTAATATATTTTGATTTGCATGGTTATAGGCATACTTACCGACATTTTTAACACACAGTATGAAAGTGTTAATAGTTATTTTTTACTGTATTTTTTCAGACTGACTTTCCCTGAGGATGTCGATAACTCCAATTCGTCAGAGATCCTTTGGCAAAAAATTAATGATAGTGATAATAATAGTGCTAGTTGCAGGTTTAACATTTGACGTGGATCTTTTTTATTTCTGATTCAGATAGTGGGATTGAGAATAATGATAACTTTCTACCGCCAAATTGTTATTCAATAAATGGAAAGCAAATATGCCCGAAGACATAAAAATTGCTGCAAAAACATTTTGATATCTATCACTTGATCACTTGTTGGGTTGCTTAGCACTTTGTATAAAGCTTACCTATATATAATCCGTCAAGGTTTCTTGAATGTCTGATTGTTAACAGACAATCAGAAACTAAATTTTGTTGGAGTAAATGCCTGTGTGCTATCAACCTTAGTTATCCTTCTGTTACCTCTTGGCATTCAACAATTTGACTTTAATGAAATACATGCACAACCTGCGTCCGAAAGTGTAACAGGCGACAAGGTAGTTATTTTAAATTTTGATGATGGTCGTAAGAGTCAATATACCCAAGCCAAACCAATACTTGACAAGTATGGATTTAAGGCAACATTCTATGTGGTATGCAATTATATAGGAAAGAAAGATGGATACATGGACTGGAATGAAATAGAAACATTGCATAAGGAAGGACACGATATAGGTTCTCATAGCATGAATCATTTACGCTTGGAAACATTGTCAAAGAAAAATGTAGAATATGAAGTAGGCCAGTCAAAGAGATGTCTTCAAAAGCATGGTATTAATGCTACAAGCTTTGCATATCCGTTCAACGGTGGCTCCGATGACAAAACTGTTGTAGATATAGTAGCAAAGTATTATGAATTTGCCCGGACAGGCAATGATGCGCTTACTTACCTACGGTGCGACAGCCCTAAAGTACAACCAACTCAACCTGATTGTAGAACATACACTGACAGTAATGATCTGACATATGCCAATAGATACACAGTTAGAGCATGGAGCCAGGACGCAACAAGAATAGAAGATTCGGCCAGCGACAATATAATGGCGGATAAGTTCATCAAAATTGTCAATAGCCAAACAAAATATAATAATGCCGGAACGATAAAGGCAATTCCTATAATAATTTATCATCGTGTGGGTGATAGCGGAGATAGTTACAATACTGACATAAAACTATTCAACGCTCAGATGAAGTATCTACACGATAATGGTTATAAGGTATTAACGATGGCTGACCTTGCATATGATGATAAAAGTAACTATTTGTACCTAAAGGAGCTCAAGCCAGTAACTGAACAGCCATTCACAAATGTTACTGCCCCAACGATAGCACCAACAACAAATGCCACAACAAATGTTACTGCCCCAACGATAGCACCAACAACAAATGCCACAACAAATGTTACTGCCCCAACGATAGCACCAGAAGGAAATCCTATTCTTGATGCCCTAAAGAAACTATTTGGGTTAAAGTAATTAAACCAAAAGTGACATCTAAGTTAAAAGATAAAGGTAAAAAATTTCAAATATAATTCCAAACTTTGCAGGTTACTAGATCGAGTTGGACTACACTAGTGTATTAAATTCTATCGAACGCCAATATAATTTTCTTGCCATCAGTTAAATAGATTTGATTTGCGATTCTAACTATTTTTTCTGGAATGAGTTAAGTGCATTTTTCAAATTACTTTCCGTTAACGATAAGGTAGATCAAGATTAATCTTTAAGTATATCAACTAGATAATAAAGTGCATGTATACAATTTCATGTCGTGATGTTGGTAGAGATTGTGACTGTGTTGTACAAGGCGAAACAGAAGAAGAGATCATGAAGAATGCAGCAGAACATGCAGTCAAAGGCCATGGTTACAAGGAAGAAGACATAATGACTCCTGAGATGAAGGAGAAAATAAAATCATATATACGCAAATCTTAGTACTTGTTTTCTAGCACTTTTCAACAATGGCAATCAAATTGTTAGTATAGAAACAGTAAATGTCGACATAAATTCAGTCATGTCAGCATCATAAACTAACGAGAGTGTTATTGTTTAACCCCATTAAAACGGCCTTGTCCAATATTCATATTCCAGATTTCTTCCTCCTTCTAGAGTTCTTCTTGCGGCACAATAAAATACATCATATTCACATGCCCAATTACCTGCAAGAATACCTCTGCCAGTTTTAAAATTTACAATTTTTTCTCGTTCATCAGATTTGATGTCAAAGTCTAAACCTAATGCTTTGATAACCTTATCAACCATTGATTGGGAGTCAAGACGCAAAATTGCCTTGTTACCACACTCAGATAGGACTAATTCATCAAGTTTATCCGCTCTTTGACTGACCAAAATGAGAAACAAACCAAATTTTCTTCCTTCGGCTGCTATAGTACGAAATTGTTCTCTTACTAAGGTTTCATGGCGAGAACGTGGACTTGAGGGTATAAAATTATGTGCTTCATCTAATACTATGAAAGTAGGAACTCTTCGGTCTTCATCACGAGGATGCTTCATGGCTTCCTCCCATTTCTTCACGGCATTTTCCCATTCTTGAGTTAATATTGAATTAAGAACCAATGCTCTAAGCTCATTATTATTTATAGAAGGCAAATCTACCACTTCCAAACGTTTCTGACGTTTAGACGAATGAGGTCCCTTAGCAAGAATGCCAAGAGATTGATACCGTTCAATTAAGCCAAAATAGGAGTTTACTGTTTCCCAACTGTAGGACTCAAATACAAACTTAGCTTTTTCGATTGATTCATTCCCCAAGCTTGCCGCTCCCAAGGATATGAGAGAATCAAATAGGGAACCTGACTTGATTGCATTTCTTAACATTTTGCTCATTTTAGTCCTCGTGGTGTCATTCGTAATTGTTTTCAATCTTTCGTCCATTTTTTCTCTCCCCATTCTCAATTTTTCTATCATCTTCACTCTTTCTTCATTAGGCATCTCCTGCAATGTTTTGAAAATATTCTTGACCTTACTTATGATATCTTCCCCATTGGTATCATCAGAGAGTTGGGCAAATTGATTGAACAGTTCCTTTGCCCAGTTATGACAGTGAAACATTTCAGTACTCCTCGGATGATCACTTTGTATGAGAAATTCAAGCGATATTGTTGGCCACCATATTTTTAGCTCCTCATCCTTGGGTTCCTTTGGTACTCTATTTGTCTTGATGACAAATTCGTCTATTACAGGTCTCCATTTTTTTGCAAATTCGTCTTTGGTCTCGAGCGTGAGCTTGCCCATGCCCGTTTTAATATCGTATTTTTGTGTTAGAACCTGATCAGATCTCCAGAGCTCTTCATCAATTTCATTGATCCTCCTAAAATCGCCATTAGGATCCAAAATCAGACATCTTGCTTTTGATTTTAACATAATTTCTTCAATGAGTCTACCAAGGAAGAATGACTTTCCTGAACCGGATTGAGCAATTATTACCGTATGTTTGTCCATCTTCTTAGTTGGAATACGTACCATATCCGAATAGTCAGGTCTATCCTTGGACTGGATACAAAACATTGGATGAAACCGGGAGTCCACAATCCAGCCCAGATCAAGAAATGTATCTACATCTTCTTGCAACGAATCTGAAAATATACTTGCGACTCTATTTACTTTTACCCCGTTTCAAAACTTTTCAAAAGTAATACAATTAGTTCTTGTTAATTCAATTTATATTTGAGGTTAGACCGCTATGGATTACCGGATATATAGTTCGCTAAGTGAAACTGAGACCGATAAAGCTGGCTTATCAGACAGCCCGATGTTTTTATCCTTAATAATTCTCAATTTGTGTTTTCGACATATTAAGGAATCTAGTCTTACAATATCCCACTCACAGACCAAAAAATGTTAAATAGTACTGGGGCTTTTCTTTGCTAATGATATTAAGAAATTTTCGCGTAGTACAAGCTTCAGTGATTTCGGCATTATTGTTAGTGTCAGCAATTTACATTATTCAATGGAGCAACGCACAGGTTAAAGTTACAGGTACATTTTCTGCAGTTCTTATGCCTAGCAACGGTTCAAAAGCAACAGGAAAGGCTGCACTAGAACTCCAAGACAATGGAAAGAAGGTAAAGTATGACGTTAACGCCAGCGGATTAGGCAATGTAAGCGGCGTAACTATTTCTCAGGAGACCGGAACCGGTAGAGCTCCTGATGTTGTAGCACTTAAGCAAGCCTCTCAAAGTGGTCTCGGGGGAGCTAAAGGAAGTTTGAGTGGTACTTTTACGAAGTCTGACTTGATAGGGCCACTAAAGGACAAAGACATTTCAGATTTTGTGAAAGCCATAAATGATGGAAAGATTATTTTCCGCGTATCAACAACCGCTTTCCCATTAGGTGAAATTGCCGGCAATATGACTGCGGGTGGCGGTCCTGGTGGCAATATGACTGCGGGTGGCGGTCCTGGTGGCAATATGACTGCAGGTGGCAATGCGACTGCTGGTGGTAATATGACTGCAGGGCTGGTGGAAATATGACTGCCGGCTAATCCATAATTTTTTTACAATTCAGTTATTATCACTTCTATCTAAACTACACGTATGTAATCGGAAGTATTAATCATCATTAATGATATTCAAAGCGGTAATTGTTAAATTTTAAGTACCAGTTCGTTCCTTCAGAATGGACCGTCTACTTTTTGTGAATTTTAAACATTTTTACTAACTCCTAAATATTGAAATTGTAGTTTTTCTACTAAGATAGTATATTATGACGGCATTGGCAAGTAGATGAACTATCAGTATCCCTATCAACGCATACGCAAGATCAGCTGACATTATACCTTTGTCATTTGAAGAGCTAGGAAAGGCGCCACCCACAAATCCCAACCCAATAACATCTATTACTATCGCTACAAACATTAGTACCACAGTTAGTATCAATGCCAAATATTTGACTTTGAATAAACCGATTCCAAGTACGCAAATACCTACTCCCACTAAACACAGGAACGAACCTATTGATGTCATGATCCCCTTACTAACGTGTGCTAATCTCTCGATGTGGGGGCTTAAGGCGTCCGTAACCCCCTTGGTTATCATAGATTTGATTCGAGAAGTATTGCTAGTGAAATAATCCTGTACGGCAGTTCCGGAAATATTTGCAGCTATGCTAATGATAATACTTCCCAAAGCTATGAATACTATTCCGCCAACAAAAATTGCGATCCAAATGAATGTGAGACCTCGTAATCTACTCTTCTGCACATCATTCATGCAACAGTCATCATTTAAATCTCTTTACCTGAAACAGTAGGGGTAAATTGACTTAACGACAATACAATCGCAAAATGAATCATATCTTATTGATGGCTTGTATAGGTGGGAAGGATAAATTGTACTACATTTCTTGTATCGGTAAGATAGTAATATTAGATTGCATATTCTCAATCTGAGAATAAAACCCAAGGAAAGGACCAAGCAGAAGAAAAGCTATTTCAATTGGCTCAGAAATTTAATCAGCTGGTCAAAGATTCCAATGTAAATCTTACCCTCCCACAGAATGGTGATCTTTCATCAAAGTTACAGGAGTTGAAAAACTCAGACGCATTCAAATCATTGTCTGAAAAGTTTTCACAAGCCGTTCAGGATCTAGGTCAAGGAAACAAGACTGAAGAGCTTAAACAACGAGCTGGTGCTAACCTTAGCGGTCTATTCCAGAAGCTCCAGGACCTGAGAAACAACAGCACTCAATAATACCATCTATTATTCTGTTTTTATCATAGCCTGTTTTTTTATCAAGGCTAGAGAATATTATTCAAGTTCTTCAAACAGGGATCGCACACAGCTAAGTTTTTGGGATAACCTTAGCACTTAACTCTTACTAATTTACCTTTTCTTGGAACGTTACTTGGATTACGCCAAAACATACCATTCGTGGCGGTTGCCAATTATTTGTTCGACGGCATTCCCATTTTATACGCTCTTCGTTTCATAATAAACATCAATGCTACTAAGCTTAGTGAAATAATAGCTCCGAATAGAAGTATTCCATTAAATGCCATAGCATTTGGTACTAAAGATGTCACTCCTTCAGGAGTTTGTACCTCTGTAGTAAATAGTGCCAAGAACATCCCTGCAATAACAGGTCCGATTGCTCCTCCTATTATTCGCATGGTAGAATAGGTAGCAGATACAACACCAGTAGATCCCGGTGGCGTGAAGAAGATAATGATGTTTGCTGATAAAGTTACAAATGCTCCACCGACAGCAAATAAGATGAGTACGCTGGCTACCTGACCTGAAGTCGAGTGAAACGCAAGGAGGGCTAGAATACCTATACACATTATAATTGAGCCAGGGACTATGAACTTGGAGCTGCCATATTTGACAGCCAGAATGCCAGCTACCGGTCCAAGAGCCACGAACACCAAGGCTTGGGGAAGTTGCAACAGCCCGACTTGAAGAGTATTCATTCCCAAGCCATACGGTTCTGGGGTCTGACCTAGAGTAGGAATTGTGGAAAAAATGATGTATTGAACAATGCCAAGCATAAGATAACTAATGTTTCCAAGTCTGATTATCCTGTGAAAGGCTAGCTTCAAATTTATTAATGGCATCTCGCTTCGCTTTTCTATAAAAAAGAAGGCTAACATTGAAGCCACACCTATTACAAGGAAGGTCAAAAAAAGTCCAACGCCCTCCTCACCTTTACCTAGAAAAGTGAAACATAACATGAAAGTACTGGTTGTTAGCACCATGGTAATAACTCCCGGAATATCGATGACTTTACCATGTCGTTTGGGCGCACTATCACTGGTACTTTTATCTTTACCTTCAAGAGGAGCTGTAGAAATTTTAGGAATAAACTTCCAAAGCAAGAATAGGAGTAAAAGTGAAAATGGTATAGCTGAAAAGAAGACCATCTGCCAACCACCAAAATAAACAACGGCGGCTCCCAGTACCAAGCCTATCGCACTACCTCCTTGATACATGGACAGTATAACACCCTGGGCGAAAGGAAACTTCTCCGGTGGAAACAGATCTCGTGCGATTCGCACAGAAACAGGAACAAGAGCTACTGCAACACCTTGGATGATTCTGAATACAATTAAAGTATAGAATTCAGTAGCAAAGCCGGCTAGTATCGTTCCTACAGTGTAACACACGAATACCAAGAGTAACATCTTCTTTGGTCCATAAGTGTCGGCAAGTCTTCCAATAACTATGGTTACAGCGGCACCTGAAACTAAGTATGCCGTAAGTACCCAACTAATAGTCGCATAATCCTTATCAAAATAGTCGGCCATTTGAGTAAGCGCAGGAGCTAAAGAAGTATGAACATATAATACTAAAATTATACTAATCCCCATGATCCAGAGGGCTCTTGTAGCTGCCTTGGGTGTTTTTACGGTAACTTGTTTTCCTGCAGGATTACCACCAGCGTCATTTATAGCAGATTCAGGCAATCTTTGCCTATTTTACTATTCTTCCTATATAAGCTCTCTTATTTCAGTGAGCTGTGTGATAAGTTTAGAAAGTTTGAAATGATACTCTGTTTCTTAATTCGTTTATCCGAAAGTATTAGTGAATATTGTCTTGCTAGCTAAATCTTTTGATTGTTTAGGTAAGAATTCAGTTTCCAGTTTGATAAGTTTACCCTTTCCTATTACTAGCTGATTATAGTCTTGGTCTTTTGAAGGATACCAGTATAAAATATTGTTCGCCCTGTCCCATTTCAATTCATTACTAGTAGACCACACTGTGAATTCAGGGGAGTAATGTATGTCAAAAGGAATGTAGACTACCGTCGGTTCCTCCGTCACAACTTTCCCCTCTAGGACAATCGAAGCATACTTTGAATCTATATCAAAAAATATGAGAGTAGGTTCTGCTGAGCTTCGCATCGGATATGGGCGTGCAACTACATCTACATTTCGTGGTTTTCTGTCAGGTCCAAGAAGTGAATAGTTTTCATAATTCCAATTATCCTTGCCCTCTTTGGTATTGTATAGATCGTAGTTCCATATTGTAGCATTAAGGAGAAACGCTTCTATTTGATTATATTGTAGATCCAAATATTCTCTAATCTGCTCTGCCTCTTGGAATGCCCCAAATTCTGTTATAAACGGAATTAGTCCACGTTCAGTGGCAGCCTGAGCTAATTGAATAAAAATCATGGGAAATTCGATTTTATAAGTGTAAAGACTTTCAGGGATTTTTACAAATGAGCTGGCAACAGCCATTGTATCATAGTAATGAAAAGACAGGACACCGTTATTACCAAATCTGGAAATAGAGTTTAGATCACTTGGCAGATAGGTTTCCAATTTCTTTGTTACAAGTTTCTTATCTACCATTAGCTTTTGTATAAAGTCCATACCAAATGATCTCTTTACCTCAAGGGGAGCTGCACCATATTTCACGGGCATACCGCCGGTATCAGTAGGCATAATCCAATCAACTCTTGGTTCAATAAATATAAAGAGAGCCTTGTCAAACTTTTCAATTTCAGAATTTACGTTGCGATAATAGTCCACAAGAAACTTCACTTCAAAATCCTTTTTGGGTATAGTACTAGGATGTGGTTCATTAAAGGGTTCAACAGCCAAGATGGCCGGATGTCCAAGACCATCATTTAATGATTTGAAGAATTTAACAGTCTGCCCAATAGTTTTCTCTAGATGCGTGCGAACGGGATAGTTTTTAAGACCCTCATCTAAGTTTGTCAAATCGTTCTCCCAGAATGATTTCAAGGTCTCTTTTAGGGACTTGTTTATCATGTATTTAAATTGCCACTTTTTATCAGGTTTGGCAGGCATAGGTCTTTGGTGCTCTTCATCAATCGCAATTGCCCAATCAGGGAATCCGTCACCACCGTATGCTTCATTTGCAATATCCTGGTGAAAATCTAAAATTACGTAAAGGTTTCTTGCATACAGCTCGTCAATTATTTCCTTCATGTATTCTAGATATTTCCTTCCCTCTGGTAGTAGCTCTTCTAGATTTGGGTTTGGCCGCGGTTCTATAGCCTTCCATGAAATTAAGAGACGTATAATATTAAACCCAAGGTTTTTCATAAGATCCAATCCTGATTTTACAGATTCGATTTCCTTCTTCAAATCAAGTTTGGATATATCATGAATGTCAAGAGGTGCTATCGGAAGATAAGGAGGCAATTTACTTCTTGACCCAAAGTTCACTCCCCTAAATAGAACATATCTTTTCTCTTCATCCCTGAACCAAGATCCGCTCTTCCAAATTCCTTTTCTAACTTCTGCAGAAGGTTCTGGTTCGGCTACATGTCTTTGTGAGCGTGCTTTACGTCTGCCCCTCAGTCCTGCTAGTATTATTTGTATCCCACTTATAGCAAGGGCTATAATCGTCATGACAATAAGCAGTAATAGGCCTACTTTCGGATACGCCAAGACCATTAAAGCCAAAGCCGTAATCAATATTCCTAACGCAACGGAAGAAATATCGTATGATTGTTCCTCCTTCTTTTTCAAACCGCCAACTATTCTTATGATACCATTAGCTAGTAAACCAAAGCCAAGAAAATAGATAAGCCATTTTGTGGCAAATTCTGGATAGAAGAAGCCTGATCCAATATAGATAATGAGACCGACGCCTACTCCTATATTGAGCAATCGAGACGATCTTTTGACGCCCTTTGCCAGTATTCCACTAGCTAGTCTCTCTGCTCCAAGTACTATTAAGCCAATTCCAGCCAAAAATAGCCAGATATAAGCCCCAGCTGTAGTTTCAGCTGTAGTTTCTAAGGCATAAAAGAGAAGCACACCGGAAAGAAGTAAACATAAACCCCCGACAGCAATCTGAAAAACCCAAAACCACGATGATTTTGATTCACTCTTGGTATTCATTTTCATATTATTAATAATTACGTCTTTGATGACAATATATATCAGTTGTCCTCAGTTGAAATTCAGCCGATATCCAGACAAGATGTTAGCGTCAGACATAGCGTTGGGTTTAAACGTCATTACGATTATTACAACGGTGTAAGCTCATGAATCGCTCTGATATTCCAAAAAAAGATAGAGCATTAGTACTGCAAGGAGGAGGATCCTTGGGTGCGTACGAAGCCGGAGTATATAAAGCACTATATTATTGGCTTGCAAAAAAAGACAAGGAAGAGGGAAAAGAGAACAGTTCAACATTTAACATTATAGCAGGAACCTCAATTGGAGCAATGAACGCGGCAGTTCTCACAAGCTATTTTGTGGAAAATAATACTTATGAGGGTTCTGCAGAGAAACTTATTGAATTCTGGAGGTATTTGTCCAAGCAATCACTAGCAGATACCAATCCTTGGTTCAAGTTTTGGTGGAATGGTCTGAACAGTATGAATAAAGCCTATGCAACAGGAGAGGCAGCCAGAAGATATTATTCAGCAAGAGAATTTTCACTAATGGGAGTACCACATGTTTTTAGTCCCCTCATACCTATGCTTGATAGCAAGTTCTTGGACCTATACGGGAATACGTGGTTTCGTTTTAGTAACGAACCATTAAAGCAAAGTCTAGAGAAATTTGCAAAGTTTCCCATAGCCACAAGCTTTGAAGATAACCAACCCAGATTAATTCTAGTGGCAGTCGATGTAGCGGATGGTCTACCAGTTACCTTTGACAGTTATCCTAAAGCGGATGGTTCTAGGAAAACTGAATATGGAAGATATATTTCACAGAACGGTAACGAAATAGGATTTGAACGAATAATTAAGTACGACAAAGGAATTACTTCCGATCATGTTATGGCTAGCGGATCATATCCTGTAAATTTTGATTATGCCTCACTAGAAGTTGAGAGCTATGATCCTCCTCACGTTGATAAGAGCAGGCAAAAAGACCAAGCGGGTATTGAGATTAGTCAGACTGATAATGTGAATACATATCATAGTTATTATAAAAAAAAGAAACGATATTTTTGGGATGGTGGACTGATGTCCAATACACCACTCAGCCAACTTGTATTGATGCATAGAAATTATTGGTACCAAATTATGGGAGTAAAGGAAAAAATTCCTACTCTTGACATATGCGTAGTGAATGTACACCCTGCACGACAATTGCAAATTCCTATTGATCATGATGGTGTTGTAAATAGAAATAATGATATTACTTTCTCTGATCGAAGTCATAGAGATGAAGAAATTTTATTGTTAATATCTGATTATATAGATTTAGTAAGAGATTTGATAAAGACAGGTAAGGAAGTTGGAGTCAAGGATGATGCTTTTAATGAAGTAATGAATCGCCAAACGAAATATCATGGGCACCTATTGAAACCTAGAAAATACAAGGAAATAGTTGAAGGTAGCTTTGATATAGCAGAGATAGTAAGAATTGAAAGAAAGAACGATGAGAATACAATTTCAGATAAGACTTTTGATTTTTCGTACGGAACGATTGAAAAACTCCTTCAAAATGGGTATGAAGATACTATGGATACTATTAACAATAGGAGAGCTTCCAATGTTACCCAATAAGGAATGTACTAGGAATCGGAAGAAAAGGTTATATTTCTTGATTCTGAGCAAGTCTACCCCAATATTTGAATCTGGTTGCATGAAAACAATACCTAGGGACTTGAGACCTATAACATATAATAACACGAGTGGATCAGCTACTTCATTGAATGCTACTGAAATTAGACTAGGTTGTAATTTAGATATTCTCAAAATATAATTTAATACTTAAATACTAGAATCAACAAGGTGAACGACGTGTACATTGAGAAAAGGCCGCCCTGGGTTCGAGCGCTCCAAATTGGCTTAGGCGCAATTATTATTGCACTGTCAATAGTGGCCCTAGTGACTCCAGCTGCTGCGTTTGTTTCAATTGTTTGGGTACTTGCAATCATCTTGTTTTTTGTTGGGATCGAGCGCGTAATATCTGGGATCTTCTTGCCAGGAAAGCATAGATTGTACAGCATAGGCCTTGGAATATTAATTCTCATCTTAGCAGGTATAGCAATCTCATACCCTACCGAGGCCGCTACACTCATTATTATATTCATTGCGATTGCCCTACTAATTATTGGTGCTTCAAGGATAATAGAAGGCCTCTCTCGAAGACATAGAGGGTTCTCTCGAGGATTCCATGTTGGCGTTGGAATACTTGCGGTAGTAATTTCCATCGCAATACTTGTCTTGCCGTCATTTGGTGCGGCCTTGGCTGGATTTATAATTGCTATAGGGCTTTTAGTAATTGGAATTCAGATGGTAATTACTGGAATACGTTCGCATAAACAGCCGACATAGATATCAAAAGAATTCTAAGATAGGCAAGATCTTTATCACTCCAGTCACTCATGCAGTAGACCTTGCAACAGGAGTTGAAGATGAAGGAGCAATATAACAGAACTTATTGGATGCGTATCTGGCATCATTTGGCTAACAAAGTTTCCCTTACCCATATTCTACTAATCTAGTTAGCCCGTAACAAATCAAGCAGAAAATCCTTCTCGCGTTTTATAGAGTTGGTAGAACTATGTGTCAGCTATCTAAATAAAAAATATACAAAAAGTGATCAATCTGATCCAAATGTAAATGATAAATCATTAATGCGCTAATTACAAATGAACATAACTCAAGACCAATCAAGCAGAGACTTATTTAGTGCGTGGTACTCCTAGACAAACTA
>WNFZ01005063.1_pt1 | contig 22932 bp, 23 predicted proteins | sample 5400081 | NCBI WGS metagenome assembly WNFZ01 (sample SAMN13153365, study PRJNA577476) | soil metagenome | isolation source: 80 cm soil or saprolite under grassland replicate 1 | place: USA:California | collected 2016-06-15
GTCTTTGACCTGGCGGATCAGCGCGGAGTCGCTGTAGTTGCCTGGCCACGACCACACCCGCACCGGGATGCCCGCCCGGGTCACGGCCATCCCGACCACGACCTGGGGCAGATCCTCGCGGTGGTCCTTGCTCTTGCCGTGGGTAGGAAACCCGCTGTCGCGCACCGGATCTGACGCTTCGGCGCCCGGGCGTACCCGGCCGGTCTCGTCGCGGGCGGCCGGCTCGTCGTGCTCCCCGGTCTCGAAGTAGGTCGACGTGGTGTCGAAGAACAGCAGGTCGACCTCGAGGTTGAGCAGGTCCGCGACCCGGTGGTAGACCTCCTTGGCCAGGACCGCCTCGACGGCCAGCAGCATGTCCATCGCCCGGTAACACGCCTCATCGATCACATCGGACAGACCGGGGATGTGCACGTCGTGGGTGATCCACTCGGTCGCGGCGAGCTTCGATGACGGCTTGAGCGCCCGGTTCGCCGTCAACCCGAACAAGATCCGCTCCACCCGGGACGCGTCCACGCGCTTACCCGCCAACGCCGCGCGGATCGCGGTGTCGACCCCCAACCGCCGCCACAGGCCATCGAGGGCGAACGCGCCGCCCATGGGCCGGGCATCGGTGAAGACCATGTCCGCAGGCCCGGTCAACGCCGCCGCCGCGGCCGGGTCCAGCAGTTTGGTCAACGCGGTGACCAGACGTTCGACCGCGCCGCGGTCGAGCTCGTCTTCGCGGCCGAAGGAGTGCAGCACCTTGGTGCGCGACACCCCGGCCCGCGCGTCCCACTCGTTGTGGGCCAGCTGCAGGTAGCGCACGACCTGACCGGACTTGTTCGTCCGCGATGACACACGCACATACACGTGACTAGAGGCTACGGGCTTCGATCCAGTACAGCAAGGCTAACCTTCAAGATTCGTGTCACTAGGCACTTGCGAGGTTTCCGCTAGCCCGCAACCCTCTGACCTGCGAACTCACATGATCCCCGTGCCTAGAACACCCCGCAACTGTGGAACGCAGGATTTGCGGCGTTGGTCAGCCGGGATGGCTCAATGCAACAGTGCCGCCGAACACGCCTATCGCACCCTCGTCGCCGGTTGGCAAGCCACCCCGCCGGCCCGCCGACAGCCACCGGCAGGGGTGGGCGTGGCCGCCACTGGGGCGCGACTCGCGAAACCCGCCAAAGGTCGAGCCTGCGTGAACTTCGCAGCGCATGGCCGTTTGTTCGCTTCGACCAGTTGACCGAGGCCGACGAACGCGGTGACGCGGCCCGAGTGGCATATGCTTTGAGAAACTCATCGTCTTGCCGAACTTTCACCCGTTCATCGACGCCACGATGAACGAACCGAGACTTCAATCCCTCAGCGTCACCATCGTTCATGCCGCGCTGCCGCCTGACTGCGGCCCAGCTGTCACCGGCACCGCTGACAGTTCAAGAACCGCTGAAAGGACACGCCCGATCAGCGGCGTCGGGTCAGCCGGCGGTCGGGTACCGGCATGCGGTGCGTGTGGCTCCGTCGATTTCCGGGCCGGTCAGTGCTGGCACGCCGGTCTGTTGAACGTTGTCCGGATGTGCTGCCTTGAGGTCGATGACGCTGGTCGCTCCGTTTCCACCCAGGCAGGCGACGGCGGCCACCAGGACCGGATCGCGTTGCGTCAACAGCCGGCCGGGTTGCCAGACCGCGTCGAACGTGGGCGCCGGTGTGCCGGACAGCGTGATCTGGTGCCACTGGCGGGCATCGGCGGCCGGGTTCGGGGCGTAGAAGGCCGCGAACCCCACGATCTCCAGGTTCGTACCCTCGGCCCGAAGCACCAGGCTGCCCGGCTTTCGGGAATCGCTGATGACGGTGAGCGCTATCGCGGCGGGAGCCGGCCGAGCGCCTCGGCACAACGTCGGGCCGAGCGACGCGGGTGGGTTTCCATGGATCACGGCGGACGCGACGAGGCCACCATCGGCCATCTGGAACCAGCGGATATCGGGGGTCCGGGCGGTGGCGTCGTACACCTTCTGACCCAGGCAGTAGCTGGTGAACCCGAGAGTGCATCCCGCGGACACCGTGCCGATGACCGGTTCGTCGAGGCTCGCTCCGCGCCGGACGTTCGTGGTACGCAGATAGCTCGTACCGGTGAAGGCCGCCCGATCCGGACGGCTCGGGCACCGCGGACCGGTTGACCGGGTCGCTAACCCCAGCGTCCCAACGACAACGGTTCCGGCCGCCGCGACCACGGCGAGAGCGACCGCCCAGCGCGGCGACCGCCACCACGGCCGTCTTGGCGTGGCGGCGATCGGTGCACCGGGTCCGGCGTGTGGTTCGGGGTGGGGCCGGCCGAACTCCTTGAAGGTTCTGGTCCGGGCGGCCGCGTCAGCGGATCCGGACGGCGCCGCGGCCGGGGCGCCGTGGCGCAGCACCCAGTCCAACTCCTGCCAGCGCTGCCGCCACACCACCGGGTCACCTTGGCACGCTCCGACGTACGCGAGGACGACCTCCAAGCTCGGCTTGTGGACGCCGCTGGCGGCTTGCGACAGAGTTGTCGCGCTGTAGCCGGCGGTCTTGGCCAGCGCACGGTAGGTCGGGCTACCCGCCTGGTTGCGCAGCGCACGTAGATCGTGCGCGAACGACTGCAGTGGGCCCAGGTGGGGATCCACTGGCCGCTCCTGGCGAGCCACGTCTGTCTCCTTCGAGCGGTCGTTGCTCGGTCACGGTACGTGCGTCGAACCGTCGGACAGCTCCACTGCGGGCCCGCTGCGGTGAACTGCCCAGGCAAAGAGCCGGGAGAGATTGTAAGACGTTGATTGATTGCCGGCAACGAGGCCGTCGGACCACCACAGCGACCATTGACAATCTCGATGTGTCCGCAGCCAGGACCGTGCCGCCGGCATCGCGTTCGGCACGGCTCGCCGGCCGGCGTCAATGCGGCGACAACACGAGGAGCGCAATGGCAGGCAACGTGCAGGGAGCGACCCGACACCCACAGCGCCAAGTCCGGCGCCATGTCCGGTGGCTCGCGGTGGCGACCGCGGTGGTGCTGTGCGCGGCGGGCGCGCTGTTCGTCGCCCCTCCTGCCGGTGCGGCGACCCTAGGCGGGGTGGACGTCTCCCATCACCAGGTGGATCGGTCACCGATCGATTGGGCCAGGGTCGCAGCCGGCGGCCAACGTTTCGTATTCGTCAAGGCGACCGAGGGACAGACGTACACCGATCCCACGTTCCGTGCGAGCTACGCCGGTATTCGCGCTTCCGGCATGTATCGCGGTGCCTATCACTTCGCATCGCCCGATGCGACTGCAGTCGATGCGGTGCGCGAGGCCCAGCACTTCGTGGGGGTCGCCGGGACGTTCGACACCGCTGGTGAGCTACCACCGGTCCTCGACCTGGAGTCCTCAGGCGGGCTGTCGAGCTCGGCGCTGATCGCATGGGCCAGGGCGTTTCTCACCGAGACGGAACGGCTGACCGGACGGGTTCCGATCATCTACACCGGTCCCAGCTTCTGGCGCGACCAGATGGGCAACTCGCGGGCGTTCACCCGGTACCCGCTGTGGATCGCCCACTACACCTCTAGTTCACCCAGCCTTCCGGGCGGCTGGTCGAAATACACGTTCTGGCAGAACACCCGTTCCCAGCGGGTACCCGGGATCAGCGGAACAGTCGATCACAATATTTTCGGTGGCAGCGCGGGCACCCTCGCCGCGCTGGCCAACGGCGCGGGCCGCGGTAACCCGTACCGGCCAGAGACCGTGTGCGGGCCCGGCTACCGCATCGTCGACCAGCACCTCCTCAGTGCTGGCGGCACCCCTCAAGGCACCGTTTTTCTGCTGTATCACGGCGGCACCGGCAACAACTGCGTGGTCACTCTGAAGGCGGTGCAGCTGGGCACGACATCGCCGGCGTCGGTGCACCTCGAGGTGCGGGGCGCGCGGCCGGTCACCGACGCCGGACGGTTCGCCTACTACGCGGGCCCGGTGCGCGCCCAGGCCGCGAACCGGTGTGTCAGATGGGGCGGCTCGGTCGGGTCGGCCAGCTACGACAGTCCATTCGGGCACTGCGGATAGGGAGGAACTCTTCGTGCGTACGCTCAAGGTCGCGATCGGGCTCGGCGCGGCACTGCTGGGTGCGGGCGCGCTGGTCTTCGGCAACAGCGTGGCCAACGCCGCGGGACCGCGTCCGGCTTTCCAGATGCCGTTCCCTTGTGGACAGGGCTGGACCGGCAACAACCCCAACAGCAGCGCCCACCGTACCCCCTGGGAGATCGACTGGAACCGGGGCGGCTCGCCCGGCGCGGACCTTGGCGACGCGGTTGTCGCGGCGGCAGCCGGCACCGTGGTGACCTCCGCGCATCAGGGCTCGGCCAACGGGTTCGGCAACCTCGTCGTCATCGATCACGGCGGCGGCTGGAAGAGCTACTACGCCCACCTGCGCGTACGCACGGTGGCCAAAGGCAACCGGGTGGCGCACGGACAGAAGATCGGCGAAGTCGGCAACACCAGCCGGCCGGGCAACAACATCAGTCCACATCTGCATTTCGAGGTGCGGACGACGGACCGTTCCTACCCGAGCAACATCCAGCCGGCCTACTTCAACGGCGTGCGGTTCGGCTACCCGCAGCAGACCCTGATCTCACACAACTGCGGGGCAGCACCCGGCAATCCGTACACCCCGGTTGGCGTGTGCGGCGCCGGCTACCAACAGATCGACGCTCAGCCGCTGACCGCTCCCGGCGTCGTGGCCGGGACCGTCTACCTGCTGTACAACAGCAGTAACGGCAACAACTGCGTGGTAACGATCAAGCACGTCAGCGTCGGGACCAAGAACTCGACATCGGCCTATCTGCAGGTCCGCGGTCGGCAGCGAGTCACCGACAGCGGTTCTTACGCACACTACGCCGGCCCGATCCGCGCGACGGCCAGGAACACCTGCGTGTCGTGGGGTGGCTCGGTCGGCAGCGTCCGATACGACAGCCCGTTCGAGCACTGCGGATAGCATGCCCGCCGATCCGCCCGAGGGCCGATGCGATCTCGGGCGGACCGGCGATGTCATCGTTGGTGGGCTCCGGGGAGGGGCTCTCCGGATAGAGTCGTGCCGCGTGAGTTGGCGCAGTGTGACTTGTGGTTCCCGCCAGTGGACGTGCCGTCACACCGGAGATCTCAGTCCCCGCGATGATCGCAGCGCGTTGCGAGGCCCTGCGACCGTGGGGTGAACTGGTGGTCCGCAAGTGCGGAGCCCTGTTGCGCCGCCGCCAACGTAGGCGGTGGTTAGCCGTCGTTGGATGGCGGCCGGCGGCCGGTGAGGTTGAACTCCAATTCGCGCGCGAGGGCTTCCCACGAGGTGTGGCAATAGGCCTGGAACGTTTCGTCGCCGGGGCGCGTCGCGGCGCTGCCAAGCCGTTGGATGCCGGCATCGTGATGGCTGATGCGCCGCGCTACGGTGACCCGCCAGACGGCGTGGGTCCACGATGGAATCGGTCTGCCGTCCAGCTTGAACGGTTGATCGGTTCGGTCGACCAGCCTGTCCGTGTGCTGCGGTTTGGGGAGTTGGTTGCCGTCGAAGTCGAGCACCACCACGATGGGGCCGCTGACAGTGGGTGTTCGTCGATGCGCACTACCCGCAGCAGCGCCCAGCGGCCATTGGTGGCGCGGTAGCCGAGCAGCTCTCCCGGCCGCAGGTCGGTGACCTGACGCCGGGGTGGACGTACCGTCCTGCGCGCGGGTTGCGGACCGGTCAGCTGTGCGCGGACCTTCTGCAACATGGCTTGCCGTTTGACCCGCTCACGGGAGTCGGCCCACCAGCGCAGGTAGACGCCCTCGTCGATCACCCGCAGGGCCTGGGCGCCGACCAGATCGTCGAGGCGGCCCAGCCTGGACTGAGTGACGGCCAACGCGAGCCACACCACAGGCGCCTCATCGTCGTCGGCCTCGCCATAGACCTGGACGATACGACGAGTGGCTTCATCGTCTGACACGCCGTCCTCAAACATCTCGCGATAATCACCGCGTACGTCGCAGGCGAGATCATCGGAGAACAGGCCTGGCCCCCATGCGCCCACCACGACCCCCCTGAGACGCTGCCGATCAGCCAACATGTTCGTGCCAGTGCGAGACTACTCGCGGCACGGGCGGGCGGCCGGAGCTGGCCTACAACGGGATGAGGCCCGCGTTTGTTGGAGTGAAGCCGCAGGCCTCGAGATAGAACGCTCGAAGGTGATCTTCGAAGTCGACGTGGAAGCCACTCGCACTTGGCGGCACGGGCTTCTCCGACAGCCACAGCGATCAGCTCCGTCCCGACTCCGTGCCGTCGGACCGTCGCGGTGACAAGGGTGTCGAGCACGAAAGCGTGGACAGCGCCGTCCCACGCTACGTTGACGAAGGCTCTCGTCGACGAACCACCGATCGCCAGGCGCGTGGCGGCAGGGCCTGGCGGCGTCTGCCAGCAGCGGGGTGAACCGGTGCACCCAGCGGTACACCGTCACGTGGTCGACCTGCACACCCCGCTCGGCCAAGAGTTCCTCCACGTCGCGGTAAGACAGGCCGAACCGCAGGTACCAGCGCACCGCCACCGTGATCACCTCCGGCGGGAACCGGAACCCAGCAAACGCCGAACGGAACGACGGCACAACGCGACGACGTGCGGTGAGCCTCACCGGCCAGCCTGCCCGATCACCCCTGTCGGCGAACGCAAGACGGCCTGGCCACCTGCCACCCGCGAGGCGCGGGAGAAGGCCGCACGAACCGGTAGTGCTGTACGCACGCCGCCCACCGGCTGTCCGCGGCGCAGGGGCCGGTGCCGGCCGATGCCCGGCTACCGGTTGGTGGGGATGGTGCCCTGCTTCCGTAGCCGGCGGATCCAGCCGTTGGCGGTGTGCCGGGGGACCTGGTAGTGCTCGGCGACGGCCGCGGCGCTGCCAGCCTGCTGGTAGACGGCGGCGAAATCGTCGGGCATGCGCCGGTACGCGCGCCCGGTCCCGCCGGTCGTGCGACCGCTCGCCTTGGCCGCGGTTGCCTCCGTGGTTTTCCGCCCCGCGCGGACGCTCTTGTTGGCCGCCGCGGCGGCCTTGTTGCCGGCGGTGGGACGTCGGGTGCGGCCACCGGCCGCCGGTTGGGCCGCTGCCGCCGGTACGCTCGCCGAGCCCCGGCCTCCGCGCCTGGCCTTCGGCGCCGCGGCGGTGCGGGTGCGCCGCCGGGCAAGCGCCGTTGCGGCGGGGCCGGTGGGGGCCGGTGGTGCGGTCGGCGCCGTCGCGCTGGAAAGAGGCGTCGCCGTGGTGGTTGTGATCGCGCGGAGCAGCAGGCCGTAGTCGATGGCGGGAAGCTGCCCGGTGGACAGACCCTTGCCGTCGTGCAAGTGCAGGTCAGTCAGGATCACCTGATCGCCGGAGGTCTCCAGGCGCAGCCGGGTCGTGGCGGCGGCTTCGTCGTCGGCGGTAATGGTGATGGTGTACGTGGTCACCGATGTGCTGCCTTCCGTGTCGTCGACGTCCCACGGTGTCCCCGCGATGCCATGGTGGATTCGCGGTGCGGGACGGCGGCATTGTCTGCTGATCAACCTACCCCGACCTGCGTAGATGAACCAACGCGGGCGCCACTGGCCAGGCGCCAGCCAGCCCGGCGACGACGCCAGCGCCCAGCCGTCGCGGTCGCACACCGGCGGCGCTCACACCGTCGTGGTCGGCTGGCTGGGTCTCGATGCGAGGTCGCGGCGGACCGCGACCAACACGCCGCGGTCGCCGTCGTGCGCACGCCGTGCCGGATGTGTCCGTCGGCACATACGACGACCCGACGTCGACGCGACCAGCGGTACCGCCCACGAGCAGCGTGTCCCAGTCCGGGCCGTGATGTTGAGCGGAACCGGGTGCAGGGATGCAAGGGACCACGGCTGTGCGGGACGAGGCCGCCGACCGGGATGGCGACACCCTGCTGGCCTACGAGTATCGAGCGATGGAGAAGCTGCACCGCATCACCAAGAAGAAGGTCACCAACGCCCCCCTCGATCCGGGTGAGGAGTACTCCTGGCGCGAGTGCTACTGCCTGGACATGCGCACCCGCACCCTGCACGGCCCCGAGGACTACTTCGGCATCGACCCCGAGTACCGGCTTTGGATCTGGCCCCAAGACCTCAACCAGGCCGTTGGCCGGCTCAACCTCACACCGACGCCCAGACTGGTGGGAGCCGGCTAACACCCGCGATCCGCCGCGGTGCGGCGACCGACGCCGCCCACGACTCACCGACGGCCCGCCAGAAGCACACAGCCACAGCAGGGCAACCGGCTGACGGCACCACAGCGGCGGGCGCGGAACACCATGTGGAATCTGATGACCACCGCGACTTCCCCTGACGCCGACAACCGGCGCGACTCATACCGCCCACAGCCGCGAGTCGCGCGATCGGTTCCGTGCCGGCCGCGTCGAGGCAGCCGCATACCATGCCGTCCTGGCGACGATGGCCAACGCCGCCCAACACCGGCGGGCGGCCGCGCGCACCGTACAGCGTCCCCCACCGACCGCCCGGCCATGTTCCGCGGCTAACAAGGTCAGGTGCAACGGTGCGGCGTTCACAGCCGGCACGGGTCAGGTTCGAAGATGCCGACGCGCCGCCGGCAGGCTCACATTCGCCGCTGCACGAACGCCGACTCAATGCGACCAGATGCGTCAACCAGTCCCCTTCTGGCAAGGCCACCCTGTTCCTGAGCTGCGAAGACACCCCAACCACGCCACAGCGGACCATCTCGATCTCGGACAAATCGACAACAGTCCCCTGCCGACATTGTCGCCATCGAACGCCTGATAGACAGATGGTTAACGGTACTGGGGTTGATGATTCCGTCGACGCGCCCGACCCGGCGGCGTCACGTCGGGGTTTGTATCGGTCGAGATCGATACCGTAACCGCCACGCCCTTAGCCCTGGGCTAAGATGGCGACGTTCATATGTGTGACGGAGAATCGGAACGGCGAGTGCACGGTCGACGACGTCTTCAGCCTGAGCCCCGCGCTCTCTGTTCAGTGTGGTTCGAGGGCCGTCGCGCTCAGCCGAGCGTGCGCAGCCTGGGTAGGAGCGCGGCGAGTTGCTCGACGCGGCGCACGCCGCCCTGGATCGGCATGAACAGGATGTCGGCGAAGCCCGCGCCGAGGTAGCGCGCGACCGCGCGGATCGTCTCGTCATCGTCGGCCGGTACCGGGAACTGGACGGCGCGGCGGATGGTGCCGGGATCGCGGCCGATGTTTTCGCAGTGCCGGTCGAGTATCCGGGAGAGGCGGGTCAGCTCGCCCAGGTCGTCCGGGCGCAGGCTGGCGTTGACCCAGACGTCGGCGTGGTCGGCGGCCACGCGTAGGCCGTACCGCTCGCCGCTGCTGCCGATCCACAGCGGCGGGTGCGGTCGTTGCACCGGCTTCGGATCGGACAGCGCCGCTTCGAGGTGGTAGTACTTGCCGGCGAAGGTGACGGTCGGCTCGGTCCACAGCAGCTTGAGGATCTGGCAGGTCTCGGCCAGCCGCTCGATCCGTTCCCGGGTCGGGTAGGCCGGCAGGCCGAGCGTGGTGTCCGCGTAGTCGTCCCCGCCCGCGCCGATCCCCATGCTCAACCGGCCCGCGCTGACGTGATCGACAGTGACGGCCATCTTGGCCAGGATCCCGGGGTGGCGGTAGATGTTGCCGGTGACCAGGGTGCCGATGCGCAGGTGCCGGGTGGCCTGTGCCATCGCGGCGAGGATTGTCCACGCCTCGAAGATGTCTCCGGTACGGACGCGCCCCATCGGGGCGAAGTGATCGAAGACCCAGCAGCTATCGAATCCGCCCTCGTCGGCGATCGTCCACAACTGCCGGAGGGTGTCCATCGTCGCGTGCTGCTGGGACGCTTTGATGCCGAAGGTCGGTTCTGGTCTGGGCACGGTTCCTCGCAAAGGGAGCAGGGTGGCGCCCGCTAATCGGACGCTGGGCAGATTCAGTTGATCTTGGAAGGTTCTCAGTGGCCAGCCGCAGCACCAAAGTGCGGAGCTCGGTCCGAACACTCGGTCGGCCGCGTCGTCGATGCCGGTAGGTCCACCGGCGCGCGATGAAGCTGGCGATGCCAGCGCAGCAGTGTGGCCGGGGTGACGAAGAACGCCGAGCGCGGTCGGGGCAACAGCCGGGACAGCGTCGCCAGGACGACCCGGTCGGCCGGTTCCAGATCCGGACAATGCACTTGCCGGCGCAGCACGGCAACCTGGTGGCGCAGCACCAGCAATTCGACGTCTTTCGCGCCACCGTCGCGGGCGATTTGGGCCAGCATCTGCAGCACCTGACGCAGCAACACGTAGGCCAGCGACACGCTCATGACCCAGATCCTGCCTGTCACACACGCCGGGACTCACTGAGCTAGTGTCTCGTGATTCTGTTTGCGTTACGCGGTCCGTTGGTTGATGCTGGTGTGGTGTTGAGCGAGGGGCAGGCGGCGGAGCTGCGTTTGGTGATCAACAGTCGGGACGTGCCGGCGGTGGTGGCGACGCGAGCGCGGATCGTGTTGTGGATGGCCGAGGGTCGGCGCCGCAAGGACGTTGCCGAGCTGGCTGGGGTGTCACTGCCCACTGTGGACCGTTGGGTCGACCGCTACGCAGTCGATGGTCTGGCTGGGTTGGAGGAGCGCAAGCGTGGCGCGCCGCGTGAGCAGGTGCCGGCTTAGGTGCCGGCGCGGATCCTGGCGTTGACTCGCACGACGCCGCCGGCCGCGACGGGCTTATCGCACTGGTCGAGCCGGCAGATGGCCGCCTACCTCAAGCGCACCGAAGGGGTGTCGGTGTCCTGGCACTACGTGGCGAGGTTGTGGCGCGACAACGACCTCGCCCCGAACCGGCAGGCACGTTCAAGCTGTCCAGGGATCGCCAGTTCGCCGACAAGGTCGCTGACGTGGTCGGGTTGTATCTGGACCCGCCGGGCGGGGCGGTGGTGCTGTCGATCGATGAGAAGACGCAGGTCCAAGCGCTGGACCGGACACAACCGTTGCTGCCGCTGGACTTCGGGCTGACCGAGAAGCGGACGCACGACTACCGCCGCCACGGCACCACCAACCTGTTCGCCGCTCTCGACGTGGCCACCGGGCTGGTCACCGCCGACTGCCACCCCCGCCGCACCGGCGCGGAGTTCCTGGCCTTCCTGCGCAAGGCTGTCAAGCCGCACGCCGGCAAGCAGATCCACGTCGTATTGGACAACCTAATGGGAGCTACCGGGTCGGTGTGATGCCAGACTCGGGTCCGGTAGCCGCCGGTGGGTGAGCACTCTGACAACCGGGACGTTGAGTCCTATGGACAGATCGTGCCCCTGCCGGTGGTCGGGAGACCAGACCGCTGATGGATGCTCCTATGTCTGTCAAGCTGTTGCTAAAAGATCTTGGCTGTTGACGGGTTCGCGTGTCAGGATCTTGTAGAGTTCGCGTGCGACGTGGCGTTTGAGGCAGCGGATTATCTCCTTTGTGGACAGTCCCTCGGCGGTGCGGCGGGCTACGTAGCTGCGGGTGCGCGGGTCGTGGCCCATACGCGTTATGACGATCATGTAGAGAGCGCGGTTGGCTTGGCGGTCACCGCCGCGGCTGAGCCGGTGCCGCTTGGTCCTGCCGCTGGAGGCCGGGACCGGGGACACGCCGCACAGGGAGGCGAAGGCTGCCTCGCAGGAGAGCCGGTCGGGGTTGTCGCCGCAGGTTGACAACAGCTGAGCGGCGCTTTCGGTGCCGACACCGCGCACGGCGAGCAGATCAGGCCGGGCCTGCTTGACCAGGACGGCCAGCTGAGCGTCGGCATCGCTGATCTCGACGGTCAGATGACGGTATCGGGTGGCCAGGCGATGCAACGCGGCCTTGATGCCGTGCACGGGATCCGTCAGGTCGCCGTCGGTTGGCAGCCGGGTACAGGGGCACGAGCCGAGCCGTTGACCGGGCGGGCAGCTGTTCGCGCAGCTCGGCGGGGGCGGTGATGACCAGGGCCTTCATCTCGTTGACACATGCGGTGCGGGCCTTGACTGCCCCAGCGCGGACCAGGTGCAGGGCACGAATGGACTCCACGATGCCGTCACCGGCCTTGGGCACTGTGGTGGCCCGGCCGGCCAGCACGGCTTCGGCCGCCGCGTACGCGTCCAGAGGGTCGGACCTGCCTTTCGTACGTCGTTGCCGGCGGTCGGGTCGGTTGACTTCAACCACTTCGACCTTCTCGGTGCCCTCTACGCCAACTGCGTGCAGCCGACCGAAGGAGCGCATCCAGGCCAGTAGGTCGGCGTACCCGGCGGCCGTGGCGGGGAACTCGGCATCGGCCAGGCGGCGGCCGTTCATCAACACCACCGCCGCATGATGAGTCTCGCTGTGGGTGTCAACACCGCCGGTGACTCGCCGCTTCGTTGGCTTCCGGGCCATTTCTCTCCTTACCTGCTCAGGGCATTCGAGTGCGGCGCGCGTGAAGCGGTCGGCGGGCAGACCAGTGACGGGACCGCTGTCAAGCTCCTATCAGGCCACGCAAGTCCGCTCCAGCGGCACCGTCGGGATGCTCCCGCGGAGGCGACAGATCCATCACAAGGCACCAGACGGCCGGGATGTCGTTGGGTCAGCCTCCGGGGAGCAACCCCAACCCGCACCCTCTCAAAGAGACGGTCGCGGTGGTGTACCGCCCTCAGTCTCACTGGATGTCGTGCCCGCCCGTGTGGCGTGAGCACTTGGTCATTAGGTCGCTGGTGGTTCTTCCGCAGGCCACCGAACATGGTCCACTGTGGAGGCTGGAGGGGGACGGGGTTGCTGCTATTGGTTGGAGACGACTGGGCCGAAGACCACCACGACGTGGAGGTGCAGGCCGAGTCCGGTCGGGTGCTGGGCAAGGCGAAGCTGCCCGAGGGGATCGCGGGGATCGCCCGGCTGCACGCGCTGATCGGCGGGCAGGTGGGCGAGGACGACGAGTCGGTGCAGGTCGTGGTGGGTATCGAGACCGAGCGGGGGCCGTGGGTGCAGGCGCTGGTCGCGGCCGGCTACCAGGTGTATCCGATCAACCCGTTGCAGGTGGCCCGCTACCGGGAACGTCACGGGGTGTCCGGGGCCAAGAGCGACGCCGGTGACGCGCACACCCTGGCCGACATGGTGCGCACCGACCGGCACCAGCTACGCCCGATCGCCGGCGACAGCGCCCTGGCCGAGGCGGTCAAGGTGCTTACCTGGGCGCACAAGACGCTGATCTGGGAACGCACCCGCCACACGCTGCGGCTGCGCCGGACGCTGCTGGACTTCTTCCCCGCCGCCGTGGTCGCCTTCGACGACCTGACCGCGCCCGATGCGCTGGAACTGCTGGGCAAAGCGTCCGATCCGGCCGCAGCGGCCCGGCTGACCATCGCACAGATCACCGCGGCATTGCGCCGCGCCCGTCGCCGCGGTGACATCCCCGCCAGGGCATCGGCGATCCAGGCGGCGCTGCGTACCCAACACCTCGGCCAGCCGCCGGTGGTAACCGCCGCGTACGCGGCCACCGTCCGCGCCCAAGCCGCCGTCCTGACCGTGCTCAACACCGAAATCGCCACCCTTCAAGGGCAGGTCGAGGCGCATTTTGGCCAGCACCCGGACGCTGAGATCTACCGCAGCAGCCCGGCCTCGGCGTCGTGCTCGGCGCCCGGGTGCTTGCCGAGTTCGGCGACGACCCCACCCGCTACACCGACGCCCGCGCCCGGAAGAACTACGCCGGCACCAGCCCGATCACCCGCCAGTCCGGCAAGAAGAAGATCGTCCTCGCCCGGTACGTGCACAACGACCGGCTCATCGACGCCCTGGGCTGGCAAGCCTTCGCCGCACTGCGCGCCTCACCCGGCGCCCGCGCCTACTACGATCAACTCCGCGCCCGCGGCGCCGGCCACCAAGCCGCACTGCGTCAGCTCGGCAACCGCCTGGTCGGCATCCTGCACGGCTGTCTCAAGACCGGCACACCGTACGACGAAGACACCGCCTGGGCCCACCATCAGCAAGATCTACAAATTGCTGCTTGACAACAAAGTTCATGGGATGTCTGTCCACCCACAACACGCCCGAGGTGCGGGCCTGGCTGGTCCGCAACCGACACGTCACGTTCCACTTCACCCCGGTCGGCAGCTCCTGGCTGAACATGATCGAGATCTGGTTTGGGATCATCACCCGCCAGTCGATCCGACGCGGCACGTTCACCTCGGTCACCGCCCTGACCAGGCAAATCCGCGACTATGTCGAGCACTGGAACACCGACGCCAAACCGTTCACCTGGACCGCCACCGCCGATGAGATCCTCGCCAAGGTCGCCTGGGTCCAAGCCAACGTCAGGCACCTCGTCGACAACAACCCGAAGTAACGTGAACAGAATCACGCAGCACTAGCAGGTCGCCCGGCGGATTCGTCATGATCAGACTCCGATGTCTTCGAGGATCAGCTCAATCTCGTGTACGCCCGCGGAATTGTCGTCGTCGATCATGGCCTGACCGCTATAACCCCTCGGACTGTTCGAGGTGGCTTCGGGTGTCGGGATGGTGATATCGCGTTGACTAGCCCTGCGGTGGCGGTCGCGGCTGGTGTGGTGCTCCGCCTCAAGCAGCTCACGAACGGCAACGACCACGGACGCAGGCGCGGCATACGAGCGGCCCCGACGCCGACGCCGTGGTCAGCGTGGGCCGTCCTCAACACCGCGGTCACGCTGAACCAACGCGGTGCCTGGCCGTGCCCTGCCGAGCTGCCCGGCTGCCCGGGATGGCTCACCTGGACCTACGGCTGGTGCCCTGCTGACCTCTGCCGTGGCGGGAGGTGACGTTCGGCCCTGAGGGCGTGGCCGCACGGAGCGCACGGTGAGTACATGTTCGCCGTCCACGAGGTCACAGTCGAGGCCCGGTATGAGATGGCCACCGCACGCCTGATCCGCCTGATCAACTGGGGTGCTCTGCACGGCGTGTCCGAGACCGCCTACGAGGGAGGGCTGCAGGCGCTCGTCCGCGTCGGCCCGTTCGGCGGCACACCCGGGCTGTCCAAGCTGGTACGGGTGCGCGTGCTGGACCCGGTTCGCCGCGACGCCACGATGACGGTCCCGCTGCGGTGGGAGGCCACCGGCCCGGCCGGTGAGCTGTTCCCGGTGCTGGACGCCGACCTCATCCTCGTGCGGGAGGGCGATGACCGGTCGCGGTTGAGGCTGATCGGCAGCTACCGGCCGCCGTTGGGCCGGGCCGGAGCCGCGCTGGACAAGGCGATCATGAGCCGTGTCGCCGCGGCGACCATCCGGTCGCTGCTGGACAAGGTGGCCGCCGCCATCGCCGACCCGGTGCCGCACCCGCGCACCGGCACGGACACCGGGCGGCGGTGGCAGCCGGTCACCGAACCCGGCGGGTCCTGACCAGACTCACTCGGACCTGAACCAGGCGCCGGATCCTCCTGAGCCCACCAGCCGCACTGGATTACCACGACCAGACCTCAGAAGATGGCCGACAGCAGCGCGCCGTCGACCGGCGGCGCACGGTCTGATCGCCCACTACTTGACCGCCTACCAGGCCCCACTCGTCCGAGACCGCCTCGGCTAAGCCACCTACCTGGGGCGCTGGAGCGAGGCGGCACCGCTTTTCGACGAGCTTTTCGACCTCGACCTGCCGGACGTGTACGCGACCAGGGCGCTGTTCTCCCGGTTGTCCTGGCGACTGTGGCGCGGCGACTTCGATGCGGCGCGCGCCGATTTCGCCCAGCTGCGTTCGAGCGCGGTGTTGGCCAGGGACGCGGGGTACGCCGCGTTCGTAAGCGGGTGGCTCGCCGAGCTCGACACCTGGGAAGGGCGGCTCGGCGAGGCAACGGCGGTGGTGTCCGACAGCCTGGCCGCGGTGGTCGGCAGCAGAAACACCGTTCTTGTCGTCGCGCTCTGCCGGGTGGGGCTTGCGGCGGAGGCAGCGACGGCTGAGCACGCCCGGGCCCGCGGCGCCGTTGCCGAACACGAGGCGGCGGTCGAACGCGCCACCCAGCTGCGCGAGCAGGCGCGCGCCGCGATCAGCGCCAACGACTGGCCAACCTCGCCATACCTGGTGGCGGTACTCGCCACCATCGACGCCGAGTGGACCCGCACCGTCGGGCCCAGCGATCCGGACCGCTGGAACGAGGCCGCCGAAGCGTGGGAGACCCTCCGGCACCCGTTTCCCGCGGCGTACGCCCGCTGGCGCCAGGCCGAGGCGCTGCTCGCCTCGGGTGCACCCCGCCCTCAGGTAACCGCGATCGTCACCGACGCCTGGCAGGTGGCCCACCATCTCGGCGCGCGCGCGCTGGCCGCCGAGATCGAGGCCCTGGCCCGCCGGGCCCGCATCGAGGTCGGTGTCACGCCGGACGAGCCCGAGCCCCGCCCGAACGCGGGTGACGAGTTCCACCTCACCAACCGGGAGCGGGAGGTACTCGCCCTACTCGCCGACGGCCGGACCAACCGGCAGATCGCCGACGTGCTCTACATCAGCGACAAGACCGCGAGCGTGCACGTGTCCAACATCCTCACCAAGCTCGGCGTCGCCAACCGCGGCGAGGCCGCCGCCCTCGCCCACCGACTCGGCTTGACCTGATGGCCGGACGCCCCTACCTACGTCGACCTGAAAAGCGGATCGATGGTGTTCGGCTTGTCCGGCTGATTCGCACGCCTTGTCGGCCAGTGTTACGCGGCGGGAATGCTGAGCTGGCTGGCGCTATCGCGGCGGCGGGCGGCGGCAGTGGAGGCTGCGCGGATGAAGTCAGCGACCTGCCGGGATTTGCTCTGCGGCGGCCAGGCAACGACGATCGTGGCCGTCCCAGCGTCGGGTACGGGGCGGCACACCAGGCCGTTGTGTATACGACTGCGGACGGACTCCGGGACGACGGCGACCGCACGCCCCAGGGCGATCAGCTGCATCAGCTGCCCTATGTCCTGCACCACCGGTCCCGTGGCGCTGCCTTCGGGCCCGCCGGGCCACCGGGGCATTGTCTCGTTGCGCAGGTCGACCATGCGTACGCTGGCCCGCTGCGCCAGCGGGTGCCCTTCCGGCAGCACCACGACCTGGGTACTCGGCAAGACCCGCCGCGTGCTGCACCTCCGCGCAGGGCGACGTCATCCAGCTGCTGTCCAGCCTCCTCACGACCAGCAGGCGCACAGTCTGCCACAAGAGCTCAAGGGCCAGATGAGAAGAGTGCTGACCAGCCTGCCGCTACCGGAGCCAGCCTGCCGCAGCAAGCTGACAGAACCCTTTAGAAGAGCGCGTCAGCGTCACCCGCTCAACAGATTTCGTACCGGGGCGAAAGTACGTCGATGTATCGTGCAAACGCCGAGGGCCTTAAGCTTGCGTTCCGCAGTTGAGTGTTGAATCTGGACACGCGTTGGCGGGGTTGACCTGGGGATATGGCTGATCGCCCGCTGTTGGGGCGTGTGTCTAGGCGATTGTGTACGCGCTGGTCAGGGGCGTGTGGGGTGCTGGTCGAGGATGTCGCTGATGGTGACTGGTTCGTCGCAGTGGGGGCAGAGTCCGCCGAGGTCGACGCGCTGGCAGGGGCGGTGGCAGTCGTGGCACCACTGTTGGCCCAGTTGGCGGGTGTCGCAGGTGGGGCATTGGTAGACGGTGATGTCGCGGCGGGGGGTGCTGGGCGGCACGACGACGGCCGGTCGGGGGTCGGGGTGGCGGGCGCGCCAGGCGGCCTGGCGGCAGGCGGGTGTGCAGTAGCGCTGCCGGCGGGTCGGGGTGAACGTGGTCGCGCAGACCGGGCACGGCGATACCGTCTCGATGTCGTTACGGATGTCGTTACGTGACGGGGGCATCGGGTAGGCGGCTACCTCTCGGCGGACTGGTTCAGTCGGATGCGGCGGCCAGCTCGATGATCTTCTTGGGTGGGGTGAGGCCGAGCTTGGCGAGTAGGTCGCGTTGGGGTTTGGTCAGTTCGGTGCGTTGCCGGTAGGTGCCGGCCGCTTCGGAGAAGGTGCCGATGTGCAGTTCGTCGAGGTGCTCGCGGATGTGGTGCCAGGTGGCGCCGGTGGTGGTCTCGGTGACGCGCACGAGCAGCAGGGCGAGCCAGCACAAGATGACGTGGGCGCGGATGCGGTCTTCGAGGCGGTGGTAGACCGGCCGCAGGTCCAGGCTGGTCTTGAGGGTGCGCCAACCGCGTTCGACGTCGTAGAGCTGCTGGTAGCCCAGTGCGATGTCCTCGGCGCTCATGGTCGGGTCGGTGGTGCGGAGTAGGTACTTGCCGTCCAGATGCTGTTCGGCCTTGACCGCGGCCTGGTCGATGCGCAGCAGTCCGCCGGGGGTGACGCGCAGGTAGCGGTTCAGCCCAGGTTTGGTGGAGATCACCCCGCGCAGCTCGGCCCGCTTCGTCGCGTTCAGCTTGTCGGAGCCGTCGATCATCTCGGTCACCTGGGTGACAAGCCGCCCGCGGATCTTGGCGTCCCGGTCGGCGGCTTCGGGGTTGTGGCAGATGACGAACCGTTCGCCCTCGCCGAGTTTGACCTCCTTGACCCGCAGGTTCGCGGCCACGGTGGCGTAGCGGCCCTGCCGCGACAGGGCGGCCTTCGCGTCTGCGCTGTCGCCGCGCAGCTTCTCGCCCAGGATGTAGTGATGGTCCCCGGCCCGCAGCGCCCGGCGGTTGTCGGCCGAGCTGAACCCGCGGTCGCCCACCCACACAATCCGCGACAGCGTCCAGTCCCGCATGTCGGTCTTGACCTGGCGGATCAGCTTCGCGTCGCCGGTGTTGCCCGGCCAGCACCACACCCGCACCGGGATCCCGCCGCGAGTGACCGCCATGCCGACCACGATCTGGGGCAGGTCGGGGCGGTGGTCCTTGCTCTTGCCGTAGGTGCGCAACCCGATCGTCTTGCCCTCGCCCTCATCTTCCTCGCCGCCATCGGCAGGGACGTCACCGTCGCCGGGGGCCGTGTCCGTGGGCCTGATCGGCCCGCGCGGGTCGCGGGCCACCGGCTCATCGGCCTCATCAAGTTCGAAATACGTCGATGTCGTGTCGAAGAAGAGGAGATCCACTTCAAGGTTCAGCAGGTTGGCGACCTGGCCGAAGACCTGCCGTTCCAGCTCGGGGGCCACGTCGTGCAGCCAGTCCATCGCTCGGTAGCAGGCGTCATCGGTCGTGTCGGGCAGGCCCTCGATGTGCACCCGCCGGGAGATCCAGCCCGCGGCGGCCAGCTTCGACGACGCCGCGAGGGCCCGGTTAGCGACCAGTGCGAACAGCACCCGCTCGGTGGCGCTGTCGCGGCGAGTGCCGGCCAGCAGCCTCGTCATCACCGCGTCGATGCCCAGCCGCCGCCACATCTGGTCAAGCAGCCACACCCCGCCGAACGCGCGCGAGGAGACGAACTGCAGCCCGGTCGCGGTCCGCGCGGCCAACGCCGCACCCGGGTCCAGCAGCCGGCACAGCGACGCCACGAGCCGTTCGATCACCGCCCGGTCCAAGGCGTCCTCGCGGCCGAAGCTGTAGAGCACCCTCGGCCGCGACGTCTTCGTCGCCGCGTCCCACTCGTTATGCGCCAGCTGCAGATAGCGCACCGGGGTGCCGTCGGAGTTTCGGCGGGTCGCCACACGCACATGCACGTGTCCAGACGCTAGACCTCTTCACCTTGCCACACAAGGCCGACCAAGTTGATCGTGTGTCCAGGACTTTCGCCTTCCCGAACCCGTCCCCGACACGCTGACCTGGGCAAACACTCGCCCGTGTGTCCAGAACCGGCACTCAGCTGCGGAACGCAAGTTAAGGGCCGCAATCGCAGGCGCTCCATACACGGGCCAGACCGACCACCTGACCGCGGCGCTCGCCGACCCGGTCGCGATGAAGACGCTGCACATGATCACCGCCGACCCGCAACGAACACCGACGTTTACGATGTTTGCCCAGCCCGACTACTTCCTCTTCGCCGCCGCACCGAACTGCAACTTGCCGTGCATCACGGTGCCGACGACGCCACCGACGTTCGCGTGGAACCACGGGGGCATCCAGCCCGAGATCGCTCAGACGTGGCTGGGCATCGTCGGTCCGGGCGTCCGCAACGTCGGGCAGGACGACACGACCTGGACCGATCACACGGACTGGAGGCCGACAATCCTGAGCCTGCTCGGACTCGACGACAGCTACGTCCACGACGGACGCGTGGTCGTAGAGCCGCTCTTCTCCTGGGCGGTGCCTCAAGCGCTCCGAGCCCACCACGAGAAGGTGCTGCAGCTCGGCGCCGCCTACAAACAGCTCAATGCTCCCTTCGGCGAGTTCTCGACGGACGTGCTCGTCGCCTCGACCCGGGCACTGGAGAGCGGCAGTGCGGCCGATGACACCAGCTACGCCTCGATCGAGGGTCAGATCGAGTCACTCACGTCTGCACGCGACTCGCTCGCCGGGCAGATCCGCACCGCGCTCGACGATGCGGCCTTCGGAGGGAGGGCGCTCGATAATCAGCAGGCCAAGGCATTCATCACCCAGGCCCAGGCCCTCATCGACCAGGCGCACGCACTCGCCGTCGGTCCGTAGCCCTGCTTGAGGGGAGAACAGGGGCACGGTGTCGAGGTGGGTGGTGCCTGCGGTGCGGCATGAAGGTAGCGGTCTGGGCGCCAAGCAGCCCCCAGACTGAGGTGTCCTACTTCGAGTCGTACCGCTCACGGTGGCTCCAGAACCGGAGGACCGCCCTCTCATCGGCAAATGAGGTTGCGCCGTGGCGCGCCATTCGGCGTGGCGTTGGCGCTGACGGATCACGGGTGCGGCGGGAAGGCTATGGCCTCGGTGTGGTGCTGGCCGGTGGTCAGGCAGTGGTGGAGTTGGCCGAGGAAGCGGTTGAACAGGTGGCGCAGCGCGGCGGCGTGCCGGTCGCCGGCCATTCGGCGGCGGTCGTAGTGCGCCCGTGCCCCGGGTGAGTGGGTCAGCGACGCGAACGCCCAGGTCCAGCCGGCTGTGGCGAGTCGGTCGTTCTTGATTCGTCTGCGGGTGATGACGATGCTGCGCCCGGATGCGCGGGTGACTGGGGCGGAGCCGGCGTAGGCCTTGAGCGCGGGCGGGTCGGTGAACCGGGACCGGTCGTCGCCAGTCTCGGCTAGGACCCGGGCGCCGCCGGTGTCGGCCAGGCCGGGGAAGCTGGTGATGATGGCGTGGTCGGGGTGTTGACTGAAGGCGTCGGCGGTCGCCTCGGCGAGTTGGTCGGCGCCGGCCACAGCCGGGTTGAGCGCGGTGAGCAGCGCCAGGGCCTGCACGCCCATGGCACGTTCGACTAGCGGCGGCTGGCGCAGGTGAGGAGCGCGCAGCGCCGTGTGCAGCTTGGCCGCCAGGTCCTCGACGCCGCGTCGGCGGCCGGCCCGGCGCAGCGCCGCCGCGATGCGCGCCTTGGTCAGCCGGGCCGTGTCGGCGGGGGTCGGGGCGAGGGCTAGCACGGCCCGGGCTTCCCGGCGGGGCAGGTTGGTGGTCTTACCGGCGAAGGCGGCCAGAAACGCTGGGTAGTACTCGGCGTGGCCCCTTCCGCTCGTCCGCGAACATCGGCATACTAGCCCGTAACCGCTTGGACATCGTCCGACTACACTGGGTAAGATCAGGCTATACAAATGGGGCCTAATAGGATAATAGGGAAAGAAGAATAAGCAAGGAATCTCGCGCATAGAAATGAGTCCATCTTTCGAACGGACCAATGACATGACAGGATCGCGTGCAGAAAAACGACCCAACATCTCAAAAGTATTTCAGGAACGGCGTCTAGCCCTCGGACAGCGCTATGAGTTGGCGCGTACGGCCCTGTTGAACGTGCTCCAAGACGAGGAAGTGGAGCCAGGCGCAGATTTCATTGCGGTCGCGTCCGAGCGCAGCGGCTTGGCCGAAGACGATGTACATTATACCTTCCTCTCTATAAAGAGGAAGGGAGAAATAGTCCAACAAGAGGATGATCGTTTTATTGTGCCCAATGGCCGAGCAGAAGATTCCGACGCGTAGGTTTACCCATCCCGCGAAGGAAGCCACAGTGGCTACTTCTCCCGCGACCCCCAAACCGTATGGGCGCTTCTGGCAAGAGTTAGATCAGCTGCCCGTAGAGACCAAGGACGACGAGCGGCGAGAGTACAGCGCGGATTACGATCGTGTACTCTACTCCACAGCCTTTCGGCGCCTAAGTTACGTCACGCCGACCTTGGCCATCCGCCCTTTGGGCATGTGGCTGAGCAGGCACTACAGGCCGTACTTGCTTCAAATCCCGACGCACATGAAGCGTCATTGAGCATGCTGTCGCATGAGGACCTGAGACGGTACACGCTTCCGGATGGCTTCGAAGGCAACGCCCAAACATTCCGCATTGTGACGCGGCTGGCATTTCGCGAACCCTACTTCAACATGATCGATCCACAACCAGGTGCTGACGAGAGCCAGGCACTCATGCCCTGCGCTGAACCTCACGAAGCGCACGCTTGCCGCAATACTGAAGTACCCCTGGAGGTGTAATGAGCGGCCGAGGGGGATCGACGCCATAAAGAAGAAGTGGGGAGCCTACGACTCCGAGAAAGACATTCTCGAATGGGCAATGCAGGGCATTGCTGGAAGGGAGGTAAGTTTTCACGGCAAGCCCAAATGGGAGTACCGAAGCATCGAGGCGCAAGTCATGGACTGGTCCGATGACATCGCCTACGCCGTCCATGACATTGAGGACTTCTTCCGTGCCGGGCTCATTCCACTCGATCTCATTGCCCGATCAAGGGCCCACTTCGAGGAGTTCTTCGCGTATGCCTGGGCCAAGGTTCGAGATGACCTGGCACACGCGGTCGATGAAGTCGAGGTGAGGAAGTGGTTGAACGAGGTACGAACTCTATATCTGCCGCGCCGTGCGTACACTGGCACCCGTTGGGACAGAGAAAAACTACACATGCTTGCGTGTCCATTCACGGGTGGCGTTGAGCTGCGGGTGTGTGAATCGCCGCTGGTCAACCGGTGTCGTGTAGGGATGTGATCGTTACCCGGTGACGGGTACGGGCAGCCAGGGGTTGCCGGTGAGGGCGGCGTGGATGGCGT
>WNFZ01001990.1_pt1 | contig 22929 bp, 25 predicted proteins | sample 5400081 | NCBI WGS metagenome assembly WNFZ01 (sample SAMN13153365, study PRJNA577476) | soil metagenome | isolation source: 80 cm soil or saprolite under grassland replicate 1 | place: USA:California | collected 2016-06-15
CTGGCGGAGGCTGAGGGGTTCGAACCCTCGAGGAGGTTGCCCCCCTACACGCTTTCCAGGCGTGTGCCTTCGACCGCTCGGCCAAGCCTCCGCGCGCAGTCTACGCGAGCCGGTAAGGTCCGGGCATGCGCGTGGAGGAGCTGCGGCGCCTGGCGGAGGCGAACGGGGTCTCCAGCCGCTTCCGCCTTGCCAACGGGCGCTGGAACCGGGTCCGGCCGGAGACCCTGGAGGCCGTGCTGGCCGCGATGGGCGTCGAGCCGGGCGTCCCGGCCACCGGGGGCGCCGACCCGGGCGCCCCGGCCACCCCGTCCGGGGCGCCGGTGCTGGTGGCCCGGCGGGGGCGCGAGGCCGGCTGGGCGCTCCCGGCGGGTTCGCTGCTGGTGCTGGAGTCCGGCGAGGAGCGCGCGCCACCCGCACGGCTCCCCGGTGACCTGCCGCTCGGCCGGCACCGGCTGGTCCATCCGGGAGGCGAGCGCCGCCTGGTGGTCGCGCCCGAGGCCTGCCACCTGCCGGACCGGCTCGCCGGCGGCGGGCGCGCGCGGGGCTGGGCGGCGCAGCTCTACGCGCTCCGCTCGCGGCGGAGCTGGGGCATCGGCGACCTCGGCGATCTGGCCAGGCTCGCCGGCGGGCCGGACCGGCCCGACTTCGTGCTGCTGAGCCCCCTGCACTACGCGCCAGCCACCGGCGACAGCCCCTACTACCCCTCCAGCCGCATCTTCCACAACCCGCTCTACCTGGAGGTCGAGACGGTCCCGGAGGTCGAGGCGCTGCCCGCGCCCGACCGGGAGCGGCTGGCCGGGCTGGGCGCCACCGGGCGGGCGCTGACCGCCGAGCGCCTGCTGGACCGGGTCGCCGCCTGGCGCCACAAGGACGAGGCGCTGCGGGCCTGCTGGGAGGCGCTCAGGCTGCGCCCGGAGCGGCTGGCCGCCTTCGAGCGGTGGCGGGCCACCGCCGCCGACCTGGAGGAGTTCGCGGGCTTCTGCGCGCTCCAGCGGGAGCGCCCCGGCGATTGGCACGCCTGGCCGGCCGAGCTGCGCCATCCCGGCTCCCCGGCCGTGGCCGCCTGGCGCGCGGCCAACCCCGGCGAGGTCGGTTACCACGCCTACCTGCAATGGCTGCTCGACGAGCAGTTGCGGGCCGCGGCGCGGCGGGCTGGTGGCGCCGGGCGGGCCGGCGTCGTCAACGACCTGGCGGTCGGGTTCGACCCCGGCGGGTTCGACGCCTGGTGGATGCGGGACCTGCTGGCCCCGGGCGTGACCGTTGGCGCGCCGCCCGACCTGCTCGGCCCGTACGGGCAGGACTGGGCGCTGCCGGCGTTCGTCCCCGGGCGCCTGGCCGAAGCGGGGTACGAGCCCTTCGCGCGCACGCTGCGAGCAGGGATGGCGCACGCCGGCGGGCTGCGGCTCGACCACGTGATGGGCCTGTTCCGCCTGTTCTGGATCCCTCCGGGCGCCTCGCCCAGCGAGGGGACCTACGTCCGCTACCCCGCCGACGACCTGCTCGGCGTGCTGGCCCTGGAGAGCCACCGGGCCAGGGCGCTGGTGATCGGCGAGGACCTCGGCACGGTCCAGGAGGGCGTCCGCGAGCGGCTGGCGACCGAGCGGGTGCTGTCCTACCGGCTGGTCTGGTTCGAGCGGGAGCGCGGCCGGCGCCGCCGCGCGGCCCGCTATCCGAGGCTTGCGCTGGCCGCGGTCACCACCCATGACCTGCCGACCGCGGCGGGCTGGCTGCGCGGAGACGACCTCCGCGAGCTGGCCGCCATCGGCGTGGTACCGCCCGACCAGCTCGCCGCCCGGGCCGAGGCCCAGGAAGCCGAGCGTGCGGAGCTGTTTCGCCTGCTGGAGGCGGAGGGCGTCCTCGAGGAGGGCGAGCGCTCGGTCGACGAGGTGGTCGCCGCGCTCTACGCCTTCCTGGCGCGCACACCCGCCATGCTGGTCGCCGCGACCCTCGAGGACGCGGTCCTGTCGTCCGAGCGGCCCAACGTCCCCGGCACCACCACCGAGCGCCCGAACTGGCGCATCCCCCTGCCGGTCCTCCTCGAAGACCTGTGGGACCTCCCCAGCTTCCGCCGGCTGGTCGCCGCCACCAAGCGGCAGTGACCTGCCCGGTGGGACATGCCCCCGGCGGCTGGCCGGTCAACCCCGGGACGCCGGGCGGGCCGGGTAGCCCTCTGGCAGCAGGGTGTCGCCGTAGTAGACCTGCCACTGGTGATAGCCGAGGAAGGCACGCTGGTCGGCGCGCATCTGCTGGGCGTAGGCGGTGACCGCCCGCACGTACAGCGGGCTGTGGTTGTAGGCGTAGAGAGCGCCGGCCATGTCGGCCGGGGCGCCATTGGCGCGCAGCAGCCTGGCGGCGGCGAGGATCGCGTCGTGGACCGAGTCGACGTCGCCGCCGGCTCCGTAGCGCCGCCAGGTGGAGGGCAGGAACTGCATCGGGCCCTGCGCGCCGGCCGGGCTGGACCCGCGGATGCGGCCCGTCCTGGTCTCCACCACGTTGATGGCTGCCAGGTAGGTCCAGGGGACTCCCAGCTCGGCCTCGGCGTCGTGGTAGGCGGCCAGCAGCTCGGCAGCCGGGCGCGGGGCGACGATGCGCCACGGCGGCAGCCGGGGGCCGGGCCTGCTGAGCTTGCGCAGGTCGACGCCGGCGGCCACGTTGGCCCGCACTACCGGGCGCAGGGTCGCCGGCACCAGCGACAGCACCGTTGGCAGCAACGCGGGGTCGCGGACCACCGCGCGGTAGGCCCGCTGCTGGGCGTGGCCGAGCGCGGGCAGCTCCCGGTCCGGCGTGGCCGGATCGCGGATCGCCCGCTCCGCCCTGGTGAGCGTGGCGGCCAGGCCCGCCGCCGTGGCGGCTGGGCCCGGTGGGGCGGTGGTCGCGCCCTGGCCCGGGGGCGCCGTGGTCGCGCTGCCGGGGGCAGTCGCCGCGGTCGCGGATGCGCCCTGGGTGGCCGTCGTGGCCGGGGCTGCCGCCGAATCCGGCCCGGCCGGCGAGCGACCACCGCCTGAGCACGCCGGCAGGCCCAGCGCCACCAGCACGACGGCGGCGACCCGGCGGGCCCGGCGGGCTGCTCCTGGGGATCCCAACATCGGTCCCGCATGGTTTCACGGTCGAGGGTGGTCCGGCCAGCTACGCCGGATGGCCCACGAAGGCCAGCTCGGAGATGGCGGTGAAATCGCGCTCCGGCGCGGCGGTGGTCCTGGTGATCTCGATGGTGACCCTGCGGGTGCGGACGTCCACGGTGAAGGTCTGCAGCTCGGCGAGGTCGGCGAAGGTGACCGTGACCGCAGGGTCGTGGTCGAAGGAGCATCGCACGGCGACCACCCGGCGTTCCTGGTGGAAGCGGTCGGTGTGGTCGGCGGCGTCGACCTTGGCGTAGCCGGGGACGACGCCGATCGAGGTGAGCGCGACCGGCTCGTCCCACTCGGCCCGGATGGTGGTGCCGACACCGTCGCCGGAGACGCGCCAGGCGGTGGTGGGATCGTCGTCGACCAGGTTGGCGGCGCCGTAGGACACCCGCTCACCGGACGCGTCCAGCGCCGGCTCGGCCGTGGCCGAGGCGCGCAGACGGTCCGGCCGCAGGACCGCCGGGCGTTCCGTGGGAATCGCCGACGTCCTGGTGGCGGGCGTCGCGGCCGCGGGCATGGTGGGCGTGGTGGAGGGCGTGGCGCCCGCGGGCACGATCGGCGCGACCAGGGGCCGGTCGGCCGCCGCGGCGCGAGCGCCGCTCGCCTCGCCGGCGACCAGCCCGGACATCTCCGGCCACGACAGGCTGCCGGCGAGGACCAGCAGCCCGCCCGCCAGCAGCAGGCCCGGGCGCGCCGGGCTCACCCGCCTGCCGCCTCCGGCGCCACGGACGCGGGCCACCAGCAGCAGCCGCAGGGAGGCGGCCGCCATCGCCACACCGGTCAGGCCGGCGGCGGCCCGCGGGCCGCGCAGGAAGGCGATCACGCTCGCCAGCAGCAGGAACACGATCAGGACGGCGACGGGGGTCGCGCTGGCCGGGCGGCTGGGCGGTGACTGCTGGGAAAGGTTCATGGGTCGGGCTCCCTGTCGGTCGAAGTCCGGCTCACCGGGGCACCCCTGGGGCTCCCCGGACCCTCTGGCTCGCTAGGTCGCGGGTTCCAGGTGCAGGCCGCGCTCGAGGATCCGCATCCGCTGCCTGGCGAAGGCGGCGATGTCCACGCCCTCGTCCTCGAGGTGGTCTCCGATGGCCTGGAGCACGTGGAGGTCGACCAGCTTGCGGTACTTCTCCACGTCCAGCCGCTGGAAGTAGCTGTGGCAGCCGGGCGCGGCGCCGAGCTCGCGCACGGAGGTCCGCGCGCCGTAGTCGAAGGGCAGGTCCTCGCGGATGGCGGCCAGCGTGGTCTCCTGGTCGAGCCAGCGCCGGATCGGCGCCAGCAGCGCGCGACCCGCTCGGGCGGGGGCACGGCAGAACGCGCTCGCGAAGGTCCGGGTGGTCGTGACGACCAGGTCGAGCAGCGCCCCGGGGGTCATCCGCGAGGGCATCGCGTCGACCACGTGGTAGGCGGCATTGATCGGCGGGAGCACGCAGCTCACCGCCTCCATGTAGAGCGTGCGACCGATGCTGGCGAACTGGAGGTGCACGGTCACCACCAGCTCCTCTTCCCAGGAGCCGATGCGCACGTCCAGGTACTGCCGCGCGGGGCCGGCCTGCTCGTCGGTGAGGCGCTCGACGTCGGTGCCGGCGGAGTGGAGCTGGGGTCCGGTCGGGCCCTCCGCCGGGCGCGTCCGGCTGCCCCGGAACGAGCTGCCGTCGACGAACACGTGCCGTTCGAGCTGGAGGCTGATGAGCCGCTCACCGCCGTCCAGGCGCACCCCGGCCAGGTGGCCGAGCTGGGCGACGACGCGGGCCTGGAGGTCGACGACGCTGATGCGCGGTGACGGCGCGGGGCCGTCGATGAGGCGGCGCCTCGACGGGCGTTGCAGGTCGAGCACCAGCGACCAGGTACTGAACGGCACGCCGGAGCCGACGAACGGAACGAAGCTCGAGTAGACGGTGGCGTGGCCGTACTGCTCGCGCGCGAGGTCCTCCAGGCGCCACTGGACCGCCGGGCTGGCGGTCGCCGGGGCGCGGCCGGGGTCGAAGGCTCGCCGGCTGAGCTGCCTGACCAGGACGTCCCGGGTCTGGGCCGCCTCGACCAGCACGACGGCCCAGACCCCGAGCGGGAGCAGCACGAGCCCGAGCGATTCGCGCCGGAGGTCGATGACCTGGCTGGCCAGCGGCGCCTGGCGCAGCGCCAGCCCGGCGCCCAGGACGAACAGCGAGGAGCTGGCGGCCAGGGCCGCGAGCAGCCGCAGGTTCGCGGCCGGGCCGCGCGCCACCCAGTCCCTCGCCAGGCGGTGCAGCCACCAGCCGGACCAGGCGGTGAGGGTCAGCGTGGCGGTCGGGACCGGGCTGACGACCACGCTGGCCGCCAGCACGGCGAGGATCGCCAGGTCGCGGGCGAGCCGGCGGCGCCTGGCGGCCAGGCAGTGGCGGACGATTGGGACCAGGTCGATGCCGCGCGACGGGCAGACCGCGCGATGCCGCTCCTCGAGGACGTCATGGATGACCCGGTCGGCGAACTGGGGATCGACGTGCGCCCCCACGCAGAGGTACCGGGTCGCCGCGCTCGTCGTGGGATCCGGAGCACCGTGCGCCGCGTCGCGGGCCAGACGCTCCAGACCCGGCGACACCAGCCCGGTCCTTGGCCGAATGGTATCCATTGCCACAGCCGCCCCCTCTCAAGCCGCCCCATACGAGCTATTGGTCAAGTCTAAACTCTTTAGGTCTATCAGACGAATATTGCTATAAAAGCCCTATGGCCGCATGTGCGCGGACGGGAGGCGAAGGGGCAGGTCGCTCGGGTGGGCCGGCGGGGACGGGAGGGTTGTCGGGGCGGTGGTCTATGGTTCTCCGGGGTTCGCGGGAACGGGAGGAGGCCGCGGTGGGACAGCAGGTCGCGTATTTCGAGGTTGGCTCGCGGGACAAGCAGCAGTTGATGAAGTTCTATGGTGAGCTGTTCGGCTGGCGGCTCCAGGAGATCGCCGAGGGCTACACGCTGGTCGACACCGGCGCGGGCAGCGGCATCAACGGCGGGCTCGGCAGGTCCAGCGATGGGACGCCGTGGGTGTCGTTCTACGTCGCGACCGACGACCCGCAGGCCAAGCTCGACCAGGCGGTGTCGATGGGAGGCATCACCGTTGTCCCGGTGACAGAGATCCCCAACACTGGCAGGTTCGCCATGTTCAGCGACCTCGACGGCAACCTGGTGGGCATCGTCGAGGCCGGAGGCGCGATCGGCGGCAGCCCGAGCGCCGGCGACGGGGTGGCCGTGGACTGGTTCGAGGTGCTGGGCTCCAACGCCGAGCGGACCCAGCGGTTCTACTGCGACCTGTTCGGCTGGACGACCAGCGACGCCGGGTTCACCGGCTACCGCCTGGTCGACACGAAATCCGGCGAGGGGTCGATCGGCGGCGGTCTCGGTGGTGGCGGCGAGGCCGGCAACGTCTTCGGGGTCTACGAGCACCACCACTGAGCCGTCGGCTGATGGACCAGGAGATCGGCGGCCGGACGACCGTCTACTGTCCCAGGGAGCAGTCCTAGAGGGAGTCCTCGGCGCGGACGACGCCGGTCACCGGCTCCCCCCGCACGAAGCGCAGGACGTTGGCGGCGGCCCGCCTGGTCGCCTCGTCGAGGATCCCGGGCACCAGCGCGGAGTTGTGCGGCGAGCCGAGCAGGTTCGGCAGCTCGAAGAACGGGTGCTCCACCCGGAACTCGCCGGAGCCGAAGGGCTCCACCCACCAGGCGTCGATCCCCGCCGAGAACTCCGGGTGCGCCCGGAGGTGCTCGTACAGGGCCGCCTGGTCGACGATCCTGCCGCGCGCCACGTTGACCAGGACGGCTCGCGGCTTCATCAGGCCCAGCTCCCGCGCGCCGATCAGGCCGCTGGTGCGGCGGCTGAGGGGCAGGGCGATCACCAGCACGTCCGCCGCGGCGAGCACAGCGTCGAGGTCGTCGAGCGTCCCCACGAAATCGACCGGCTCGTCGGTCCGGCCGCTGGTGTTGATCGCGTGGACGCGGGCCCCGAGCGCTCGCATCAGCCGGCCGGTGGCCTTGCCGATGCCGCCGAAGCCGAGGATCCCGCAGACCGCCCCGCGTACCCATCGACTGGGGGTGGACTGGTCCCAGACGCCGGCGGCGAGCTTGGCATGGCCCTCCGGCAGCCGCTTGAGCAGCGCCAGCGACATCGCCAGGGCGTGCTCGGCCATGGGTTCCGCATAGGCTCCGACGTTGCTGGCGATGACCGCCTTTGGCGGCAGCTGGTCGAAGGGGAGCTGGTCCGCGCCCGCGGAGAGGAGCTGCACGAACCGGGTGCCAAGGGTCGGGCCCTCGTCAGGGTGGAACTCGCGCCGCCAGTCCCACACCAGCAGCGCGTCGGCGGCCGCCAGCGTCCGGGCCCGCTCCTCCTCCGGCAGCTCGACGACCGCCTCGGCCCGGACCTCGTCGCCGAACAGCTCGGCCAACTGGTCCCTGCCCAGCCGGAAGGTGACGGCGACCAGTGGGCGGTCGTCAGCCATCGAGGTCGTCGCCCAAGGTCGTCAGCTCAGATCCAGGTGACCCGGTTCGAGTCGCGCCCCTGCCAGCCGCCGGGGCCGCCCGGCCGGTGGTGGTGGCGACGGCCGAAGGCGAAGAAGAAGACCCACAGCAGCGGCCACGGGAAGAAGAAGGGTCCGCGGGTGACCGCGAGCAGCACCACGCCGACCACCAGGAACAGCGCCAGGAGCCGCAGCGCCACCGGCACGACCGCGCGAGCGCCGGGGCGGGCTGGCACCGGCTCCTCGCCGCCCTCCTGTCGTGCCCGCCATTCCGGCGGAAGGTCGGCCAGCAGCCGCTCCAGGTCGTTACGGGTCCGGGCGGCCAGTGCGCCACTCAGCCGTTCGTCGATCTCGGGCAGTGTCAGATAGCCAGCGACATGCGCTTCCTTGAGCAGATCGACGGTGCGGGCCCGCTCGTCGTCGCCGACTCGATAGCTGCCCAGCCGGCCGAGCTCGGTGCTCATGCGACATCCCTCTCCCGGGGGTCGGCTCGAGCGGCCCTCCCCCTCGGAACCAGTCTAGACCGGCAATCGAGTTGGGCAACCCACTCAGGCCATGCGGGCGCGGACTTCTGGCCGGCGCAGGGGCGGGAGGTTCCTCGGAGGCTGGCGGCGCGGCGGGAGGTCGCGCAGCACCTCGGCGGTCACGCGGGCGACCGTGGCGACCGCCCGCTCGAACGCCTCGTCGGTCGCTGCGGTCGGGCGGGTGATCCCGCTGACCTTGCGGATGTACTGGCGCGCGGCGGCCTCGATCTCTTCGCTGGTGGCGGGGGGCTCGAGGCCCCGGAGGGTGGTGATGTTGCGGCACATGCAGCGATCTTCGACCAGGTCCGGGGCGGGGGCAAGCGTTGCCAGCCCCCGCCCCGGATGCGAACATGTGTTCGATGACCAGCGAGGCGACCATCCTCCACGCCGACCTGGACGCGTTCTACGCGTCGGTCGAGCAACGCGACGACCCCGCGCTGCGCCACCGGCCCGTGATCGTGGGGATGGGGGTCGTCCTCGCCGCCAGCTACGAGGCCAAGGCCTGCGGCGTCCGCACCGCGATGGGCGGGGCGCAGGCGCTGCGCCTGTGCCCCCAGGCGATCGTGGTCGCGCCTCGCATGTCGGCCTATTCCGAGGCGAGCAAGGCGGTCTTCGAGGTGTTCAAGCAGACGACGCCGCTGGTCGAGGGGCTGTCGATCGACGAGGCCTTCCTGGACGTCGGCGGGCTGCGGCGGATCTCCGGCCCGCCCACCGAGATCGCCGCACGCCTGCGGAGCGACGTCCGCGAGCGGGTCGGCCTGCCGATCACGGTCGGCGTCGCCAGGACCAAGTTCCTCGCCAAGGTGGCCAGCGGCGTGGCCAAGCCCGACGGGCTGCTGGTGGTGCCGCCCGACCGGGAGCTGGCGTTTCTCCACCCGCTGCCGGTGGAGCGGCTCTGGGGCGTCGGGCGGGTCACCGCCGGCAAGCTCCACGAACGGGGCATCCTCACGGTCGGCCAGGTCGCCCAGCTCGCCGAGGACGCCCTGGTCTCCCTGCTCGGGCTGGCCTCGGGCAGGCACCTGCACGCCCTCGCCCACAACCGCGACCCCCGCCCGGTGCACGTCGGCCGGCGGCGCCGCTCGATCGGCTCGCAGCGCGCGCTCGGCCGCTCGCGACGATCGCCCGAGGCCATCGACACCGTGGTCGTCGGGCTGGTCGACCGCGTCACCCGCCGGCTGCGGACGGCCCACCGGGCCTGCCGAACGGTCATGCTGCGGCTGCGCTTCGACGACTTCACCCGGGCGACCCGCTCGCACACGCTGCCAGAGGCGACCGCGGAGACCCACACGATCCTGTTCACCGCCAGGGGACTGCTGACCGCGGCGATGCCGATGATCCGGCGGCAGGGCCTCACGCTGATCGGCGTGACCCTCGCCAACCTGGACGACGACAGCGCCATCCAGCTCACGCTGCCGTTCGACCAGCGCAGCCGGACCGCCCTGGACGCCGCGATCGACCGCCTGCAGGAGCGCTTCGGCCCCTCCGCGGTCACCCGCGCCGTGCTGCTCGGCCGCGACCAGGGCCTGCAAGTGCCGCTCCTCCCCGACTGATCGCAGCGCGCGCCGGGGGCCGGGTCACTCCCAGTCGGCCAGCAGGGAGCCCAGATGCGGGCGAGCCCGTTCGGCCGCGCCGCGACCCCCGTGCCAGGTGCAGCCCACGCCGAGCGCGGCCACCCGGCCGGTACCCGACCAGGATGCGGGTCATGCCGTGAGGCTAGCCCATCGGCCCGTCGACTTCGCGCAGATCATGCTCGACCCAGACATTGGGTTCGATGTACACGCCCTCGTCCCGAGCCAGGTCGATCTCGACGGGGACCAGCGCGTCCGGCACGACGTGCTGACCGCTGCCCGGGAACCGCATGCCCGTCCAACCCTCCCAGTCGGCCACCGAGCCGGTGACGCGCATGGACTCGGGGCAGACCGCGACGATCCTGCCGCCCAGGCGGACGTGCACCCGCAGCCACGGGTCGAACGGCAGGCCCTCCGGTGTCGTCCAGGAAACGTAGGACTCCATGGGGATGAGCGGATAGGCGCTCTTGCGGTTGGGTCGCACGGGCAGCACCAGCGCCCGGTGCCCGTGCTCAGCCGCTGCCGAGCGCAGCGCCTGGATGACCTGCCGGCTCAGCCGCCGGCCACGGTGGCTGCCCGCCACGGTGGCCGACAGGCCGACCGCCGCGGTCGGGGAACGTCCCTGGTCGTGGTCGTCGATCGCCTGCTCAACCGCGGCGTCCCAGCCAGCGGGCAGCCCCCCGACGGTCCCGTCCCAGGCGAGCGGCAGGCTGTGGCCGGTTCCGACAACCGAGCCGGCGTTCTCGTCGACCAGCACGACCTGGTAGTCGGCGAACTCCGTCAGGACCCGCGGCCAGAGGGCGGCGGCGACCGGCGTGGCCAGCACGAACGCCGGCCAGCCATCGGCGATGACGCGCTGGCTGGCATCGGTCAGCTCAGGAGCTTCGGCGAGCGTGCGGGTGCTGATCAGCGCGGTCATCTTGCGATCCATAATCCATTCCGAGGCGGAAACCCTGCGCGGAGGTCGATAATAGTTGCATGCGTTGGTGGGGATGGCGGATCTGGCTCGGCGTCGGCGTCGGGCTCTGCGCTGCCTACTACCTTGCGCCGCCGGCACCGGCCAAGCTGGTCGTCTGGCCCGTGATCGGGCTGTCGTCGGCCGCGGCCATCGTGGTCGGCGCCCGCTGGCACCGCCCCACCCCCGCTGTGGCCTGGTACCTGCTGGCCGGGGCGCTGGTGTCCTTGACGACCGGCGACACCCTCTACAACGTCCGGGTGCGCCTGCTGCACAGCGGGCAGGTGTTCCCGTCGCTCGTCGACCTGTGGTACCTGCTCACCTATCCGATGCTGATCCTCGGCCTGGTGCTGCTGATCCGCCGGCGAAGCCCGGGCCGCGACATCCCCAGCCTGATCGACGCGGCCATCATCACCATCGGGGTCGGGCTGCTGTCCTGGGTCTTCCTGATCGCCCCGTACGTGCATGCACGGGAGCTTTCGCTGGCCCAGCGGTTGGTATCGATCGCCTACCCGCTGGGTGACGTGCTCGTGCTGGCGGTCGCCACACGGCTGGCGATCGGCACGGGCCGCCGCCACCCCGCCTGGTGGTTGGTCGCCACCAGCATCCTGGCCGTGCTGGTAGCGGACTCGCTGTTCCTGTTCCGCGAGCTCAACGACACCTGGGAGGTCGGGGGGCCGGTCGATATCGGCTGGATCGCCTTCTTCGTGGGCTGGGGCGCCGCCGCGCTGCACCCCAGCATGACCGAGCTGTCCAAGGCGGAGCCGACGACCATGCGCATGTCCCGGTCCCGGCTGCTGCTGGTGGCCGCCGCGGCGCTGCTGGCCCCGACCGTGCTGCTGATCCAGGCGGCGCGCGGGGCGCCGGTCGACACCACCCTGCTGGCGGTGGTCACGGCGGCGTTGTTCCTGCTCAGCATGGCGCGGATGCGTGGGCTGACCACCGAGCTCCACGCGCAGCAGGAGCATGAGCGCATCATCCAGCAGGCGCTGAACGCCACCAAGAACGTGCAGGACCAGGTGGCGGCCGACCTGCAGGACGGGCCGGCGCGGCGGCTGGCCGTGATGGTGGCCGAGCTGGGGCAGGTCCGCGCCTATCTGGAGCGGGGCAGCGCGGGGGATGCCGACACGACGCTGGCCAGGCTGGAGAACGACATCGCGGACCAGATCGCCAACCTCCGGCGGCAGATGTCGGAGCTGCGCCCGCCGGTCGAGCAGTTCGGGATCGTCCAGGCGGTCCGCAGCCAGGTCGACGCGTTCACCAACGCGACCGGGGTGGCCTGCACGGTCGAGGCGGTCGACCGGCACAGCACCGAGCTGCCCTCCGACGTGGAGACCGCCCTGCTCCGGGTGACCCAGGAGGCGCTGACCAACGTCCGCAAGCACGCTCGGGCCACGCACGTCTTCATCTCCCTGGAGGTGGACGAGGAGCTGATCCGGCTCCAGATCCACGACAACGGCGCGGGGTTCGAGGCCACCGCGGACGCCTCGCGGCTGGTCCAGCTCGGCCACTACGGCCTTGCCAACCTCCACGAATGGGTCGAGATGGCGGGCGGGCAGTTCACCGTCAACTCCTCGCTCGGCCAGGGCACCACCGTCACCGTCACCGTGGAGCCGGTCCCCGAACCGGCGTGATCTCACCCGCCGCCGGCCACCTGCGGCGCCAGCCATCCCCGGGCGCCAGCCAACCGCGGCGCCAGCCACCGCGCCGACCGCTCGACGCGAGTCCTCGCACATCGCCCAGTCGTATACAGATGCCCGCAACTACTGAGAGCGGACAGATAGGGTAAGCTCCACCCACAAGCGGCGATCGCCGCAGGATTCATGTGGGGGGCAAGCATCATTGAATCCGATCAACCTGTGGTTTGTGCTCATTCTCCTCATGATGGTCGCCGCGGTCGGATTCAGGATCTGGCGCAGGCCGCTGGCCCCGGTCCGGCTCGAGAAGATCGGCAGCCGAGAGGTCGCCGAGATGGTGCGGGACTTCCTGGGGACGGCAACCGACGGAGCCTTCGGCTTCCCGACCGGGTTCTTCCGGATCGACACCGACGCGAGCACCCCGACCAGGATCGTGGCGCGCGAGGCGGTGATCTGGAGCAGCAAGTTCATCTGCGAGCTGGAGCTCCGCCACCAGGGGCGGCTGTCGGAGAAGGAGAAGAACGCAGCCCACGACTACCTGTCCAGGCTCGACGTTGGCTGACCCCGAGAGGCGACCATGAGCGAGGCGGCCTGGCTCAGGCGGACCGACATCCCGGCACCGCGGACCGAGAAGAAGCTGCTGGAGTTCTTCGGCATCCCACCCGACGGCTACGACCAGCTCGAAGCGAACATCGCCAGGAAGCGCCGGCGCTGGCACAGCATGAAGAGCGGCGTCAGCCCGCAGGGACGCCAGCGGGCCGAGGCGGTCCTGCGGTTGATCCACAGCGGCTCCGAGACGCTGCTGCGCGGCGCCTCGACCGACGAGGTCGTCGGAGGGGCCGACCAGGCTCCGGTGGCCGAGAGACCCTGGACGTCACCCTCGAGGACCTGTGGTCGGTGATCGACGACCTGCTCGCCAACGACGAGTACGAGCGGGCGCTGCAGGTCGCGCGGGACGCCCGCCGGCGCTGGCCGGACGTGGCCCGACCCCATGCCGCCTACGCCTGGGTCGTCTGGGTCGGCTGGCAGGCCGAGTTCTTCATCCGCACCCCGTTGCTCGAAGAGGCGGTGACCGAGGCCGAGCGGGCCCTCCGCGACGCCGTGGCGGAGCCGCGGAGCGCGGAGCGGCTCGCGACCTGGGACAGCCGCATCGGCCTGCTGCTGGCGCTGGAGCGTCCCGCCAAGGCCCTGGATGCCGCGCGGGACGCCCAGGCCGCGCTCGGCGGGCTGCCCTCACAGTTGCGCGTGCACCGCGCCGAGGCGCTGGTGCTGACCGGGCGGCCCGACGACGGCATGGTCGAGGCCATCCAGCTTCGCCGTCTGCACCGCGTTCGCGTCGCTGCTCCCCCACAACCGCGCCCGCTCCCAGCCCGCCTGGCAGATCTACGTCAAGGGACCCAAGGACGGCGGCGCGGCCTGGAACCTCATCGCCCAGACCGGGTTCGTGAAATCGGCCCACCGGGCCACCGAAAGCAGGCTGCCATGGAGCAAGTCACCCACGCGTGCATGACCGACGGCTGCCAGCGCCAGGGTCAGGCGACCTTCAGCCGCTGGTGCCAGGCGTGCGGGCTGCCGAACGAAGCCGGGTCGAGCGCCGGCGGCGCGCAGTCGGGCCAGCCTCCGTGGTCGGCGGACCCGGTCGGCCCCGCCGCGCGCGCGGCCTCCAGCCCGGTGCCCGCCGATGGGCACGGGTCCGGGGCCGTGGCGATCACCGTCGTCGACCGCCTGGCGCGCCAAGGGGGACGGGCAGGGCGTGACCGTGACGATCACCCTGGCCGGGCCGGCGCACGTCACCGAGGTCGGGCTCATCCCCGGCTACGACAAGACCGACCCCGTCAGCGGGCAGAACCGCTTCTTCCAGGACCACCGCATCAGCGAGGTGACCTGGCGGTTCGACGACGGCACCAGCGTCGACCAGCAGTTCACCGACGACCCGAGCATGCAGCGCCAGGCGGTCGACGTCACCTCGGCCACGGTCACCATCGAGATCGTCGCCACCCTGCCGAGCGAACCCGGCTTCGACTACACCCCGATTTCCGACGTCTCCATCATGGGAACCAGTGACAGCGGCTGACGTGCCGGTAGTGTGGGACACGACATGCTGCACCTCGGCATCCTCGCCCACAGCGCGGAAGGCGCCGCGCTCTGCTTCCGCGCCTTCTGCCAGGAAGGATTCCGGCGGCTCGGTCCCGACGACCATCCGGACGTGACCCTGGACTGCATCGCCCTGGCCCGCAGCATGGCCGCCTGGGACGCGGGAGACCACGCCTCGATCCGGGCCACGCTGTCGGTGAGCGTGCGGCGGCTCGCCGGCGCGGGCGCGGACTTCTTCGCCTGCCCCGACAACACCGCCCACATGGCCCTCGAGCAACCTGGCGAGGAGCTCGCCCTTCCAGGCCTGCACATCGCCGAGGTGGTCGCCGACCAGGCGGCACGCGACGGGCGCACGCGGGTCGGCGTGCTCGGCACCAGGTACACGATGGAGGGCCCGGTCTATCCCAGGGCGTTCGCCAGCCGCGGGATCGCCGCCGAAGTGCCGGAGGCGGGCGACCGCCAGATCATCAACAAGATCATCTTCGAGGAGCTGGTGAACGGCGTGCTCACCGCGAGCTCGCTCCAGAAGTACCTCCGCGTCATCGAGGCGCTGGCGGCACGGGGTTGTGACGCGGTGGCCCTGGTGTGCACGGAGATCCCGCTGCTGGTCACACCGGACGCCTCTCCCCTGCCCACGCTGGACTCGACCCGGCTGCTGGCGCGCGCCGCCTTCGACGTCGCCGTCGGCCACCGCGCCCCGCCGACCTGGCGCGGTGGACCGATCGCGGGCTGACCGCATCGGACCGCTATGGGCGTGGCCCGATGGGTCGCGCGCCCGCCGGCACGGATGCCGTCCACGCATCCCGCGCCTGCTGCTCGGTCGTGCTCACCTGCCTGGCCCCCGAGCAGAACGTCCCGATCCAGCAGGGGAATTGGCTCGTCGACGAATCGCGTCGCCAGTTGAAGCTGTTGCTGGTGGCGTCCGACGCCGTCAAGTCGTGGATGGAGATCGCTTGCGCGAATTCCGAGTAGTAATGCGTTGACCCGTCCGAGCCCAAGGTGTCGTTCACGAGCAGGTTGTCGGCGAGGTGGACGTCGGTCCCGCCGGCTGCGCCCACGCCATAATTCGTTGTCGAGACGACCGTGTTGTCATGGACGCTGGTGTGGCCGAAGGAACCCGTACCGTCGCTCCCGAGGATTCCGCCGCCGGTGTACGTCGTGGCCGACGGGCGCAAGGGGTAGGCACCATCGATCAGGTTGTGTTGGATATCGACCCTGTGCGATGAGTCCGAGCCGCCCGACCTGAAGAGGTTGATATTGTCCTCGACGCCTGACCGCCCTGAGGTGTTCTGCGTATGATTCCAGGCAATCTCACCTGCGGGAGACGTCACGCTGTCGAGCTGGAGGAATTGCACGCAGCAATTGGACGAGGCCGGATGCGGGTAGCGGCCGATGTCGATCGCCTGGTTGTACCGCACCGTCAGCGGGTCGACCCTGCCACCGCCGATCCAGATGCCGTCGCCGTCGGTGAAGCGGTTGTGCTCGGCCACGAACGAGGCCGGCTGTTGCAGCTCGATCGCGCGGTGCGCCACGACCGCGCCGGGATCGGTCTGCTCGAAGGTCGCGTCCACGACCGTCAGGCGGGTTCCCGTCACCGTGTCCTGGACGCCGAAGCCCTTGGCGACCACTCGCGCGTGGTCGAGCGTCACCGGATGGCTGGTGGCCAGGGTGACCGCTGGTGTCCCGGTGGAGGTCGACGCATAGCAGCCCGAGTAGGTACCGCCGGCCGTGATCCTGATCGGAGCGCAGGATCGTGACGCGGTGGTGGGTGCGGCCGTGGTCGGGGGAGTGGTGGTCGGCGCGGCGGTGCTCGGCGGAGCGGTGGTGGGAGGCGTCGTGGCCGTCGGGGCGGTGGTGGTCGTGGAGGCGGCCTGGCCGGTTCTCCCCCAGCAGTTCGCGCGGTGCCGGTACCGCGCGGTGGTGGTCGTGCAGGCGACCGCCGACGCGTGATCCATCCACTGGTCCGCGGCCTCGCCGTGGGCTGCCGCTCGGCCGATGGCGCGCATCCCACGAGCGCCGCTCACCTGCGTCTGCACGATGGCGGTCGTGGCGCCGATCAGGCCCGCGAGGGCCACGGCGGCGATCACGGTTCGCCGCAGGCGCCTGACACGGCGCGCTGCGGCTCGTTGGCGGCGGCTGGAAAGGTACGCGGATGGAGTTCGCGACATGCCCGTGGCCATCCTTCGCGTATGGCGGCCCGCGGAAAAATTACCGCGTGGAATTATGGTCAGGACTGCGGCGGGATGGCGTACACGCCAGGCAATGATATTTCGAGCGCGTCGTTGGGGGGAGTCGCGCCCGGTGGGGGGATGGGCCGAACTGGATGTGCACCCTAGGAGATGCGCCAATCGCTGTCAAATCGCGATCAGTCCGTGATGACTTGGCGCCGAATCTAGCAGTCTATTTCTTCGTGCGCTCCGCCAAAGCCCACCGCGACGCGCGGCGGCCCGCCGTGGCGTGCCGCGTCCGCCTACCGGCGGGTCGTGCCGGACCACTGACGAACCCCATCGGTCCCGGACACTCCGGGCCTTACGGCCCAACGCCGACCGGCTGGCGGCTCTGTCGGCGGGGCGTGACAGACTGGCCATCCGCGAGGAGGGAGGCGAACGATGACCGACCCGCCCGTTCCCAAGCACTATTCTCCGATGTGGAGCGGGGACACCCGCACGACCCCACCGGCTCTCGGTGACGAGCGGGAGACCTTGAGCTCCTATCTGGACTGGCACCGGGCGACCTTCGAGCTCAAGTGCTCCGGCGTACCGCTGGAGCGCCTCTCCGAACGGACCGTCCCACCATCGTCGCTCTCCCTGCACGGTCTGGCGCGGCACCTGGCCGGCGTCGAGCGGTGGTGGTTCCGCATCCAGTTCGCCGGCGAGGACGTCCCGATGCTCTACTACTCCGACGACGACCCCGACCAGGACTTCGACAGCCTCGAGGGCGACATCGAGGAGGCCTTCGACGTCTGGCGAGCGGAGTGCCAGCGTTCCAGAGAGATCGTGGCCGCCGCGGCGTCCCTGGACGAGACGGGGACGAGGCGGAGCACCGGCGAGCCGTTCTCGCTTCGCTGGCTCATGGTCCGTCTGATCGCCGAGTACGCCCGCCACGACGGCCATGCGGACCTCCTGCGCGAACGGATCGACGGCGCCACCGGCATGTGAGCATCGCCGAGGGCTGTTGAGGAGAGCGTCATGACGACACGTCCTCAGCCGCCCAGGGCGCCGCAGAAGGCGGACAGGTCGCCCTCCAGGAACTGGTGTTTGCCGGCGACGAACTGCAGGTTGCCTCGTGGGTCGGTCAGCACCCTGCCGGCCTCGATCGCAACGGTGCCGCCGTTCGGGAGGCGGACGTGGCCCGGCAAGCCGATGTCACCATCGACACCGGTGGTGAAGTCGAACGTGTGCGTGTAATCGGCGGTGTCGGCCAGGCTGATCCCGTTCGCCGAGTCTGTCCCGCGGAGCTGGATATGGTTCAGCGAGTGATCCAGATTCCCGCCAGCGTCGTAGAAGAACTGGACGTCAGCGGTGAACTCCTGCTGGATCTCGATCAGGAAGCCGCAGGTCTGTGTGTCGATGTCGCTGAATGATCCTTCAAGGTGGAGGAACGTGGGGGCGGCAGCCAGGGCCGCAGGCGTGTAGAAGATGGCCGCAGCCATGACGATCAGTGCGGGTAGCCGGGTTGGGGCGAGTTTGACCGAGCTCGGCGATAGGATCGGGCGGTGAGAGGTCATCGGCATTCGTGGCTTGTGGCGGTGGCGCTCGCCTGGATCGGTTCGGCGGCGGCGCATTCGCTGGTTTGCTGCAAGCCGCTGGGGAGGGATCCCAGTGCCTCGGCGAGCACGCGGAGGCCGCGCATGCCGTTGCCGGTCGGGCTGCTGGCCGCGGTGACGCTGACCTGGCTGGCCAGTCGAGGATGGAGCGCGCTCCGGCGGTGGCCGGCAAGGCCGCTTGCGCCGGGATGGTTGGTGGCGGTGCCGCTGCAGGGGTGTCGCGGTCGTGGGAAGATCTCGGGCGCTTTACCACCAACGCCCCAGCTCGACCACTTGAGGCAATCAACATGAACGATGAACCTCGCTCAGAACTCGGTCAGCAGCAAGGGCCGACGGTTCCCACTGGCCCAGCGTCGTCGCCGGAGCCTGTCCCAGCGAGCGGGTCGCAGAGGCCGCCCCGGCGCAGGCGGCTGCTGGTCGCAAGCGCTGTGGGTGTCAGCGTCTTGCTGGTGTCCAGGCAGCCGCCGTCGGTTGGGCGGGGGACGCCCACGACGACGGCGGCGGCGGCATCTGCTGGCGGGACTACATCGCCTGCCGGCTCGGCCGAGGCCGACAGCAAGGACTGATCCGCCGCCGGGTCGCGGCGCTGCCGTTCGTCGACCAGTTCGCCTACGAGTCACAGGCGGAGGCCTTCGAGAAGTACCGCGAGGCCTTCCGCAACCAGCCGCAGATGCTCCGTGGGGTCACGCCGCGGGTGTTGCCGGCTAGCTTCCGGGTGGTGCTGCACGAGCCTCGGCAGTTCAGCGAGCTGTTCCGGGAGTTCTGCCCCCAGCTCGGCCCAGATGGGAAGCCAGCCTGCGTCGAGGGCGTCGATGAAGTGGTCGACCAGCACCAGGTTGTATGGAGCACACTGGCCGGGCCCTGGCTGCACACCACCGACGCGGCGGTGTTGCTGGCCCCCGGCGTGGACCCGAACCGGCAGGAGGCGATTCGCCGCGACCTGGAGGCGCTGCCGGTCGTGGAGCAGGTGGACTTCGAATCGGCTGCGGCTGCGGCTGGGCGGTTCCAGCAGTCCGGCGTCCAGGACCCGGTCGCGCTGGACAAGGTGGCGTTCGACAGCTTCCGGGTGCGCCTGCGCGACCCCAGGCAGTTTCCGACGCTGTACGGTCGGCTGTGCAGTGGAAGGTGGACCTTCTCCACAAAGCCCGTCTGCAAGCCCGGAGTCAGCTTCGTGATCGCCAACCCCCGTTCTGTCTACTACGGCCTCGAACGCTGATCGGGCGGCTCTGCCGCAGCCGACTGGTTACAACCAATGCGCCGGATCGTCGGCGACATGGCGGCGCTCACGGCCTGTTGTACAAAGCCGTTTCGGAGGCCAGACGCTTCCGCAGGCCTCGTCAGTGCCTCGATGAGGCAGCAGATCGGGGCCGATTTCCGGGTTGTGCAACAGGCTGGTACGAGTCCGTCTCACTCCGTTGAACTTCGGTGGCGGCCCCGATGATCATCAGGCCGCTTTCACCACCTCCTGATCCTCGCACGGACCGGTGACGGTCGTGGCGATCTCGGCCTCCAGCGCGGCGCGCAGAGCCGGCTGCTGACCTTCCGGGCGCATCGTCTAACTTCTCCCGTCATGGGTTATGAGTCTGCTTGGGCCGCCGGCGGTGCGGTGCCATCGGATTGCTAGGTGGAGTCGGGGGGTCTGGGCCATCACTGCATATGAAGATCTTGTCGAACTGGGGCATCTAGACGCTGCTGGCCTCCAGTTGCTGTTTGAGCTTGCGAGGCAGGAGGCACATCGTTTCCCGAGCTTGGCACCTCCTGAGGGGTGGACTGCGGATGCGTTGTGGGACCTGGCCCACGACTTCTGCTCAGGCCAGCGACGAGGCGTCGATAGGACGACTGCTGCGCCGGTCACTCCGCAACTACCTCATTGACCAGGTTCGCAAGACCGACCTTGGGGCGCTGCGGCGACGGCTTGAGGAGTTGCTCAGCGACGATCCGGCTGTTGAGCGGGTCCGGGCGGGCGAGCCTGGTGCGGGATGGTGGCGGCTGGCAGGAACGTCGGCCGCTCCATGGGGTGGCCGCTTCGAGGACTTGGTGGCCGCTGCCAACGGGGTTCCTGGGATCCGGCTGGTGCGCTGGTCGAGCAGCACACGACGAAATCCGATCGCAGAGCGACAATCGCTGCTCGATATCGTTCATGCAGTACTCGCGGCGGCCGATGGATGCCTGGACCTCAGGCAATTGGTCGCGGTGTTCACGCGGCGCTTTCCCACTGCAGTGGAGTGGGGTGATGCGCCGATGTCGCAGAAGGTCGAGGCGGCAGCGAGCGCACCGGCCGAGGATCTCCCTGAGGTCCAGGTGCTCGTCAATGAACAGGGTCGCGAGGTGTATGACCAGCTCACGCCACGTGAGCGAGCGCTGGTTCCGCACTTGGCCAAGAGCGTGGAGGAGCACATGGCGATCCTGGAGTGCGGACGGAGCCAGGCCTACCTGCACGCGGCTCGCCTGAAGCAGACGCTGCAGACGTTGCTGGATGGCGATGATCACCGCGACGACATCATGCTCGAGGTCTGTCGACTGTGCGTGGTGTCCCCTTGACGCCCTTTGCGCATGCTCAGGCAGGTGGGCACTCAAGGGATGGAGCGCAGCCTTCCCTGGCGGCCGGACAAGCTCTCGGGTTTGCCGTTATACACAAGTGCAGGCAATGGTTGCCGCACCGGGGGAGGACGTGAGGATGACCGAGAACGCACACGAGCGTGTTCCCGCGGCTCTTCAGCGGCTGGCAGCCAGTGTTGCTGCACCTGAGGCGCTGACGGTTCCTGGCCTTCGTCAGCGGTTCGGCGACTCCCAAGGTGTTGAGGTCGCGGTTGGACAGCTGTGGCGGGCTTGCTGGGACGACGTCGCGGTTCTCGCGCTGCTCGTCGACGTCCAAGCCGCCGCAGTGATGGTCGCTCCCGTCACCATGGATCCGCCGGGCGAGGACGAGAACAGCTTGATACTGGACGCCAAGAGCACCGTCCTTGGACAGCCCATGACCGTCTGGGGTGGGCTTGCCCGAGCGGTTCCGCTGCGGGTGCTGGACCAACTCCTGGACGTTGTTGCGGACGAGATTGTGGTCTGGTGTCAGCACATCCGGGCCGGTCGTCCAGCGGCCGTGCCTGGTGGCGCTCGGACTGGGGATCGGATCTCCTCACCGCTCGAACCGGCAGCTGAGGTGCGCGCTCAACTAGAGGACGAACTGGATCTTCTCGCGGCTGCGTCGTGGCTGCCGGCGATGGACCTGGCCGCGGAGCGGCGTAGCCTGCGCCAACTGCTGGGGTGTGACCGCGACGAGCAGGCTCTCCGCCTGCTGGTGGCCACCTTGGGGGTATCGCTGCCTGAGGCCGTCGAGATCGTTCGAGGCAGGCGACCACTGGCCTTGGCGCAGGCGGAAGCGCTCGCCCCTGTGACTGGCCAGCCAGTCGAGGTGCTGCTCGCCAGTGTCGAGCCTTTGCCGGAAGAGCTCGCCGCGGAGCTGGATCATCCCCGCTGGCGTCCAGCGGTCCGGCGCCGAACCCACCGCGCCAGCGGAAACGAGCACCGCACCCGGCTCGAGATTGCGTACGGAACCTATGCCCTAGCAGCCCGCCAGACCGGCGCGGCGAACAGACCGTCGTGGCGGGAGCGGCTTGCTCGCTACCTCGAGGCTGAGGGGGGCCAACAGGAGTCTGGCCTGTGAAGGTGGGCTGGTCGGAGGCCATCAACCAGGCCAGGGCGATGCTGGCCGTCCTTGAGCGTGACCATCCTGGCGTACTGGAGCGGCTTCGCGAGGATGCGCTCGCCGAGCTCCAAGGGTGGAGCGATCTCCAAGTACGGATGGTCGCCGATACCAGCACCCGGCCCGACTGTACGGTGGCTGGGTGGTACCGGCACGACACGAGCCCACCGACCCTACCAGACGACATGGTTGGCCGATACATCGGCTCTCGCGGACCGGCTGCCAGGGACGTGGTCGCGCTATATGAGGCATCGCGAGCATCAAGGGCCGCCTGCTGCGTGCGTGCCTGTGAGCGGCTGACCAGCCCCGGGGTCATCATGCTCGTGGACTCGGCGGGGCAGGTCAGCTTCGCTGCCAGGTACGGGATGGTTCCGCCGGCCCGTGGTTCGGACCAGGCCAGCACGCCCCTGATCCGCGCGGCTCTCGCCCGCGGTGGCCGTACACGTCGGGACTCGGTCATCAGCTACCGCGACAGCTCGACCAGCGACGAGCTGTACGGCGATTGCGCACCCTGCGACGGCTACCTGATCGCTGTGCTGGTCACCGACCGAGCCGCTTGGCTGCCGTTCGCACCACCCCGGCCAGGAACCGCCCGCCGCGTTGGTCGCTTCTGGATCTGTGAGACGTGCAGCGAGGAGTTCCGTGCGTTCGAGCCAGCGTGCCAGCGGTGCGGAACACCACGCTGCCCGAGCACAGGGCACTGCCGCTGTACCACCCGCACGGAGCGGACCTGCCCCGCCTGCAACTTCGTCAAGCATGCCTCCCAGTTCGCCACGCCCGACGGTGTCTGCCGAGACTGCCGCGCCTGACCCGTCGCACCTACGCCAGTGGGTCGCTCGCCCACACCGTGAACCATCCGGTGTCCGATCCTGATCGTGGGGGGAAGCTGATCGCCATGGACGCTGATGTGATCGTCGTCGGAGCGGGCCTGGCCGGACTGGTGGCCACCACGAGCTGACCAGCCGGGGTAAGAAGGTCGCGGTGGTGGACCAGGAGAACGCCGCCAACCTCGGCGGGCAGGCGTTCTGGTCCTTCGGTGGCCTGTTCCTGGTCAACTCTGCCCAGCAGCGCCGCCTCGGCGTGACC